>Ga0193961_1000890_pt1 | contig 11052 bp, 10 predicted proteins | sample FB_4_MG_FD_140371 | JGI IMG/M metagenome (GOLD analysis project Ga0193961, IMG submission 140371) | Microbial mat bacterial communities from the Broadkill River, Lewes, Delaware, United States - FB_4_MG | ecosystem: Environmental > Aquatic > Freshwater > River > Microbial mats | place: USA...
TGAGTATGCCTTATCTAAGATTAAAGGAGCCAGAGTTAAGGTAAATACCATCAAAGACCATGCGCTAAGAGTTGTAACGATTGGCTTAGTCGTGTCGAGCCTAGTATGGATGATTGCCCCTGGATCGCTAGGTCTGTTTACCGCCCCCGTTGCACTTATCATCGGAATGTTATCAGCATTCTCATCGGTCAGAAAATATGAATTTCAAATTGAGTTTCAGCATATAGATGAAACAGGCTTACAGTGGCTTTCTATCGCTAAAACGAACAAGCTGAGCGTTAAAGAGCAATTTGAAAAACAAGTGATACAAATCCAGAACATCACATAGCAACAGATCATGGCGTCAAAGCGCGGTTACTGATCTGGCTTAAGCGAGCTAACTCAGCCTGATAGTTCGCTTTGTCCATTGGCTAATGGTTTTTGTGCTACCAACAAGCCTACACGCTGATTTTTCAACGTTAAACCGATTCGTTTTAATATGGAGAGCGATCCAAAATCATAGCAATGACGCTCGCTAATATTGTTAAACCCTACTTGCGCCAATTGCTGGCGCCAAAAATACGCAGAATGAAAACAAACCCCAACACCGGCGGTGTTCGCACCTAATTTTTCAGTCATTGGCGCAAGTGCCTTGCTGGAAGTTAAATGAAAGATAAGTTGACTCGGTAAGTCTTCTAAAAGCGCCCCTTCATAGAAATTCTCAAAGATTAAAACAATGCCCCCCGGAGCCAATGCGTTATAAGCATCGCGCAATGCTTGCTGCTGTACTCGACAGGTATTTTGATACCCTTCCGTTACAAAATGGTGCAACACCCAGTTAAATTGAACCGCTTGTAATTGACTTGGTAAAGCAACGCTTTGAAAGGTTGATTGCAGTACCTGTTTTCGTAGGTCAGGGCGGTTCTTTTCAGCAAGTGAGTGTTCTGGCTCAACTAAGATTGCAGATGCATTGGCAAAGCGATGCAGAACTTTATCAACGTACTTACCATTGCCTCCTCCTACATCCATCAACTTAAATGGTGCTTGTGATACCTGATATTTATCCAGCGCTTCCACTACAAAATCAAACATAGCGTCATCAACATATTCGGTATCAAATGCTTGTGTCTGTGCTGTAGAGAGTAGTTTTACAGAATCTGTCATGCTGCCACCTAGTCAAACCTTGTTAATCTTTAATCTATTGATCAGAGCAAATATCAAACCAACTTAGATAGCCTTACCTTTCAATACGTTAAAACTGTCTTGCTGAGTAATCTCATTCTGATAACAGAATTGAGAAGCAAAAGGATAAATACGAATAGATCTAACAAGAACTGATTTAACTTTTGAAACACCGCCCATTAAACAAAAAAGCGCGTTACTCCCAACCAGCAGTAACGCGCTTTTCATTTGTATTTGTTTTAGCTAGTTAGCTAACAGCCACACTACTCGGTGATATCGAATCTCGACTCTTAATCACATAGCGCAGGCGCAGCAGCATTAGAATTGCGGCAACAGTTAAACCTGTAAGAATACCGATCCAAAAGCCCTTCTCACCCATTGCTGGCACAATATGGTCAGTTAACCCCAACACGACACCCAGTGGTAACGCCAATCCCCAGTAGGAAGCTATCGCCAAAAACATTGGCATCTTAGTGTCTTTATAGCCACGCAGCGCACCGTTGGCTGAGGTTTGTAGTGCATCACTAAATTGGTACATTGCAGTAAACACCAGCAGAGTTGCCGCCGTAGCACTGATGGTAGGGTCTGTGGTGTACAAGCGAATAATCCACTCTGGGAATAGCAAGAAAACCGCAACCGAAATAAGTGACACCAGCGCGGCAACGAGAATACCGATTTTACTACGTTCAATTGCACCCTGATCATCACGCTCACCCAAAGAATGACCGACTCGAATGGTAATACCAAACGAGATACTCATTGGGATCACGTAGGTCAGGCTAGAGATATTCAACGCGATCTGCGCGGCCGCTACGTTCTCAGCACCAATGCGACCAATCAGCAACGCGATGACAGCAAAGATGCTGCCACACACAGCGATGTTCATACCAATAGGTAAACCCAATCTCAGCAGATGAACCATTTCCTTTGCTCTTGGCTTGGCATCAGAAACAGAGATGATTTTTTTGTAGTGGTGATGACCTTTGATGTACGAATAGAGTAAGCCCGACATCACCCAGTAAACCAAGCTGGTTGCCCAGCCACAGCCGACGGCACCTAGTTCAGGGAAACCCAGCTTGCCGTAGATAAGCACATAGTTAACAGGAATGTTTAGCAGTAAGCCTACAACCGAAATAACCATCGGTACTTTGGTGTTGTTCATCCCTTCGCAAAAACCATTCAAGGTATAGAACAGGGCAATCCCCGGCACACCAAAGGCTAAGGCGAAAGCGTAATCACTGGCGATAGGGATAATTTCTGAGGCGACACCAATCCATTCCAATATTGGTTTAGCACTCACCAAGTAAGCAATAAGCAGTACACTGGAGAGTAGTGCCAGCCAAACCATCTGGAAAAACTCAACCGAGATGCTGGAAAAATCACGTGCACCACGATGATAAGCGACCACTGGTGTTAGCGCCATAATCACACCACGTAGCAACAACAAAACAGGGATCCAAAGGCTACCGCCTAATGCTATCGCGGCGAGATCTGCGGGGCTAACTTGACCCGCCATTGTCGTATCAACAAAGCCCATCGCTTGGGTGGCAATTTGAGTCAAAATGATAGGAATCGACAGGTGCATCAAAGCACCCGATTCACGAGTAAAACGAGAAAAAGGACTGTGTGTCGTTTGCATGGAAGTTCTTCAACACCAATATAAATGCACCAATGATGGCAGGATAGCGGGTGTGCATTTTAGGGTGTGCCCGTTAGGCGGCGTCAATATAAACAGCTTGTCTTACTGGGTCAAGTTTAAGCTAATTGAATAAAACCAAAAGAAGATCGGTTAATGTTTAAACTGAAAAATAAAGGGCTGTGATTATTTTGCTTCGTTATTAGGCTAGCTTGATATAGGATGCGCAGCCCAATTATTGATGAGCATTACAACTGTGGGAATTATTCCTTCAAACGCCCTCTATACCGACCTTTCTGGTTACTACGATTTGATGTGTGCCGACATCGATTACAAAGCCCAAAGTCACTATGTTTGCAGACTGCACCAGCTATTTGGTAATGCTGGTACACGACATCTCGATTTGGCGTGTGGTACTGGTCCGCATATTCGCCACTTAATTGACTTTGGCTACCAAAGCAGTGGCTTGGATCTCAATCAGCCCATGCTCGAATTGGCGAAAGCGCGTTGCCCTGAAGCCGAATTCATTTTGCACAATATGTGCGACTTTACGGTGGAGCAACCACTCGATCTGATCACCTGTTTTCTTTACTCCATTCACTACAGTGATGGTATTGATAATCTGAAAAAGTGTATTGCGGCCACTCATGCAGCACTTACACCAGGTGGTATGTTCTGTTTTAACTCAGTAAACAGAAACAAAATTGATAACCGATCTTTTGTTCGCCACAGTGCCAAACATGAAGAGAGTGAGTTTGTATTTAGCTCTGGATGGAAGTACAGCGGCGAAGGCGAGAAGCAATTTTTGACCCTCAGTATCGAAAAGCATTCAGAACAAAACAAACAACTTTGGAACGATGAACACCCAATGGTGGCTGTCAATTATGAAGAGCTTACGGCTTTACTTGAGCCCTATTTCGAAGTGCATATTTTTGAGCACGACTACGAAAAAATCATTCCTTGGGATAACCATTCAGGCAACGCTTTCTTTGCCTGTGTAAAACGTTAACGGGGCGAATACCCGCTTTTTAGCAAATAGCGAATTGCAAACCAGCCCGCCCAAAAAGCGGGCGAATAAATAAAATTATTGATCCCAGTGAAACCGCAATCAGAATTTGCCCCAACCTCCTTGGGCATACCAAACAACCCCATAATTACCTGCTCAACCGATTATTGAAAAACACACACACTGCCATTAGTCGGTGATACAATTCTTTAATACCGTCAATAATACTTCAAATCTCACGATTCGATATTCACACGAGTAGTGAAACGACATCGTTCATTACGGACAAACAAAAAGTAAAATAGATCCGTTGGCAAGGATAGGTAATGAAATCAGTTCTATGTTTTGGTGACTCCAATACTTGGGGTTACATTCCTTTGCAAGGTGGTCGCTACCCTAGCGATTTACGTTGGACAACGCTTTTAGAGCGAATGCTGCCCGACGATTGGCAAGTCATCAATGAAGGGCTGCCCGGAAGAACCACCGGTTTTCATGAGTCTATCCATAGCCCGCACTCAGGGTTGGGTTACTTTCTACCATGTTTAGAAAAACACCAACCCAACGTGGTGGTGATCATGCTTGGTACTAACGACTTGCAAAGCCAATTCGGCTTATCCGCTCAAGATATCTCTTCAGGTGCTGCGCACTTAGTTAAGCAGGCGCGCCACTTTGCCAGCCACCAAGGTTCTCCTATCGATGTGGTGTTGGTCTGCCCACCTCCTATTTATGAAGTTGGCTTCGCTCAAGATGGCTTCGAAGGGGCAGAAGAAAAATCCAAACAGTTTTCTGAGCATTATCAAGCAAGAGCGGAAGAGCTCAATTGCTGCTACTTTGATGCAGGAAAGTTCGTCTCATCGAGCCAAGTGGAAGGGGTGCATTGGCATAAAGACCAACCCACCAAGTTTGCCCAAGGACTGTACCAGAAGATCAAACATCTATTTAGTTAAAGATAGCTTAAAGACTCACCGTCGCAGGGAAGCAAATGAAAGTACTACAAGATTTTAGTGTCTTTATAGAAACGGCTCGCCAAGGCAGCATTACTCAAGCCGCCAACATACTCAACGTGACGCCTGCGGCAGTCAGCGCTACCATCAAGCGCTTAGAAAAACAGTTTGATTGTGCGCTATTTGTACGCTCAACTCGCAGCCTTCGCCTGACTTGTGAAGGTCAACTGATGTTAGTTAAGTGCCAACAAGCCGTTGATGCCATTGAATCAGGCGTTGAATCCGTCAAGCGTGACCCAAACCAAATTACTGGGCATCTGCGACTCGCCATGCCATCAGATTTGGGACGCAACATCCTTTTACCATTGCTGGATGAGTTTCTTGACCTGCACCCTAAACTAACTTTGTCCACTGAGCTATGTGACAATGTTGTCGACTTGTACACCCGACCACTCGACGCCTCAATACGCTACGGCACTCCGCCAGATTCCAGCATGGTTGCCCTGCCAATTAGCCCTGATAATGATCGCATTGCCTGCGCTTCGCCTGACTATATCGCCAAATATGGTAAACCCAGTCACCCCTCAGAGTTGGTTAATCACAACTGCCTAAACTTTATTACCTTGGTCAAATACCACACTAAATGGCGCTTTACCAAACAGGGAGAAAAGTGCGAAGTGATCGCCAATGGCAACCGCTTTGCCAACGATGGTGATGTGGTCAGACACTGGGTGCTTGCAGGGAAAGGGATCGGCTATAAATCGCGTCTCGATTCCCAACCCGACATTAATAACGGAAGCCTTGTTCCACTATTTGAGGATTGGCAAGGTGATTACCTCCCGCTCAATTTAGTGGTAACTGACAAGCGCCAACTCACTCCAGCACTGCATGCTTTGCGCGAATTTCTGCAAGATAGGTTGAAGCCGTAATACCGACTAGGTGCACGGCTTATCAAATACTCTCTCCAAGAGCGGTATAACGCCCAATTACTTTGGGAAGACCACTGTGAACTCCGTCCAGCAACACAACATCTGATCGGGTGACGAAGACTTGAGTTCGAAATGCCATGATGACTGCACTTCCTACACTATGTTTACCCGTCACTTTCAGATGGTAATCGATACTACTTTCATCTTCATTCGAAACGTTAAACACCCCACCATCAATTAGACACTGTTTTAAATTACCACGGCGATAGTAACCACCAGCAAAGCAATACGAATTATCTCCAAATTGATGAGATATTTCAGAAAGATACAACATTGCCAATTGCTCAGGTTGAGAGCCGTCGACATTCGCTGGAAATGTCCCGGTTAAAGCATGACCAGGCTCAGCATGCGTTCCACCATATTGGGCGATGGTAGGCAATGTCTGGCAACAAGTGGCAGAAGGCATATTGACTTGCCCTAATGTCATTGCTTTAGGCCACCTTGATTTCACCTTTAATAGTGTTGTTAAGTTTTGAGTTGGAGCCATTTTCACACCGTCATACAGAAAACATGGAAAATGCGTAATACCCTCTAGCTTAATCCCTTTCAGCTGGCTTAAACTTTGCATTACAGAATCCATTTTTGATAAGGGAAAACCCGACTCTTGATTTACATAGAGTAAGTCATCTTCATCAAAGAATTTAACTAATACTCTTTGTACTCTCCCTACTTGAAGAGCGGCTTCAGAGATACTACAAGCTTTATCTATCGAATAAACGGTGATGACATCTGGTTTATAGTCCTTAACTATTTCCTTAATCATGCTTTCAGGTGGTTGGACTAAGTGCCCAATGTGACTCACTTTAATCCCTGACTTTTTTAATATCCGAGCCTCTTTAAAGTCTACAGCGACTATTCCCGCATAACCCAACTCTATCAGCATATTCGCAAGATACGGGACACGACCGAATTGCTTAGTCATACCAAATAGTTTAATTCCATACTGATCAGCTGATTTTTTTATCGCTATTGCATTGGCTTTAAACTGCTCCACATCGATAACATAGCTGTCGGGTAGCAACTCACCGTTTGCATGCAAAGCCAATGTAGCACTAACCAATTGATGATTTTGTTTCCTTAATGAGGATAAATACATATATGCCTCTCAATATATATTCAATATTTTGAACATTAATAGCAAAAAAATTATCGATTTAAGAAAATTGAATATAGGTTACTAATGAAAAAACTATTCTCGGTTTCAGGTACATTTTCGATACCACAGTTTTTACACATTAAAGTATTAACCCTCTGAATCTCTGGGAATACTTCATCTACAGCTATCTCCTGTAAAATATCAGCACACAATCCTTCGAGAATAACTTCATTAGTAACAATTCGGTCAATCGCTCGAGCAAAGTGAGTCATCGCCATCTGCACTTGTTCAGTGCCTAAATCAACTCCCCACTCAACTTGTAGCGTTTTAGACGCATTCATCGTTGCGTCACACGCAAACTGAGTAATGACGCCAGCACTCAACAATAATTCCATCCTCTCTTTCATATGTTTCTCACTAATAACTGGGAATAATCTCTCCTGAAATTACTCGGAATTGATAATCTCTCAACTGATCAACATCAACCTGTAATTCAAGCATTCTTTTTAAATAGTCAGTCTCTTTGTGGATGCAAATCACCGCCTCACATGCATAAGTACATTCAGGAATATTCAACTCAACATGCGCAAAACCTAGATTAATTAACTCATTTACGTTCGATGGACACCATATTGAAGCATCGATAAACCCTGTTTTAATTGCATTAAGACACTCACTGTATGGTAAGTCTATAATTTCAATACTCTTACCTTTGAAGTAAGCATCGGTAAGAAGTATTTGATCTGGTGAAGTTGGATCAACACCAATTCGTTGAATTGGGGTCTTCGCATCCTCTCGACTAATCAACACATGTTTGCGTGTATAGCTTTCTTGCCCTAAAGACAATGCTATTTTTATTTCTCCTTTTTGCTCTAAAGGTATAGCGGATAGCTTCGACATAATTGCCATCTGATATGTCTGATTTTCTAAACATTCAGATCGAACCGAAGCTCCCCTCATATGGGCGAAGTAGAAAGGAAACTTCGTTACTTGTTTCTTAAGCCCACCAGCTAATCCCTCATAGTGTTTGGTATAAGGCAAAGGCATAGCACATACTACTGTTCCTATATCCGCAATTTTCATTAGCATTGTGTAATCAATATCAGAAATGAGAGTGCCGTTTCGTCCCTGCTTACTCAACACTACCGCTCGTTGTGCTTCAAGCTCATGAATTGCTTCTGTCGCATAGCCAACGGAAAACCCATAAAGTTTTGCTAGATTACTCACTTTATCCAAACGCTGATCGACTTTCTTTTCTAAGAGGTGCCTAGCAATCGCTTTAATTGCTGAACCTTTTCTCGTTATAAATTGGTTGTTCATGTTTATTCTTCACGTCTTTGATTGTTTAAATCGTAGGTTATTTTTGTTCGTCTAAAAACCAATAACTACCTGTAATGTGATTGAAGTCACGCTAATGTTTTTTATAATTCAAAATAATGAATATTTAAATACTTTAAATTCAACATATTAAGCTATTTGAGAAGATCTAGATCCCAATTAATGATTAAGATTATTCATCTTGATGATAAAACAAACTATCTTATTTGCATGTCGGCATCACTATCAACTTATCATTAATGTTCAAAATAATGAATATTTAGGAAGGATTTATGGAAGAGAAAATAAAAGTCGCAATTGGGGGACAACTAGTCAAAAAGGAAATCAAAGAGCTCATTGAGAGTGAAAGCAATAATTCAATCGAAGCTGAAATATTTACTGATATGGACGCATCAATGAAAGTAAACCTAGGAACACATGATTTTTATTTAGGTTCTTGTCAATCCGGCGCTGGCGGAGCTCTCGCTATGGCTTATGCGATTATTGGACGAGAGAAGTGTGCAACAATCGCCAATGCAATCTCCAAGCCTACTCCAGAGAGTGTGCAAACACTGGTTAAAAACGGGGTGAAAGCATTTGGTTTTACTAATGACCGCCATGAACTCGCAGTCAAAGCATTTGTGAAAGCAATACTAAGCTAAGGAGTAAAAAATGCTGGAATCAATCGATCTATTAAAAATATTTATATTCGCATTAATGGGCGGCTATGCCACCTTCTTAGCAAACAAAGCCATTGCTGTATATCATGATGGTTTACGCCCAATAATGCCTGAGTTCATGAATGGCAATATGAGTCGTAAGGAACTTGCCGGCGTTTCATTTGCCATTTCAATTGGCTTTATTACAGGCTTTGCTCTGCCGATCAGTATTGCTACAGGCATTATAGTCATACATATAATCTTGCTTACTGCTGACTTCATTGGTGTTTCAATTGCCAATACAAAGGTGTCTGTTGCCATTGGTGCCATTTACGGCGGCAGTATAACTTTAGTCCTCGATGCAGTGATTAAAAGTTTTGAATATTTGCCAGTAAACTTTCTCGATGCACTTAGTGCTGTAGGTATGCCTGTAATCTATGCGTTTGTTGCATTCCCTGCCGTAACCGTAGCGTATCAATTCGGTGTTCGAAAAGGCGTTTATACGCTAATTGCCTCGCTCGCTGGACAAATAGCGATCGAAGCGATCAACCCTATTCTTATCGTTGGCGAAGAAGTTTCCCTCTCACCACAGGGGATTGCATTACTCGTTGGTATGACTTTTTTACTTACCTATGCTGCCAAAGATAAATCTGTTGGAATTGACATCGAAAACTCAGTTTTTGAAGATAATATCCAACGTATCAAAGGGAATGCCAAATACTTAATCCCTATGGGTGCCTTACTAGCCGTCGCTGCAAACTATCAATGGATTGCTGGTGAACCCATTGCAGGATCATTGTTAGGTCAAGACAAGCTGGTTAGCGCAGCCATTGTAGCCATTGTTCAAGCTCTTGCGTTTATGCCTCTAATTGTTACCACTTCGATGATTTCAGGAGTTTATGGTACAAATGGGTGGTGTGACTGGCTACTTGGTGCCGGTTACCTTGCCCCAAATCCAATTGTCGCTGCTGGTGCAGGAGCCGCTCTTATGGGAGTCGAAGTTAAGAGCTTAGGAGGGATCGGACGAACTTTGCATCGATTCCCTGCATTAAAAGAATCAGGCGACAATATACGAACAGCCATGACAGGAATCCTTGAAATTGCGCTTCTTGTTGGTGGTGTCTATGCGGCGAACGATATCTGGGAAGGTGTCGGTATGTTTGCAGTTGTTTCTCTTTATATCCTAAACGAGATCGCTGGAAGACCTGTGATGAAAATGGCAGCGGCCCCATTAGGTGCCATCATCGTAGGTATTGCAGCTAACATCGCAGCAATCCTGGGTCTAATTACTGTCGCTTAGTCTAAAGGGCACCTTTCACTTTAACTTAAGAGTAAAGGTGTCTCCCACCAACACATTGAGATTCTAAACGGCTTTCTCTAGACCGTAGTACCGATATATATCAATTCACTTTATAAAAACTACGGTCAGAATTCGCCAATCAGAGCTTTACCATTACAACAGGAAACAAGGTGCATTATGGCTAGATTTATCGTCGTCGTTTTGGATGGCTTTGGTGTCGGTGAAATGCCTGACGTCGCCCGTGTTCGACCGCAAGATTGTGGTGCTAATACCGCCAACAAACTCTTAGAGCACTTCCCACTCAAGCGTCTGCCAACATTAGAAAAATTGGGCTTGCAGAATGTGGTTCAAAACCCCCATTCGATAATGCAAGCCAACCCACAAGCCAATACAGGTTCGGCATGGCTTGCTCATCAAGGTGGCGACACTTTTATGGGGCACCAAGAGATCATGGGCACGCAACCCAAACCACCTTTGGTACAGCCTTTCCAACAAGCACTGGCAAAAATTGAAGCCGCGCTGCTGGCAAAAGAGTACCGAGTCGAGCGCATCACACAGCAGGGGTTAGATTTACTTGTTGTTGAACAGGGGGTGGTAATTGGCGATAACCTCGAAGCAGATTTAGGGCAAGTTTATAACCTCACCTGTAACTTCAATATCGTATCTTTTGCAAAACTACTGGAAATTGCTGCCATTGTGCGGGCAAATAACCCTGTTAGTCGAAATATAGCCTTTGGGGGCGATATCCACTTTGCAGACGATCCGCACAGTATGCAGCGGGTATTCGATGCGATTGAAGTTAAAACGAACAAAGACGGTGAAGCGGCTTATATTGGCGTTAACGCACCTGATAGCGGCGCTTACGACAAAGGCTTCCAAGTGGCTCATTTAGGGTTTGGTGTGGATGCCAAAACCCAAGTGCCATGGCTACTGCATCAACAAAA
>Ga0193961_1000892_pt1 | contig 11024 bp, 4 predicted proteins | sample FB_4_MG_FD_140371 | JGI IMG/M metagenome (GOLD analysis project Ga0193961, IMG submission 140371) | Microbial mat bacterial communities from the Broadkill River, Lewes, Delaware, United States - FB_4_MG | ecosystem: Environmental > Aquatic > Freshwater > River > Microbial mats | place: USA...
CAATTATCGCCATCACAGGCCACCCGGCCCCAGTAGGGGCATATCAAAACAGTCCAGAAAAATACCAAAGCTGAGCACCGTCAAAAGGGTGTCATCCGGAGCCCCGCCAGAGGGCAGAGCGGGCTGTGCCAGTGCAGAACGCTTTAATGTCTCGACCGCCTCCACATCAAAATAGCCCTGCGCCCGGATCGTCGCCGGGGACAAAAGATCGGTGATCCAAGGGCAGTTCTGAAGCAGCAAATAGGCGCTGCCAGGAGCGGCAAAGGCAAATTTTTCGCGGGCGATTACCTCTGCGGGGACGTGGGACTGAGCCGCCTGTTTCAGGACGAATTTTTCGTCAAAGTCCCGCAATAATTGATCCGGGGGGATCTGGGTCACCAGCTGCACGAGATCAAGGTCAAGAAAGGGAAAACGCCCCTCGACCGAATTTGCCATCAGCATTCGATCTCCATGATCCCCGAGCAAATGATCCCCGAGGCGCAGTTTGAAATCGAGGTAGGAGCGCTGATGAACCCCGTGGCGCCCCTCTACCTTGCTTGCGTCAACCAAGGGGCTGTTGGTGAAACAAAACTGCGGCAAGGTCTCAGCCAAAGGGGCGGCATAAAGCTTGCGGCGCTGCGCCTCATGGGACAACAGATCCTTTTCGTAAAACAGGTCAGCCGCCCCAAAGGCTCGCTTGCGCAGATCAGCCTCAGCCATGCAGGGGCTGGGTTGGCCGCGCAGGGCGCGAAATGCATCATAACGATAGCCGAGATAGCCGGCAAAAAGCTCATCCGCGCCCTCACCGGACAGGACAACCGGTACGCCTGCATCACGGGTGATGGCAGATAGAGAGAGTGAGGCAGTGTTGTAGCTTTCTTTGATCGGGCATTCAGAATGCCAGATCGAGCGGCGCAATGCGGCTGAAATACGCTCCGCCGGGTGTTGCGCCGTGTGGTGCAGGGTTTTGGTTCTCTCTGAAATCAGCCTCTGGTATTTTGTCTCGTCAAACATGGGCTGATTAAACGTGACCGAAAAGCTGTGCAGAGGTTCGGCGCTGTGATCCGCCATTAGTGCGGTGATAAAGGCGCTGTCCAAGCCGCCGCTCAGGTAGCTGCCCACTGGGACATCTGCCATCAACCTGCGCTCAACCGAACAGGCCAGTGCCTCGCGGACGGCGGCGCTAAAGCTCTTGCCACAGGACGAAGTGTCGGATTTGGCGGGATAGTCCAGATCCCAATAGGCGCAGCTCTGGATGCCGGCCCCATCCGCTACCAATTTATGACCAGGCGGCAGGCTGTGAATACCTTTGAACATGGTTCTGGGACTAACCAGGCCGGGGAGTGACAGCACTTGATCCAGTCCGGTCAGGTCGACCTCCCGCGGGACGCCGGGATAGGTTAGGATGGCCTTTATTTCAGAGGCAAAGACCAGAACATTGCCCAATGTCGTGTAAAAGAAAGGCGCGACACCAAAGGGGTCGCGGGCGCAAAACAGCCGCTTTTTGGCACTGTCGTATAGGGCGAAAGCAAACTGGCCGTTGAGCTCATCCAACAGTGCCTCGCCGAGATCCTCATAGAGATGGAGAATGACCTCAACGTCAGAGCCCGTGTGAAAACGGTGGCCTTTTTGAATCAGTCGTTTTCGCAGGCTTGGGGCGTTGAAAATCTCCCCGTTGCAAATCAGGTGCAGGCTGCCGTTTTCATTGGAAATTGGTTGGTTGCCTCCGTCCAGATCCACAATTGCAAGGCGGCGAAACCCCAGCGCAGCGCGGTCATCTAGAAACATGCCATCATCATCTGGGCCGCGATGCAGCAACTGCGCCTGCATTTGGGAGACCAGTTTCGGTGAGGCAGGCGGCGGCCCTGATGCAGAAAACGCGCCGCAGATCCCACACATGGCTCAGTGCCCCCGCATGGCGTCAGGAGCCAACAGAGCATGCCAGTCATCTGGATGCAGGCAAGGACGGGTCCGCGTCTCAGTCGCCGCAATCGCCACCCGCAGATCCTTCAAACCCGTGCCTGTACCCAGGAGCACCACGCGATCATTGGCGGAAAATACGCCCAGCTGTTGCAGCTTTTCAAAGCCTGCATAGCCAGCAGCAGAAGAGGGTTCCAGAAAGATACCAAAGCGCGAAGCCATGGTTATCACGGCCTTTGAGATTTCATCGTCATTCACCGCTACCGCGCGACCGCCACTGTGCTGCAGCGCCAACACGGCGGCCCGTAGATCCATCGGGGCGGGAACATTGATGCTATCCGCACAGGTTTCTGTGTCGAGGCGTTGCACGTTGGGATCAAACCCCTGCGCGATAGGGCAGGCAGCGGTGGTTTGAACCGCGACAAGCCGGGGCAGCTGATGGATCAACCCGCAGGCCTTGAGCTCGGCAAAGCCCTTATGAATGGCGCTGAGGATATTGCCATCGCCAGTGGGGACGATGGCCCAATCGGGAGCCTGCCAATCCAATTGTCGGGCTATTTCCAGCGCGCAGGTCTTTTTGCCTTCCCGGGTAAAGGGGTTGAGGCCGGTCGTCCGGTTCAAAGCGCCGCGGGCCTGCGCCAATTTTCCAGCCACTCTGCAGGCATCTTCATAGGGGCCGTCAATCCGGTGAACTTCGGCGCCAAAGGCCATAATCTGTGCAAGTTTTGCCACGGGAATATCACGTGGCACCAGAACGGTGACCCGCGTTTTCTGGGCGGCCCCTACCGCTGCGAGAGAGGCTGCAGCATTGCCGGTAGAGGCCATCACAACCTCATCAATGCCAAAGGCGGCAGCCAGGGCGAGCACCAATTCGCTGGCACGATCTTTCAGAGATCCAGAGGGGTTTCTGGTCTCATCTTTGAGCCACAGTCGAATGCCCTGGTGTGTGCCCAGATCCAACAGGGGCGTGCCGCCGACCTGCAGGTGCGATCGCCATTCCGCACTGACCGGCAAAAAGGCCTCAAACGCCCACATGTCGTCTTGCCGGTTCTCATGGAAGGGGGAGTTCAGGTTTTGCCGCAACCGGTCGGGGGTAACGTTAAGAGGTTGTATTATATCGAGGTTTCCGCCGCATGCGCAGGTCAGACTGCGTGCCGTAACGGGCTGCTGCAGCCCACACTGGAAACAGCCGCCAGTGATACCGCCAGTGATGCGGTGGAATTCAGATAAATCAGGTAGCTCCAATTCATCCCCCTGTTTGAGGGTCAAAGTAAAGCCGGGGCCTATCTGGCAGCGCCCAAAAATCTTCGACCTCAAATATGGCCCGGCAAATATGGGCCGAAAAATATGATGTTATTCAGAATCTCAAGAGACGGTGGGCACCCTGCGAACGATGCAAAGGTGCCCGACGAGGCGGCGCAGCGACTAGCCTGCCATTGCTGCCGCTTTTTCTTTATCTTTGATAGATTTGGCAGATGTTTTCGCGGAATCTTTCCCCGCTTTTTCTTTCCCTTTCATTTCCTTTGCTTTGGCTTTTCGCTCATCTTTTTGAGCTTTTCCCTCTGCTTTTCCCTTTGCCTTATGTTCGGCTTTCAGGCTCGCTTTCATCTCATCTTTTCTGGCTTTTGCTTCCGCTTTTTCCACGGGTGTCTCCTCACAAAAATATCAATTGGGTTATTGGCACGGGTTGTTTGTATTGGATGGAGAATTTTTCTACCCGTGCAGGAAATGACGTTTATCATGAAATCCCTCAAACATCTATATATTGTTTTGATTTGATCATTGCAAATTAGGGTTGTGTTGATTTTTGTTTTGTGGTTTCAAATATATGGAGTGATCTGGTTTCGCCAATTTTTTGTAATTTTGCGATTTTTCGCATCATTGTCTCACCTGCTTATGCATTGAATGGTTGAGTATGCTCGAACCTGAATACGTCAATAAATGTTTGAGAATTGGGTGAAATTTCCCAGCTTAACCTGACCAACAGGCGCATGCGAGGCCAAGAAAGGCCGGGGTAACTCCTACAGGGCGAGCAGCTTGAACTGGCCGGAATCGGTAGCGCGCAGCGCAGATGCCAGGTGCTGGACGGTGTCGAGTTTTCCCATTGGGTGAGGAAGGGAGTCGAGGGATGGTTTTCAAGAACAGCTTGATTGGAGCGCTGCAGGAACGCGCAGGTCTCGAAAATAAGACCGCGTTTTCGTTCCTGTCTTCGCCCTCTCAGCCACCGGAAACAGTGAGCTACCAGGCGCTGGATGCGGCGGCGAAGACACTGGCGATTAGTCTGCGGTCAGAGGCTGAGACCATAGGGTGTCCGCTCAGGCAGGCGCCGGTGATAATCGCATTGCCGGCCGGATTGGCGTTTCTGCGGTGCTATTTTGGTTGCCTTTATGCGGGGGCAATTTCTGTGCCGATAAAGTATCCGCAGCTGAACAGGCCCATGGATCACACCCAAAATGTTGCCGCGGATAGCGGGGCCAGGCTGGTCATCACGACCCGTGAGATGGCGCCGCGCTTGAGTGAGGCGCTGCCAGGCCTGCGGGTTCTCGCTATCGAAGATCTGCCCACCACGACAGAGAAAACCTGGCAAGACCCGGCACTGAGCGGCGCTGAGATTGCACATCTGCAGTATACGTCTGGATCCACGTCAGCCCCCAAAGGCGTGGCAATCAGCCATGACAATATCGTGCACAACGCCGCAGAAGTTATTGCGAGCTTTGAAATCAGCGAAACAAGTCGCCTGCTATGTTGGCTGCCTCATTATCATGACCTTGGGCTGATCTTTGGCTGCATCGCTCCGGTATTCTCTGGCAGCCAAAGTATTTTGATGCCTCCTACTCACTTTGCACAGCGACCTGTGCGCTGGTTGCAGGCCATTCAAGACCACCGCGTGACCCATTCAGCTGCACCCAACTTTGCCTTTGATGCATGTTTGGCGCTTCCACGCAGCGCCACTGTGGAGCTAGATCTCTCCCGCGTAGAGGCCTTGCTGAACGGGGCTGAGCCAGTGCGCGCCCAGACAGTGCGCCGATTTGCTGACAGATTTGCAGCGAATGGGCTGGGACCAGATGTGCAATGCCCGGCCTATGGGATGGCCGAAAATACCTTGGTGATCAGCGTTAATGGTCCCAGCAACGCGCTGACCTGGGGGCGGTTTGACAGCGATGCCTTGCAGCAGCGCAGGTTGGTGCCGGTGACAGATCCGCAGCAGCGACATCGGGGACTAGTGGTCTGTAGCGGTGCAGTGCTGGGCTCTGACATACGGATAGTGAACCCTGAGACACATCTGACCTGCGCGCCTGGCAAGATTGGCGAGATCTGGGTTCAGGGGCCTTCGGTTGCGGCAGGCTATTGGCAGCGTAAGGCGCTAACCCAAGAGAAGTTCCATGCACAACTGGCCGGAGAAACGGGCCACTGGCTGCGCACTGGGGATTTGGGCGGTTTCTGTAGCGCGGGTTTGATCGTTATCGGGCGGCTGGATGATGTGATGGTCCTGCGGGGCATCAACTACAGTCCTGAAGACATCGAACTGACGGTTGAGGCCTGTGATCCGGCGCTTGAGCCCGGTGGTGCGGTTGTTTTTGCCAGCGAGATTCCCGCGGCTGTTACAGGGGACAGGGCTACTGAAGCCAGCAGCGCCGCGCGACTGGTGGTGGTGCATGAGGTGACCCGCAGCGCGCTTCGGACCCTGCGGCGCGGTGGCGACACGGCACAGCAGTTGCAGCAGCATCTGGTTGGCATCATCCGAGCGCAAGTGGCCGAACATCATGATCTTGACTTGGGGGCGCTGATCCTGCTGCCGCCCAAGGGGGTGCCAAAAACCCATACCGGCAAGAAGAAACGCCATGCCTGTCGCACCGGCTTTGCTGCGGGTACTTTCACGGGAGAGGCTCTTTGGATTTCGCCGCGATATGCGCCTGCGATGGCGGCTCAGCCAGCGGATGTCGCTCCCCCCGGGGCCGTGCAAAACGGCCCTGAACTTCGCGACGGCGCGGCGCAGACGCCCTCGGCGAAGGCCTCCGATCTGATCGGTTGGTTGCGGGACTATGGCGAAACCCGCCTGAATTCGCGTCTGATGGATGAGCGGCGCACAATGCCACCTTATGTGGTGATGGATTTTGCCAGACAGGGCCTATTGGGCATGGTTGCGCCCAAGGAATACGGCGGTCTGGGACTGCGCAACAATGACATGGTTGATGTTATCCAGCAGATGGCAGCGATAGACACCACTTTAGCCTCCTTCACCGTGGTCAATAATGCGCTGGGGTTACGCCCTATTTTGCGTCACGCTCAGCCAGAGCTGATTGATCGTATGATGCCAGATTTGGCCACTGGCCGCAGATTGGCCTCCTTCGCGATGACAGAGGCCGGGGCAGGGTCCAATATACGCAATCTCGCAGCCAAGGGGCTGCCAAACGGCGCTGGCGGCTGGCAACTCCAGGGGGTCAAACTCTGGTCTGGCTCTGCGGCTTGGGCTGGGGTGATCAACACATTTGTACGGATCGAAGACCCGAATGGGGGCGGTCAGGCGGTGAGTGGCTTTGTGCTGGAGGCAGAAGCTGCCGGCCTGCGTCAGGGGCCAGAAGCGCTCACGCTGGGGCTGCGGGCCATGGTGCAAAATCAGGTTGTGCTGGACGGGGTTCAAGTCACTTCCGATCAACGCCTGGGCGAAATCGGGCAGGGTATGGTGGCTGCAACGGATGCAATGGAATATGGCCGCTTTGCCATTGCGGCGATTTCCCTGGGGGTGGTGAAACGCTGTTTGCAATTGATGTTACGTCATGGCAGCCGCCGGGAGATCGCAACGGGTCCCTTGCTAGACAACCCAGCGACCAGCCTTCGGATCTCTGAATTGGCCAGTGCGGCCGACGGGATAGAGGCTATGGTGCGCACCGTGGCCCAGCAGATGGATGCGGGCCTGTCGCCTCCGGTAGAAGTGTTCTGCGCCTGCAAATCTATGGCGCCGGAATACGCTTGGAAGGCCGCTGATGGGCTGATTCAACAGATGGCAGGGCGCGGCTACATCGAGACAAATGTTGCGCCTCAGATCCTGCGGGACGCGCGGGTGTTGCGCATCTTTGAAGGCCCAACCGAACCTATGAACGCCCATATCGGTGCGCGGTTGGCGCAGTTTCCGCAGAGCCTGGTGGACTATGTGAGTACCCAGTTGCAACAACCTGACCTTGCCACCGAACTGGCCCGGAGTGCCCAGCAGATTTGGCAGCACCATCAGGATCATCAGGCGCGTTGGGGCGGCCACGATGCAGCCAAGGCGCAGGCGCATCTGGCAATCGGGGAGGCGGCAAGCCATGGTCTGATGCTCGCCTGCCTGCAGTATCAAGCCCAAACTCAGGGATCAGTTCTCGATCCGGCCAAGCGCCGTGCGCAAGACTGGACAAGGCGTCAGTTTGAACTGGCCTGGGCCAAGGGCCTGACGGTTTCACCGGCCTTGGCAGTTCGGCTGGACCGCGCGGAAATGGAAGCCCTGCGCGATAGCTGTGCCGAGGCAATTGGTGATGTGGAACAGCAGATGGCAGCGGTCGAGACGGATCTCGATGGGTTGATCCGGCGCGATCCGGTGCTGCCAGAACCAGTGCAGCAGGATCAGATAGCCTCGGCACCGGCTGATCCGCCGCAGGCCGCCCCTCCTACGGGCGCGCGAACAAGTCCCGAGATCTTGGCTCTGGGTGCCTGGATCAAGCGTTGGATGGCCTCTGAATTTCAGATTGACCCTGCGGAGATCGAAGATACGGCGCGGTTTTCGAGTTTTGGTATGGATTCAGTGGCCGCAATGCTGCTGACCGGCGCATTGGAGGACTGGATCGACACTGACCTTCCGGCCTCTTTGGTCTGGGAACATCGCAGTATTACCGCCCTTGCCACCCATGTCGCAGGTCTGCCCGGCGTGACAATCCCGTCCTTTGATGTCGCCCCCACCGCCAAGCCAAAGGCTGAGGTGGACCCAACAGATTTGATTTCGCTTTTGGCTGGGGCGGATGACCTTTCAGAGAGCGAGCTGCAAGAGCTGATTGCGCGCCTAGACCAAACCCCATCGGAGGTCACATGACTGAGAAGACACAGCTCAAGGTGGCGAGCAAAGAGGCTTTGAAAGCCCAGCTTAAGACGCTGCTGCGCAATCGGATGGGTGCCATGGGAGATGGGCATGCCCTGAGCCAGGGACAACAGTCCCTGTGGTTTCTGTGGCAAATGGCACCTCACAGTGCTGCGTTTTCTATGGTTTTTCCTATGCAGATACGCGGTGCCTTGAATCGGGGGGCGTTGGATCGTGCTTTTGAGGCCCTAGTGACCCGTCACGCCAATCTGCACAGTGTATTTACCGAAGACGCTGGTGTGGTGCGCCAGGGACCCCATCCGGGACCGCACCCGCGTATTCAATACGAAGATGCACGGGAATGGAGCGAAGAGGCCCTGCAACAGGCGCTCGAGAAAACGGCGCGCCAGCCCTTTGATCTGCGCCATGACGCCAGTCTGCGCGCCCATTTATGGCAGCGCGGGGACAGGGACCAGGTTTTTTGTCTGGTGATGCATCATATCACTGGTGACCTGTGGTCGCTGGTTGTGCTGATGGATGAGCTGCGGCAGCTTTATGAGGTTCAGTGCCAGGCCACGGATCAGCCGGGCGCGGCCTCTAGCGATTTGCCAGACCTCCCGGTGAGCTTTGGTGACTATGTGCGGGCAATGCAATTGGCGCAGGACCGTGACACGCATCGGGCTGCTTTGGACTATTGGGCGCGGGAGCTCACGGGGGATCTTCCAACCCTGGATCTGCCATGCGATTTTGCCCGCCCCGCGCGACAACAATTTAACGGGGCGACGATCTTTCAGACCTTGGACGCGGAGTTGACCACAGGGATTGAAGCCTTGGCGCGGGCTGAGGACACCACCGTATTTGTCGTGCTTCTGGCGGCCTATCAGGCCTTGTTACACCGCTTTTCCGGGCAGTCTCAGCTCTTGGTCGGGACGCCCTTTTCCGGGCGTACCTTGCCCGGCACCGCTGGTGTCATAGGTGATTTCATCAACATGCTGCCGCTCAAGGCGGAGTTTGATGGCGAAACCACATTTGCAAGCCATATCGCGGCGCTGCGAGATCGCCTGCTGCAGGCAATGAAACATCAGGAAGTGCCATTTTCGCAGATCGTTGATCGTCTGGCACCAAAGAGAGATCTGAGCCGTCCTCCGGTGTTTCAGACAACCTTTGTGTTGCAAAAATTCCATCGCTACGAAGCTCTGCAAAACGCGTTTTTACCCGGCGAGGGTGAAAGCCCGGTGCCCTTTGCAGATCTAGAAATCACGGGCCTGCCGCTGGCGCAACAGGATGGGCAGTTTGATCTCAACCTGGAAATGAAGCGCGACAGTCTTGGGCGGATGCAGGCCGCCTGGAAGTACGACAGGGATCTGTTTAGCTCTGCCACGATTGAAACGATTGCAAAGTGTTTTCAAACCCTTCTAGGGGAGCTCATTCAACAACCTTCTGCGCCTATAGCCACGATGCCCCTTTTGGACACTGCAGAGGCTAAACAGGTCATTGAGGCGGCAAAAGGCGCGGAAATTTCCCCGCCGAAGCAGGAATCCCTGGCGGAACTGTTTGAACATTGGGCAGATAAAACGCCCTCAGCGCCTGCGATTTCCTGTCCTTCTGCACGGCTTAGCTATTCTGATCTGCAAGAAAAAATGCAGCATTTGGCACGGGGGCTGGCGCGGCGCGGCGTCACGCGAGAAACCATGGTTGCCCTGGTGCTGCCCCGTGGCTGTGATCTTGCTCTCGCCATGCTTGGGACGCATCGCGCCGGTGGCGCATTTCTGCCACTGTCACCAGAGACGCCTCCCAAGCGGTTGCAACAGATCATTGGCCTAAGCGGTAGCCATCTGGTTCTGACCACTGCTGCGCGCGAGGCCGCGTTGCAGGTTGCCTTGGGTGCGGCTGGCCCAGAGGTCGCGAGCATCGAATCCCTGATGTCTGAGCCTCAGGATGGCGCGTTGCCAGATCTGCCGGTGGGGCGGGACTTGGCCTATATGATGTTCACTTCGGGCTCTACCGGCACGCCAAAGGGGGTGATGGTGGAACATCTCGGCATGGTGAATCATACCCTGGGCAAGCTGGAAGATCTGGAATTCACGGCGCAGGACTGCTTGGCACAGAATGCACCAGCCAGCTTTGACGTGGTTGTCTGGCAGAACCTGGCTCCGTTGGCCTGTGGCGGATCGGTGCGGATTGTGGGTGAGGGCGACATCGAGGAGCCTGCACGGCTGTTTGCTGCCTGTCGTGCTGCTAAGGTGACGGTGCTGCAAGTGGTGCCCTCGATGATGCGGGCCTTGATAGAAGAGGCCGAGGCCTCAGGCCATCCGCCTGACCTAGGCGCACTGCGATGGCTTGTTCCCACGGGTGAGGCATTGCCCACAGAGCTCTGTCACCGCTGGCTGGCTCTTTATCCCGACATTCCGATCTTGAACACCTATGGCTCAACCGAGTGCTCTGATGACCAGTGCCATTACCGGCTGATGAAAATGTCAGACGAGGACGACATTGCCCCCATAATCACGGTTGGGACACCGATCCGCAACATGGCCGCCTATGTGTTGGATCCGGCCCTGCATCCGGTGCCGCCCGGCGTGACTGGTGAACTTTACATAGGTGGGATCGGCGTGGGGCGCGGTTATCGTGGGGATCCTGCAAAGACCGAAGCGGCCTTTCTGCCGGATCCCTTTTCCAGTCGCAAAGATGCAAGGCTCTATCGTTCGAGGGATATGGCGCGTCGGCGCCCTGATGGGCGGATCGATTTCCTGGGGCGGCTTGACACAATGGTCAAATTGCACGGGGTTAGGATTGAGCCTGCCGAGATCGAAGCCGCCTTGGTCGCAGACCCCCAAATTTCCGACGCCATTGTGCAACCCCGGCCAGATCGGGAGGGACAGCTGAGACTGGTAGGCTACATCACCGCCGCAGGCGCTGAGGCTCCAGATCAGGTTCAAATTCGGGCCAATCTCAGCCAAAGGCTGCCCTATTCGATGATCCCGGATGTTTTGACAGTTCTGCCTGAGATACCGCTCACGGCAAATGGCAAACGCGATTTAAAGGCCCTGCCGGAACCCAGCTGGCCGGACCCTGC
>Ga0193961_1000893_pt1 | contig 11024 bp, 10 predicted proteins | sample FB_4_MG_FD_140371 | JGI IMG/M metagenome (GOLD analysis project Ga0193961, IMG submission 140371) | Microbial mat bacterial communities from the Broadkill River, Lewes, Delaware, United States - FB_4_MG | ecosystem: Environmental > Aquatic > Freshwater > River > Microbial mats | place: USA...
AGGCTATCAAATATAGTGTTGACATGTTATCAATTGATTGTGTTGATGAGATACAAGAGTGTTTTAACAAAGTGGTAATTGCAGAGAATAAAACAGATGATCTTTATGAATTAATTGAAACAGAACTTTTTTTACAAAAAACAAAAGAGGAAGAGTTTGTTAAATATCATAAGCTTTTAGTGATTTTAAGAAGAAGTGAAAAGATTGCGGATAGAGCCATGAGTATTGCAAGTCTACTATTATATGCAAATAATGGTGGAGAGATACATAGAGCATAAAAAATTTGGATATAATTTGATATGAATACAATATTAATAGTAGAAGATGAGCCAGATATTTTAGAGCTTTTAGAATATACTTTGCAAAAAGAGTATGAAGTAATAGGGTGCTTAGACACCTCTCGAGTGGTTGATATATTAGATCAAGAAGAGATAGATCTTATTTTGATGGATAGAAATTTGCCAAATGTTGAGGGGAGTGTTTTTATTCAAGAACTCAGAATAAAAGGCTATACTCAAAATGTGATTTATTTGACAGCAAAAGATGCAGATGAAAATATACTTGAAGGATTTGCAAGAGGAGCAGATGATTATATCACAAAACCATTCAATATTGATATCTTAAAAGCGAGAGTACGATCAGTTATTAACCGTACTCAAAATACTCTTGATGTGAGAAAAGTGCGTGATATTGTGTATACAGCAGAACAAAAAAAATTTATGATTGAAGGGAGTGTTGTTTCTCTCACTCATTTAGAACATGATTTATTGTTGTATTTTATAAAAAATGTAGATATTTTACTCAGTAGAGAGGTGCTTTTGGAAAATGTATGGGAAGATAGCCTTGATGTAAAATCAAAAACAGTAAATGTAGCTATCAAAAGATTAAAAGAAAAAATAGATCCATTAGGGATAAAAGAGTACATCAAGTCTGTTCGTGGTGAGGGATATATTTTTGGAAAAGGGACACTCTCTTGCTAAAACTACATGATATATTTTTACGAAAATTTTTAATTTTATTTGCATCTATTTTTTTAGTCATGGCGACTATATCGTATTTTTGGATAAAAAACATATATATAGAACAAACAAAAATAGATTTGATACACAATATAGATATTTTGTCATTACAAATAAAAAATTTTAAAAATATTGATAATAGAGTGCAAGAAGCACATGATTTAGTAGGATTGCGTATTACAGTTATAGATAAAAAAGGTATTGTTCTTGCAGAATCAAATAAAGATAAAGAACTCTTAGACAATCATCTTAATAGAACAGAAGTTTTAGCTTCAAAATATAATAAATATGGCTCAGTTATTCGTTATTCGGATACTATAAAAATGGATTTGTTGTATGTTTCAAAAAAGTATATACTTAACAATGAAGAGTATTATATAAGAATGGCACGAAATTTAGATAAGATAGACGATTCTTATATCTTTTTAACATTAAAAATTGCTATTTTATTTATTATTATCTTTTTTATTGTAGCATTAAAAATTAGTCAAAAAGTGCAACATGAAACAAATCAAATATTAGAATTTTTACACAATCTTGTAAAGCAAAAAAAATCATTTAAAATAGAATCAGAATATTCTGTAGAGTTTAAAGATATCACAAAGTTACTTACAAAAGTTTCAGATAGTTTATCCAAAAAAGATAAACAAAAGTCAAAATATACAGCAAAACTAAAACTTTCAAATAGGCAAAAAGATGATATTATCTCTGCTATTTCACATGAGTTCAAAAATCCAATTGCTGTTATAAGTGGCTATAGCCAAACCTTACTTGATGACAAAGACCTAAATGCCAATATACGAGATAAGTTTTTAAACAAAATAGTGAATAATTCTGTAAAATTAACCAATATGATAGATAGATTAAGATTGTCTATCAAGTTAGAAGAGGGAAAACAGCCGCATAGTTTTACAAAAACGAATATCAAAAATCTTGTATATAATATAGTAGATGACTTAAAAGAAACATATCCATCAAGAGATATTAGTATCGAATCTGAAGAGTTAACAATAGAAGTAGATGAAACTATGATGGCAATAGCTATCACCAATCTTATAGAAAATGCCTTAAAGTATTCAGAAGATGCGGTAAAAATACAAATTACAAAAAAATCTGTAGCTATAAGTGATTTTGGGATTGGGGTACATAGTAAAGATATTTCAAAATTGACAGATAAATTTTATAGGGTCTCAAGTAATGGTTGGAATAACTCTATGGGTGTTGGACTCTCTTTAGTTGCAAATATTCTTAAAATGCACTCTTTTACATTAGATATACAAAGTGTAGAAAATGAAGGTTCAACTTTTAGTATTATTTTTTGAATAAAATGTATTTAAAAATTATTTAAAAAGTTGTGCCAATTTTTTAAATACACTTTCATGAGTATAAATTTTTATAAAATCAACACCTGCTTTTTTAAAAGTATCATATAATATCTGATCGTTTTTGTGTACTTTTTTTGTATAATTATTGACTAAAGATTTATTGAGATCTCCCTCAAAAACTTGTGAAGTACTAGGATCTGTAAAATTTACATTTCCTAATTTTGTGGGATTTTCTTCAAAGTTATCCCGTACTATTATAGCGATTACTTCATGTTTTTTTGATAATAACTTTAGGTTTAAATTTTTGCAGTTAAAAAAATCACCTATTAAAAATATAATGGACTTCTTTTGAATTTGCTTGTATAAAGAGGTAGTAATCTTTTCATAATTGACATTTTTCCCAAGTGGATTGTAGTTATAAATATTTTCAACCATCTTTTCTACACCCAAAAGTTTTTTTGTTTTTTTTGTATTAAGAGTGGAGTCTTCATTGGCTATAAAACTTATGTAACTATCTCCTTGAGCTGTCGCAACATACCCAAGAACTGAACAAATTTCAGTAATAAGATCTTTTTTTAGTTTAACAGTGCCAAAATGTGTACTTCCACTTAAGATAGGGACGATATTAATCTCTAATTCCCTTTGGGTATGAAAGACTTTTACATAAGGTTTTTGCATTTTAGCACTAATTACCCAGTCTATTTTACGAATATCTTCCCCATCTTCATATTCTCTAAGTTCAACAAAATCATACCCTTCCCCTTTTATTTTGGAAGTGTTATTTCCAAGTTGCTGTGAAAATACAAATTTTTTTGTAGTGATAAGTAATTTTTTAAGATTTTTATCCATATTATTTTTTTATCTTTCTTTTTAGTTCATTAATAATAGCTATCTCTCGTTGTTGAAGATAATTTTTAAATACATTTTGACCTGATTTTTGTATGTCTAATGCAACAACAATTTTTTGATATGTTGTAAGTGTATCTACTCGTACTATTTTTCCCTTTGCAAAAATTTTGACAAATTTTTTTTCTATTACTAAACTGCTCGGACCATTTATCTCAAAGCCAATAGTTAAATTTATAATATCATTTGATTGAAGTTCTAAATCTTTAGAATTTTTTAGAGTGATAAAATTAAGAGATATATCAAATATTTCCATTTCAACAAGTCTGTTTTTAAAATTTATTGTGGTTTTAAAATTTTTGTCAGCAATAATTCTTTTGTTGAAATGCTCTCTTTTATTATATTGGATAATTTGAGGATCATTCAGAGTAAGTATAAAAAGTTTTTCATTTATATCTATTAATTTACACAGTATGTAAGTGTTTCCATGATTGAGAATGATTTGTTTTTCATAAAATGCTGCGATTGATTGTGTATGATTGACTTTTATTTTCAGCATATTATCTTTATAAAATAAAAGATTTGCTTCATTATGAAGTACAATGCCCTTATAGTTATTAAAACATTGTAGAGTATATTTATTTGTAACAATAGAATTAAAAAAGATTTTACATTTTTTATATATACTTTCTTGAAAATTAGTAAGAACTATTTTTGTTAATACTTGATAGAGTGTTGTTAAGTTTAAAGGTTTTATTAAAAGATGAATATGTCTTATATCTAATGACTCTAATAATTCAAAATTATCATCTATTTCACTCAATACAATAATATCAATAGATTCATCTATCTCTTTTATATCCATAATCATCTCAAATGAATTCTTTCGAGATAATGTTAGATCAGTTATGATGAGATTTGGTTTTTCTTTTATATATTGCTCAAAACCATCTGTTCCGTCATACGCTTGAAGAAATCTAGCAAATAGGTGTTTGAGGTGATGCATTAGTTTGTTTTGTAAATGTAAATCATCTTCTATATACAAAATAGATAAAGCAGGAGACAGTTGTTTTAATTGTGTATAATTATTCATTGCATGATTATACGATAAAGTTACTTTGAATATTTTATCTTTTAATTAAAAAGATGTAAAAATGATGCAATTTTAAGTATTTCTTAGATACCATTTACAAAATTAATATAAGGATAAAGAATGTTTCACGAATATAGAGAAATCGTTACAGAATTAAAAACTACAAATGCACATTTTAAGAAGGTATTTGAGGCACACAATGATCTTAATGACAAGTTAGACAAAGCAGAAGAAGGTGGAGTTGATCATATTAATTCTATTGAGATAGAAAAAATGAAAAAAGAGAAATTAAAACTTAAAGATGAAGCGTATGCTATGATTATGGATGCGAAAAATAAATAATTTTTAATAAAGATTAATAAATAAAAAAAGGGTTAAGTGTAAGAGCTTAACCCTTTTTTTATTTTAAGTAAAATTTAGATAAAATCAAGTAATTTTAAACAAAACAAAGGTAATCATAACATATGGAAAATCTTTTCGAATCACAAGATATAGTTGATATTAAAATAGAAGACTCAATTAAAGCTTCATACTTAGACTACTCAATGAGTGTCATAATCGGTCGTGCATTACCAGATGCAAGAGATGGGCTTAAACCCGTTCACAGAAGGATTTTATATGCAATGCATGATCTCAATATGACTTCAAGAACACCGTATAAAAAATCTGCAAGAATTGTCGGTGATGTTATAGGTAAGTACCATCCTCATGGTGATAGTTCGGTATATGATGCACTCGTACGAATGGCACAAGACTTTGCGATGAGAGTTCCTCTCGTTGATGGTCAAGGGAACTTTGGTTCTGTAGATGGTGATAATGCTGCTGCTATGCGGTATACTGAATCAAGAATGACAAAACTCAGCGAAGATGTTTTGAAAGATATAGATAAAGATACGGTCAATCATGCTCCTACGTATGATGATATGGGGAAAGAGCCTACGGTGATGCCTACTCGTTCTCCTCTTTTACTTATCAATGGGAGTGAGGGTATCGCTGTCGGTATGGCTACAAAAATACCACCACACAATCCAACAGAAGTGATGAACGCATTATTACATTTAATAGACAATCCAAATAGTAGTGCTACAGAGTTGATGGAGTTTATAAAAGGTCCAGATTTTCCAACAGGTGCTACTATATTTGGAAGACAAGGTTTTACTGATGCGTATAAAACTGGTCGTGGTAAAGTAAAAATGAGAGCAAAACACCATTTGGAAACAAAAGGTAAAAAAGATGTAATCGTTTTGGATGAGCTTCCTTATCAAGTAAACAAAGCAAGACTTGTAGAACAAATAGCAAATTTATCAAAAGATAAAATGATAGAAGGTATCTCTGAAGTTCGTGATGAATCTGATAGAGAAGGTACGCGTGTAGTTATTGAGTTAAAAAAAGATGCTATGGCAGAAATTGTTATGAATAATCTCTATAAACAAACTCCTATGCAAGGAACTTTTGGGATTATATTATTAGCTGTTCACAATAAAGAACCAAAGATATTTAATCTACCTGAAATCTTAACTATATTTTTAAATCATAGAAAAACAGTAATCATTAGAAGAACAATATTTGAACTTGAAAAAGCAAAAGCAAGAGCGCATATCTTGGAGGGTCTAAAAATTGCTTTGGACAATATAGATGAAGTTGTAAAGATTATACGAGCAAGTACAAACGATACCGATGCAAATGAAAAACTATGTGCAGCATTTGATCTCACAGAGATACAAGCAAAAGCTATTTTAGATATGCGACTTGGGCGTCTTACAGGGCTTTCACGAGAAAAACTAGAAGAGGAATTACGAGCATTATTAGAGCTTATTGAAGAGTTAGAATCAATTCTTAAATCTGAAGATAAATTAAATTTAATTATTAGAGAAGAGTTAACAGAAACTAGAGATAAATATGCAGAGATGAAAGATAAGTCTGGAAAACTTATTGCAGATCGAAGAACAGAGATAGAAGATAGCTATGATGATATTGATATAGAAGATCTTATCCCAAATGAACCAATGGTTGTGACAATCACACACAATGGTTATGTCAAAAGAGTCCCTATAAAAGCGTATGAGATGCAACGCCGAGGTGGTAAAGGAAAGGTAGCAGTTACTACCCATGACGATGATTTTATAGAAAAATTCTTTGTATCTAATACACATGATACATTATTATTCGTTACAAACTTTGGTCAATTATATTGGCTAAAAGTGTTTAGAATACCTGAAGCGGGAAGAACAGCAAAAGGGAAAGCAGTTGTAAATCTTATCAATCTCAAAGATGATGAAAAGATTATGGCTATTATACCTACTACAGATTTTGCAGAAGATAAATCTATAGCATTTTTTACAAAAAATGGTATCGTAAAAAGAACGGCATTAAATGACTTTTCTAATATCAGAACAAATGGTGTACGAGCTATCGTTCTTGATACAGATGAAGAAGGTAATGTCATAGATGAAATTGTTACAGCATCTATTACTTTTCCTGAAACAAAATATCTTATGATCTTTACAGCACTTGGTCAAGTGATTCGATTTGATATTGAAAAAACACGAACACAAGGGCGAAGTACAAGAGGAGTGAGAGGTATTAAGTTTAAAGATGAATCAGATGTTGTTGTTGATGCAGATGTGATTGAAAATGAACAACAAGAACTTTTAACAGTAAGTGAAAAGGGTGTTGGTAAACGGACAGAAGTGGAAGCGTATAGACTGACAAATAGAGCAGGTTCTGGTGTGATATCTATGAAACTGAACCCTAAAACTGGAAAAAGAGTGATAGGAAATGTAATCGTAGATGAAGAGCAAGATCTAATGGCACTTACATCTATAGGTAAAATGATACGAGTTGATATGAATACAATACGAAAAGCAGGTAGAAATACATCTGGTGTGAATATTGTAAATGTTGATAAAGATGATAAAGTAGTGAGTATAGCAAAATGTCCAAAAGCAAAAGATGATGAGTTGGATATTCAACTAGCAGATGATATGGCTGGTGTCGATTTAGAAGAAAGAAATTTATTAAGTAACGAAGAAGAGGAATAAAAAGAGATGAGTGGTAAATATAATGTTGCAGTTATTGGTGCAACAGGTGCAGTAGGTGAAGAGTTATTTAGAGTTATGGAAGAGTTAAATTTTCCAGTAGGTGAACTATTGCCATTAGCAAGTGCTAATAGTGTAGGGACAAATATAACTTTTAAAAATAAAGAGTATCCAGTAGTAGAATTAACAGATACAGTTTTTGAAGAAAATGAGGTGCACATTGCATTTTTTAGTGCAGGTGGTTCTATCTCTGAAAAATTTGCCAAATATGCAGTGGAGGGTGGTGCTGTAGTTATTGATAATACAAGTCATTTTAGAATGGATCCAAATGTTCCTTTGGTAGTACCTGAGGTTAATCCAGAGGATATAAATTTATGGAGAGAAACAGGAATCATCGCAAATCCAAACTGTTCAACTATTCAAATGGTACAAGCTTTAAAACCTTTAGATGATTTATATGGAATCAAAAGAGTAGATGTTTCAACATATCAAGCTGTTTCAGGTGCTGGAAAAGCTGGTATGGAAGAGTTAGTAATGCAAATGCAAGACTTTTTTGCATTTAAACTTGATGAAACAAAAAAAGAAGCATTTATGCACCAAATTGCACTGAATGTAATTCCTCATATTGATGTACCTCAAGAAAATGGATTTACTAAAGAAGAGATGAAAATGGTAAATGAAACACAAAAAATTCTTAAAAAAGAGATTGCAGTTGCTGCTACTTGTGTACGAGTACCTGTTTTAAGATCACATAGTGAGTCTATTACTGTTACATTTCAAAATGATATAGATATAGATTTAGGTGAAGTAAGACATGCACTTGAAGAGTTTGAAAATATTAAAGTTTTAGATGATATCAAAAATGGAGTATATCCAATGCCAATTATCTCTACAGATACAGATCTTACTTATGTAGGAAGATTGAGAAAAGATATTTATGATGCAAATGTTTTGCATATGTTTAATGCCGCCGATCAAGTAAGAGTTGGTGCTGCTACAAACTCTGTGAGAATTGCTCTTAAATGGATAGAGTTTCAAAAAGAGGCATTGTAAATAGATGTTAGAAAGAGTTTTTGAAGGAGCTATTTGGAGAAGTAGGTTTATAGTTATTTTAGCGGTAGTCTTTAGTCTTATAGGTGCTTTTGTATTATTTGTAGTTGCATCTATGGATATTTGGGATGTGACTGTTTTTACTTTTAGTAGTATAATGAATCATGCACATCCAGAACATTTTCATGAAGATATTGTTGCTGGTATTATAGGTGCTGTAGATTTATATCTTATTGCTGTAGTTATGTTTATATTTGCTTTTGGTATTTATGAACTTTTTATATCAGAAATAGATGAAGCGATTGAGGATCCAAAAAGTAGTAAAATACTTGCTATTCATTCACTCGATCAGTTAAAAGACAAAATAGCAAAAGTAATTGTGATGGTACTTGTGGTGAACTTTTTTCAAAGAGTTTTACATACAGAATTTACAACAGCATTAGAGATGTTATATTTTGCATTATCGATTGCAGCACTTGCTGTAGGATTATATTTTTTAGGGAAAGTAGGGAAACATTAATGAGTAAAGTTACAAATAAAATATTCGTAGATGCGTGTAAAGGACTAGAAACTCCATATACACCAGTTTGGATGATGAGACAAGCAGGGCGATATTTACCTGAATATATGGCTGTTCGTGCTGAAGCAGGAAATTTTTTAAATCTTTGTCACGATCCAAAAAAAGCGGCTGAAGTAACTCTTCAACCTTTAGATATAGTTGGTGTTGATGCTGCTATTTTATTTTCTGATATTTTAGTTATTCCAGATGAGATGGGAATGGATTTAGAATTTATCAAAGGTTTTGGACCAAAATTTAATGATCCAATAACTTCTGAAGAAGATATTGATAGATTAATTGGTGGAAAAGAAGCTGCAAAAAAACTCACATATGTATATGATACTATCAAACTTTTAAAAGAACAGCTAGAAGAGAGAGGAGATGGTAAAGCACTTATTGGTTTTACAGGAGCTCCTTGGACATTGGCTACTTATATGATAGAAGGACAAGGAACAAAAACATATAATATTTGTAAAAAAATGATGTACTCTAATCCTGACCTTTTACATAAAATTTTACGCAAAGTAACAGAAGTAGTAAAACTCTATATGGAAAAACAAATTCAATCTGGTATTGATGTTGTTCAAATATTTGATTCTTGGGCATCTGCTATTGAACCATCGAAGTATAATGAATTTTCATGGCAATATATGGTAGAAATTGCAGATTATTTAAAATCTAAATATCCAGAAACTCCAATTATTATGTTCCCAAAAGGGATAAGTGCATTTATATCTTCTGGTTTAGTATACGGAAACTTTGATGTATTTGGTGTAGATTGGGGAACTCCAATGGCTCTTGCAAAAGAAAAATTGGGTGATAGATATGTGCTTCAAGGAAATATGGAACCTTGTCGACTCTACAGCAAAGAAGCGACAACTGCTTGTGTAGAGGGAATCCAGTCAGTTATGAATGGAAAAAGACATATTTTCAATCTAGGTCATGGAATACTCCCTGATGTTCCAGTAGAAAATGCAAAACATTTTGTAAGTGAGTGTCAAAGAGTAAGCGGAAAAGAATAATATCGTGAACAATATAATATTCGGACCCATTCCATCAAGAAGATTTGGAATGAGTCTAGGTATAGATCTCTCTCCAAACGCAAAACAGTGTAACTTTGACTGTTTATATTGTGAACTCTCTTATGCCAAAACAATGGCAAAACAGATCGATGTAATTAGTGTACAAGATATAGTAAATGAACTTAAAAACTCTCTTGAAAATCATACAAATATTGATGTCATAACATTTACAGCAAATGGTGAACCTTCTATATATCCACATTTGAGTGAACTTATTGATGAAGTAGATAAAATAAAAGGCAAAAGTAAAACACTCATTTTAAGTAATGGTGCAAATATCTACAAGTCTGAAATACAAAAAACATTATGTAAAATTGATATTGTCAAACTATCTTTGGATTGTGTAAGTACAAAGTGTTTTAAAAAACTTGATAGAGTCGATGAGAGTGTTGATGTAAATAAAATAGTCGGTGGAATGGTAGAGTTTAGAAAGATTCATACTAAACAACTTATTTTAGAAACACTCTTTGTAAAAACATTAAACGATAACGAAGAAGAGATACAACAACTCAAAATAGCATATAATCAAATCAAACCAGATAGAATCGATATAGGTACAATAGACAGACCACCAGCATATGCAGTACAGCCTGTAGACCATAGTACACTAATAGATATTGCTAATACACTAGAGGGATTACCTGTAACTATAGCTCATAAAAATAAAGTATTCAATCAACAGTCATTTACAGAAAATGAAATCATCATATTATTATCAAGACGACCATTGACTATGGATGATATAGCAAATACATTTGATGAAGAGTCTAAAGAAGTATTAAATACCTTAGTAAAAAGTGGTAAAATAGCTATAATTAACAATAATGGAGTGAAATTCTACAAATTTCAAAATTTAAGCTAGAATTAATTGACAAAGGTTTAAAAATTTACTATAATTCTGCCACTTAAAAAGACAAACACTTTTTAAACTAACAAATAAGTTCCGGCATAGCTCAGCGGTAGAGTAGATGACTGTTAATCATTTGGTCCCTGGTTCGATCCCAGGTGCCGG
>Ga0193961_1000894_pt1 | contig 11000 bp, 12 predicted proteins | sample FB_4_MG_FD_140371 | JGI IMG/M metagenome (GOLD analysis project Ga0193961, IMG submission 140371) | Microbial mat bacterial communities from the Broadkill River, Lewes, Delaware, United States - FB_4_MG | ecosystem: Environmental > Aquatic > Freshwater > River > Microbial mats | place: USA...
CCCTAAATCACTGTACCAAATCAAAACTAGCTCACTGATCCACCAGTTACTTTGCTGGAAAATCAACAAATTAAACTTAGTACTTCGGCATTACGCCGACCTTACTAGCATGATGTTCCACACAGATTTGTTATCATGAACCAACCCATTGTTGCGATTGTGATAACATGCTGTTTCTTTAAATTGTCGTTCGCATTCTATGTCTACATCTATCAAAGCTTTCTTTGTCATCATTGCGCTCGTTGCAGGATTTTTCGCTGACGATGTAATGTCATGGGTAAAGTCTTCAAAACCTTCAATTGCTGAGCATTGCCAACTCTCAACAAAAGCATGCGAAAAAGAAGGGGTTTTAGTCACACTCAATCGAGATACAGCCCAACCATTATTACCTATTCAAGTTAGCGTCGAGTGGCCACATTCAGAGGCAGATTCACTTCACCTCACATTGGAAGGATACGAAATGGAGATGGGTACCGCGCGCTTTGCCATTGCTCAAATCAATGAAGGTCAATACCAAGGCGATGTCCTATTACCCGCATGTACGATGGAAGCCATGACTTGGGTAGGAAAACTCAGCAATGGAAAACAATCAATTGATGTCGCGATAAGGATGGAACGATGAGTAAAAATTGGTCATTAATTCTAGTGGTCGCATTTACACTAGGATACGGTTTAAAACTTTTTCTTGAGAACGCTCCAGAAACAACACCGACAGCCGAAACTAAAACAATCGCTACATTTTCCGGTGAGAATAATCAAGTCGTTGATCTTTATGATCTGAATGACTCTCGTGTACGTGTAGCCTATTTTGGGTTTACCCATTGCCCAGATGTTTGTCCAACATCGCTCGCTATGCTTTCTGCGGCTCTAAAGCAACTTGATGATAAAACGCTAGCCACAATCCGACCTATCTTTATCACGTTGGATCCCGAGCGCGATGACGCCAATGGAGCCCATCAATACGCGCAATATTTCCATCCAAGTATTGAAGGCTTGTCAGCACCTTTAACAATAACTAAGCCTATAGCGGAAAAGTATGGTGTGGTATTCAAAAAAACAGAACTTACAGATTCTCAACTTAAATACACCATTGACCATAATTCGTATTTCTATTTATTGCAGCCTAACGGTCAATTAATCACCAAAGTGCCGCATACCCTTAACCCTGCCCCAATTGTGGCGGCAATTGAAAAAATCCAAGAAACAAATCCAAAGGAATAACTATGAAATTGAAACCTTTACTCTTGGCTGCGGTACTTTTAAGCCCTCTAGCTAACGCGGCTGATATCATGCTACACAGCCCTTACGCAAGAGCAACACCACCGAATGCTGCAACCAGCGCCGTTTTTGTTGATATAATGAATCACAGCGATAAAGACCGAGCGATCGTTTCAGCAACAACGCCTGCCGCAGGTAAGGTCGAATTGCACGATGTCATTATGCAAGGCGAAGTAATGAAAATGCGTCAAATTGATCAAATTGACCTACCAGCACAAAGCCATATTTCTCTAAAGCCAGGTAGCTTACACATTATGTTGTTCGAACTAACGAAGCCTTTGGTCGAAGGAGAAGCAATAGAAGTAGAAGTGACATTTGCCAATGGTGAAACACAGACATTCCAAGCGCCTATCAAAAAAGTGATGAGCGGAATGAAGCACCATCACTAATTATTACCAAGTGAGAAAAGAGCAAGGTGAGCGCCCTGCTCTTTTGCTATGCTCACTAGGCGAAATCATTAAGCAAGACTTTCAAATATGATGGTAGCGACGTGTCATTTGGCGGTGGTTAATAAGCATTAATCGAGAGTGTTTAACCACCACTAAATCTGGATTACCGAGGTCAACTTTGACCCCAACTCGAAATATTGAATGCACGCTTGTGAGATTTAAAATGAATTCAAATGCCAACTCTACCCTTACATTAAATCAACTTGGTTGGAATAACCTATTTCATCAACAGCTCACCCTTAATGATCTTGAACATCACCAAATAGCACGAATTAGTGAACACCATCGTAGTGGCTATACTCTGCTATCAGAATCAGGCGAAGCGGTACTCCCTATACATAAAGCACTGCCTGACATGACGGTAGGTGATTGGCTGGTACTTGATAGCCAAGGCCAGTTTCTCCGCATGCTGGATAGACAATCTCTATTTAGCCGAAAAGCGGCGGGCAGCAAGGTCGCGGAGCAGCTTATCGCAGCCAACGTTAATAGCTTATTTATCGTCTGCTCATTGAATGATGATTTCAACCTTAGCCGAATCGAACGTTATTTGTCGATTGCGTATGATGCTAATGTAGAACCCGTCATTATCTTAACTAAGGCAGATCTTTGTAATGACGTTGAAGAGAAACGCGCACAAGTCCAAGCCCTTGACGCTATGTTATTCATTGAAACGCTTAACGCGCTCGACGCTGAACAATGTCAGCACTTGCTCAGTTGGTGTAAACAAGGAAAAACCGTCGCTTTTATGGGTTCTTCTGGCGTTGGCAAGTCAACCTTAGTCAACACACTTCTTGGTGATTACACTCAAATCACAGCTGGCATTCGTGAAGATGACAGCAAAGGGCGTCATACCACCACCAGTCGTTCACTTCATCTTCTTCAATCCGGTGGCGTGTTGATCGACACGCCAGGGATGCGTGAACTGCAAATCCATGATTGCGCCGATGGCGTAGAACAAGCATTTAGTGATGTACAGAGCTTAGTTGACCGATGCCGCTTTAGTGATTGTAAGCATAACAACGAACCCGGATGTGCTGTTGTACAAGCTTTGAATAATGGTGAAGTGGATGAAAGGCGTGTAAACAATTATCTTAAGTTAATGCGAGAGCAAGAATGGAATAGTGCCTCACTTGCAGAGAAAAGAGCCAAAGACAAACAGTTTGCTAAGCAATGCCGATCAGGACAGAATGAAAACCGTTCAAGAAAAAAAGGCTATTGATTTTACTCAATTGCATAGTCAACAAGGGGCATTTGCCCCTTTTTTTAAATCCATAAAATACGCCGATTAATCAAAATAATATATAGCTATTTATGATAACTATAATATTAACCTCTATTCTCGAATTACTCCTAGACACAATATCTCAGCAATATAGTATTACTCCCCTTACGTCTTTTCGTAGAAGAAACTCCAATAAGAATATTAGCAAAATGCAGGATTTATTATGCTTCATAACTCTTTTCTAGCTCGGCTTGCGCGAGGCAATCTGGTACTACAAATCTTAGCCGGTATTATTTTAGGTATCGCGCTATCAATCATTGCCCCTGCTCAGGCAGAAAGCGTAGGATTGCTTGGTGCACTATTTGTGGGTGCACTAAAAGCCGTCGCGCCAATCTTGGTTTTCATCCTTGTGGCCGCCTCTATTGCCAATCAAAAGAAAAACCAACATACCTACATGCGTCCAATTGTCGTTTTGTATCTATTTGGTACTTTTACTGCCGCTTTAACCGCTGTGACGCTGAGTTTCCTTTTCCCTACCACTCTAACTCTGGTTTCAGGTGCTGAAGGCGCGACCCCTCCGCAAGGTATTGCTGAGGTATTAAATACCCTACTTTTCCAACTGGTTGATAATCCAATTAATGCCCTAAAGAATGCGAACTACATCGGTATTCTTGCTTGGGCGGTGGCACTAGGTTTGGCGCTGCATCACGCGTCAGCGTCTACTAAGGCACTATTTGAAGATTTGAGCCATGGTATCTCTCAAATTGTTCGCTTTATTATCCGTTTAGCACCATTTGGTATTTTCGGTTTAGTGGCTTCAACACTGGCAACCACAGGTTTCTCCGCATTAGCAGGTTACGCACACTTGTTGCTTGTTCTGTTAGGTGCCATGGTGATTATCGCACTGGTTGTTAATCCAATTATCGTATTTGCGAAAACACGCGAAAACCCATACCCATTGGTATTTCAATGCTTACGTGAGAGTGGTGTAACCGCATTCTTTACTCGCTCTAGCGCTGCAAATATTCCAGTAAACATGGCGTTGTGTGAAAAGCTCAAGCTAGATGAAGATACTTACTCGGTATCGATCCCGCTTGGTGCAACCATCAACATGGCAGGCGCGGCAATCACCATCACGGTACTCACTCTTGCCGCTGTTCATACCATGGGAATCGAAATCGATATACTCACAGCGGTATTATTGAGTATTGTTGCTGCTGTCTCTGCGTGTGGTGCATCTGGCGTTGCTGGTGGTTCACTATTATTGATCCCATTAGCTTGCGGACTATTCGGCATCCCTAATGAGATTGCGATGCAGGTTGTTGCCGTTGGCTTCATTATTGGTGTGGTACAAGACTCAGCAGAAACTGCACTAAATAGCTCAACGGACGTTATCTTTACCGCGGCTGTTTGTAAGCAAAAACAGAAGCAAAATCGCCCTGACTAAATTGAGCAGGACGGGACAAAATGTAAAAAGGCTGCCATTATTAGGCAGCCTTTTTTAATTTCCCATCAAACATCTATCGATTGGTTTGATCTATTTTAGACATCGAAAAATCTAGGTTTTTCGGCTGACTTTCACTGGGTAGTTGAGTGGATATTTCCAGCTCAGTCTCAGGTATTGACGCTTCCATAACCTCGTCATTTAACACATCAATGTGTGTTTGAGTCGGCTGAAGATCATAGGCTAGGTAATCCAATTCACGCTTGTAAAGACGATTTAACGCCTTAATTAAGGCGTGCTTTCCGACTTTATTCTCCCGAATACGTTTAAGCATCGGCTTCGCTAGTGCTTGCATACCAACCACGGTATCCACACCGATCGTCAGCGAAACTTTATCACGCAGTATACGCGCATCTTCATTCCCCAACTGCCCAGCAAGAAAGAACCATATATAGGCAATAAACTTACCTTGACCACCCGATTCAAGCCACACTTCACCCGCTTTAAGCATGGCAGGTGTGTAGCCTTTCTCACCCGCCCTTTCTAACCAGTAACAGCCTTGGTAAAAATCAACGTCGACACCAATACCCTGGATATAACTCATACCCAACTTCATACGTCCTTCGTTGCTTTTATGCTTTGTTGCTTGCCTATACCACTCAAAAGAGGTACTCGGTGAGGGTTGTGGGTTATTGTGGCTTATGAACCAATCACCTAAAAACAACATCGCTGGCAAATACTGCATTTTTGCGGCTTCTTCCATAAACTGGTAAGCTTTTTCTACGTTTTGTTCGGTACCTCGACCATAAAAAAGTGCTTCTGCAGCTTCAAATTTTGCTTGTAAGTTCCCTTCAACTGCAGCGATGGTTGTACGCCAGAACTTAGCTTGCTCTCTGAGCACCATATCATCTTTCATGCGCTCACTGATGCGAACAATGCCATACATACCAGTGACATTATCAAGATTAGCTGCTTTTCGGTACCAATAGGTAGCCTTACGGAGGTTGGTTCGTTCTTCCTCTTTCGCAAGGTAGAGAATCATTGTGATATCGCCTGATTCAGCCTTCTGCACTCGTTCTTCTTGCTCTTGTTTTCGATTACGCTCCATCGCCTTGCGATAGATATTTGCTCTTTGTCTGCGCTCGTTTTCAATACGCTTTTGGCGCATAGAAATCGCCAACATCCAAACAAATAGAAGTAGCAGAAGTAATCCGGTCGCACCAATGGCGATTCCCATCATAGTCATTAATTAACTTCACTTTTCGTGTTAAACACTAATACTTTTCCTCATATCGACCGATTGATGAAATATTTGAGCAATTTCAGCTGAAAAGCAGTCAAACATCATGCTGCTACTCTAGAATATGTTAACTCGAGATAATTAGCGATATCAGCCCCCTTTTTCTGGGAGATTACCTCCCAATTTCCTTACTTGAAAGTAAGCCTACTGATAGTTCGCTGAATAAAAAATCAATCACACCATTAACTTGCATACCACAAAACACCAACAAGCAAACGTATACCTTTTGAGAAAACGCCTCATTTTTAAAAGAAACAGCAAAATTTGACCGAAAACAATAGAACAACCAAATCACTTATTTTATAATGCGAAATAATGTGTACGGCATATCGAATTCTAATTATCAGGGGCAAAAAATGAGACTTATCCCGCTTCAACAAGCAGCACAAGTAGGTAAATGGGCAGCAGCACACATCGTTAAACGCATCAACGACTTCAAACCAACTGCTGAGCGTCCATTTGTATTAGGTCTACCAACTGGTGGTACACCACTAGCGACTTACAATGCATTGATCGAAATGCACAAAGCAGGCGAAGTTAGCTTTGAGCACGTAGTGACTTTTAATATGGACGAGTACATCGGCATCCCTGCTGATCACCCAGAATCATACCGTTCATTTATGTACAACAACTTCTTTAAGCACATTGATATTAAAGATGAAAACATCAACCTACTAGACGGCAATGCGGCGGATCACGACGTTGAGTGCCAACGCTACGAAGACAAAATCAAGTCTTACGGTCGAATCAACCTATTTATGGGTGGCGTGGGCAACGATGGTCACATTGCTTTCAACGAACCAGCATCTTCTCTATCGTCTCGTACACGTATTAAGACGCTAACGGAAGATACTCGCATTGCAAACTCTCGTTTCTTCGATGGTGACATCAACCAAGTACCAAAATACGCACTAACTATCGGTGTTGGCACTCTGCTAGATTCAGAAGAAGTGATGATCCTAGTCACAGGTCATAACAAAGCACTAGCACTTCAAGCAGCCGTTGAAGGCAGTGTAAACCACCTATGGACAGTTTCTGCACTGCAACTTCACCCGAAAGCAGTTATCGTGTGTGATGAGCCATCAACTCAAGAGTTGAAAGTAAAAACAGTAAAATACTTCACTGAACTTGAAGCGCAAAACATTATTGGTTTCTAGTTAGCGGTACCAAATTGTAAAAGGAGGCGATTGCCTCCTTTTTTATTGTCTATCAACAAGCTTTAGCCTAAAAAATCGCGGCTAAGAACAGTGACGATCCAAATACAACGAGGGGCTAAACTGATTAGGCTAGGTTGAAGAAGAGCTCATCGTCAGTCATGTATTTATGTTTATGCCCCAAATTACGCATGTGCATAAACATAAACTCAGGAAAACCTGGGGCGAGCAATGAGTTTGGCTCCCAACAAACACCACCGATAAACATGTATCTTCCTTGCTTCTCATCATCATGAAGTGGATTATTCAAAGGCGTCGAAAGCTCAGCGCGTACACCCTCGACAACACACACTACCTGCCCTTTCGCTACGCCTATTACCCGGTTAACCAAATTCGCTTTTACACCACACTTCCAAGCTTGACGTGTCGCCATCTCAAAGCCCACTTTTCGGACCCCTTTATGTACATTGACGATCAAATTCATCTTCGCGTCACTCCATTGTTTTTTATCACCACAGAGTAACGTGTAAAGAATCCCAATCACGAGCTGAACAACTAGAGTAATTCTCATTGAGTGGAAATTAAGTCAACCATATTTAAACTCATCAATCCTTTTTCAAGCAAATAAGTTTATTCCTAGTTGGAATATGGCTCCTATACTTAATATCAGCGTGACTCACGTATGGGAGCTGGTAATGAATAGTTTAATTTTTTCAGTGTTACTTCTAACAATATCACCAAGTTCAACAGGCCCCGACTCTTTGCCATTGAAGTGCCAACTTTTAGAAACTAGAGATACATTTTTGTTTTATCGAGGGCAGAAGATATATCAAAGTGATCAGTTTGCATTGTTTCAAAATTTTAAGGGTCGGGTTGTGTCTCAAGTAGATCTAAAAACCGGGGAACTCATTCGCACGACCTATTTAGGCGATAACTATAAGCCTAGCTATCAAATCCTTAAGGGGCGCTGTAAAGATGTGGTGCATACGCTTGAGTTTTGGGCACTAGACCAAGTGCCATATGATCAATAGTGCTAAGGCTACCAATACCTTTCAAAAATAATATTACCGGGTTGGGCTCTTCGATGCTTGGAGAGCCCAGAATCAAGTAGCAAGTGCGTTGTCTCTTTGATCATATTAGGGTTACCACATAACATCACAAAGCAACTCTCTGCAGAAAATTGAGCTTCGCATTGCTCCATCAAATGACCACTTTGGAGCAAATCTGTAATACGACCGTGAAGCATGCCATCAACTTTCTGCCGAGAAATCACAGGTTGATAGGTTAGTCGTCCTTGATATTCTTGAACTAATTGATCAATCAAATAGCGATAAACCAAATCAGATTCCTGCCTTACACCATGGACGAGAACGATTTTTTCATTATTAGGTCGAAAACTAATATCATCCAACAACGACAAAAATGGACCAATCCCCGTCCCAGTAGAGAGCAGCCAAAGCGTTTCACTGTGCTTAGGAATCGTTTCAAAAGTCAAATCACCATAAGCACTCTGGGAAACGTAAATACCATCCCCTACCTGTAATTGTTGCAGCCTCGGGCTTAACTGACCTTTGGGATCAGCTACGATCAAAAACTCCAGCATATCGGAAGTGGTTAGAGGTGCGTTAACCAACGAGTATGCACGGGAAATGACATTACTGTTTTCATCCAGCAGAGCCAATTTGGTAAACTGCCCAGCTTTGAACTGCAAAGGCGCTCCTGTCACTCTCAAGCTAAACACTTGATCGTTCCAGTTAGTTCGCTTTTGAATCGACGCTCGGTGATACCCAGCAAGATCAACCATCAATGTACTCCTTGGCAAACAGACAACCCATCACCTAATCACTATAAAGCAAATAACATTTACGTAACAACTTAAAATATAGACTATTTCATGAGTCAATCGCGGTCAGGCTTTTGGTTTGTTACAATTTTCACCTCTTACACTGCAATGATTAATAGCGCTAATCACGACCATCATTAACGATACGATGAGCAGTACTAAACCCAAGTCGCCCATTTTCGCAACTAAGGTCATTGCAAAACCAATCATCAGGTAATAGCTAAGACCAAACAAAGCACCTGCACTGCCCACTTGTGCTTGGTAAGCATGCAGAGCCCCCGCAAGTACGTTGGGAATGGCTAAGCTAAAACCAATCACCACCAGCATTATCGGTAACAAAATAAGTACGCTTTCACCCAGAATATACACTCCAATCGCCCCTAGTAACGAAAGCCATGATGCAAGTTGAATTATCTGTGTCGGCTTGCGTTTTGTTCGTAACAGGTGCTTATTAACCTGACTGCCCACTATGGTCGCACTCGCCAAAACTAAACCACTCAAACCAAATTGCATCGAGCTAAACCCCAGCTTGGCAAACAGAAATGGACCGTGGAGATAATAACTAAACAACATGATATTAAAACCACAAACAACGACCGCACTACGCCAAATCGCGGCGTCTTTTATCATTCGCCCAGCCAGTGACAACAGCGTTTGAGAGCCAGCCACAGTCGGTACTTTTTTCGGCTGAGTCTCTTTCAAATAGCGCAACGACAATAAAAGCAGCATGAGCGCGAGCATAGCCAATAGAACAAAAACACCATGATAGCTATAGCGACTTGCCAATACGCTGCCAATCAGCAACCCCAGAGCAGGGCTAATCGCAATCCCAATCCCCATGTAAGAGAACACGGTACTTAGCTCTTGTTTACTAAAGCTATCCCTCAATATCGTCTGAGTCACGACTGAGCCTACCGCGGCACCAAATGCACTCAATGCGCGCATAGCCAATAACCAAGTGAAATTGTCAGCATACAAGGCGCCAATCGTAGCGAAAGCATAAACGGCGAGCCCTGCTAGCATTGCTTTTCGGCGCCCAAGCTTATCCGCTGCAATCCCCCAGCCGACCACCCCAAAAGCAAAGGCTAAAAAATATATGGATAGCGTCTCACCAGCCAAAGCCATAGGGACACCAAAGCCCTGCGCAATTGCCGGTAAGGCGGGGCTGTATATGGTTTCGATGATTTGTGGAAACATCATCAGTACAACCATCAAACCAATTGAAGGTTTCGATTTCATTACTTTCTCTCCAGTTATTGATGGCGAGAAGTTTATACAGATGTGCTAGAGTTCCATTAATAGGATTAAGACTAAATGCATCAAAATTCGGACAAATGGCATTAATAGACGAAACGACTGTTTTCAACCCCGATACCATCCACCGACCTGTTGTCGGTATTGCTGCTCGAGTGGGTCGCCACGACTCAGGTGTACATCAGCATTTAAAAGCACAACTCCTTTATGCGCCTCATGGTTGCATGACAATAACGCTTGATGGTCTGCAGTGTGTGCTGCCTCCAACGCGAGCTGCTTGGATCCCCGCGAACACTCTACATTGCGCCAAAATGAGCAACGTTGTTGAATATCGATCGTTGTATCTCGAAGCCAGCTTGAATCCGCGCGAGAATGACAAAATCTGCATCGTTGAGGTGAACCCGTTGCTTAAAGAGTTAATTGAGCGAATGTCATTTTGGTGCTGGGAAAAGCCCAGCCAAGAAATGACTAACACACTCAATCTATTTCTTGATGAGTTACAAACGGCTAAACAACAATCGTTGTTCCTCCCTATGCCGTGCGATCAGCGCTTACAATCATGGTTACTCACGCTTGAACATGACGCAATTGCACCGCCACTTAATCAACTCAGTGGACAAGTGGCAGCGAGTAGTAAGACGATTAGTCGGATATTTAACCGAGAAACTGGCATGCCCTACCAAGCATGGCGTCAACAATGGCGCTTACTTAAATCGATTGAAAAGCTCTCTTTGGGGCTGAGCGTGGCTGATGTGGCGCACTTACTGGAATTTTCCAGCGACAGTGCCTTTATTGCCTTTTTTAAACAACAAACCGGACAAACTCCATATCAATACATCAATCAATCACCTACCATTAGTACGTAGATAATTATTGGCGGTACACGTTTGTCGATACCGCGCTTTTTTAGGATGAAACCATGCAACACGCTCATGCATTCATTGATGATGGATTACATTATCTCCCACACTATTTTTCTGTCCCCCTTGATTACAGCGATGAAAGTGCTGGTGAACTAACGATATTTGCCCGTGAAGTACGTTTAGTTGACGATCA
>Ga0193961_1000899_pt1 | contig 10978 bp, 10 predicted proteins | sample FB_4_MG_FD_140371 | JGI IMG/M metagenome (GOLD analysis project Ga0193961, IMG submission 140371) | Microbial mat bacterial communities from the Broadkill River, Lewes, Delaware, United States - FB_4_MG | ecosystem: Environmental > Aquatic > Freshwater > River > Microbial mats | place: USA...
GACCTCAGCCTGCGCCACAATCGCTGATCAACCGGTCACCATCCCAAGAATGCTCTTGCCGCCTCGTTGTCCTGCACCTTGCCGCGACTTTGGGTCGACAGTGCAGGGTCCGAATGGTGAAAATAGCTTGGCCAACAGTGCCCGGAATCATATCTAAGAATGCACCTCTACTCTCGAAATTGGCTAACTGGCCGTTCGGACCGACACGCCAACAAGCTAACACTCTGAAAATTATCAATATAAATATGTTGAACCATTTAGTTATTGGATATAACTATTATATCACCCAAAAATTCAGCGCGCTGTAGCGTTGTGGGTGCGGATATGAGGGGGGGGGAACAGTTGATCAAGTTTGGAATAGCTATTCCACCGGTGGACCTTGGGATCATCCTCTCAGCATAGACACCGACGGCGACCGGCGCCCCTGCCGCAGAGGGAAGGCTGACTGCGGGCAGAACACCTGGCCTGCATATTCCAGGGAAATTCATCACCGGTGCTTGCGCGGGCGTAATTCGGGCAAGTGAATATGAATAATAACAATGGTAGAGCATACTTTATTGGAGAGTTTTACATGCAAGTAGATGGGAGTATCGCACTGGTCACAGGTGGCGGCAGCGGGCTTGGCGCTGCAACCGCGCGCCACTTAGCTGCTCAGGGGGCCAAGGTCGCCGTGCTGGACTTCAATATCGAAGCTGCACAGGCAGTGGCCCATGAGTGCGGTGGCATCGCGGTGCAGGCGGATGTGTCTGACGAGGCCGCAGTAAGTGCTGCCTTTGACGAGGCTGAACAAAAACTGCAAAGCGCACCGCGCATTATCGTGAGCTGCGCGGGTGTGGGCATGGCGGCACGGATCGTTGGCCGGGAAGGGAAACTCTCCTTTGATGTGTTCGAGAAAACCCTGAAGGTAAACCTCTTCGGCACCTACAATGTGATGAGCCATGGCGCCCGTCGCATCGCAGAACTGGCGCCACAAAAAGATGGCGAACGCGGCGTGATCATCAACACGGCCTCGGTCGCATGGCAGGACGGACAATTAGGTCAGGCGGCCTATGCGGCCTCCAAGGGTGCAATTGCTTCAATGTGCCTGCCAGCCGCCCGCGAATTTGCTCAGAGTGGTATCCGGGTCATGGCGATTGCCCCGGGCCTGTTCCAAACGCCAATGATGGAGGGGCTGCCTGAAGAGATCGCCGCCAAGATCACCGCCAACATTCCATTCCCGGCCCGTCTGGGAGAAGCCCATGAGTTTGCTCTGCTGGCGGAACAGATCGTCGTAAACCCGTTCCTGAACGGGACAACCATTCGGCTCGACGGCGCGGTCCGTCTGCCCCCACGCTAAGGACATCTGCATGACATCCGAAACCCTGAAGATCGAGGTTGACGGTCCCGTCGCCACTCTGACCATGAACCGGCCCGGAAAACGCAACGCCATGTGCGAAGAGCTGCTCAACGCGCTTGATGCGTTTTTCTCAGCCCCGCCCAAAGACGTGCGCGTGGTCATCCTGACCGGGATCGAAGGCCACTATTGTTCTGGGTTGGACCTCTCCGAGCATGTGCACCGCTCCGCAGAAGACAACCTGCATCACTCGCGCCACTGGCATGGGGTTATGGAGAAGATCCAGTTTGGGGGGCTCGCCGTGGTCTCTGCAATGTTTGGCGCGGTGATTGGTGGCGGCATGGAACTTGCAGCTTCGACCCATGTACGCATTGCCGAAACCTCCACCATCTTCCAACTTCCAGAGGGGCGCCGTGGTATCTTTGTTGGCGGTGGCGCAACGGCGCGGGTTGGTCGCCTGCTCGGCCCCGACCGGATGACCGAAATGATGCTTACCGGTCGTAAATACAATGCCCAGGAAGGGGTTGATCTGGGCCTGGCCCATTACGCAGTTGGTGAAGGGGAAGCGCTGGCGCTGGCACAAAAGCTGGCCGGCAAGATTGCCCGCAACGCCCCTATGTCAAACTACCTGATGATCAACGCAATCGCCCGGATCAACGACATGAGCCAGGCAGATGGGCTGTTCACTGAATCCCTAGCCGCAGCGCTGTCGCAAACCACGCCCGACGCCGAGGAAGGCCTACGTGCTTTCCTTGAAAAACGCGCCCCGAAATTCCGGTGACCCCATGAAAAAGCCTGCTGTAAAACCCGCTGAAGCCACTGCCGTGACCCATGTCAGCGACGTCACTCTGCGTAAACTCATGGGCTATCACATGAAGCGCGCGTTTAATGTTGTCCAGACTGATCTCGTTCAGACACTCAAGCCCTTTGACCTGCGGATGCTAACCTATACCGCGTTGGTACTTATCGTGGACAACCCTGGTATGCGACAGTCTCAGCTGGCCGACGGAATGGATATCGAACGCCCCAACCTTGTCGTCATCATCGACGAATTGGAACGGCGTGAATTGATCATTCGCGAACGCGTACCCACCGATCGTCGGGCCTATGCGCTCAAGGCGACGCTGGCGGGGCGGCAGTTGTATGAAAAAGCCGTGGCCGCCGTCACCAAACACGAAGCGCTGCTGCTTGACGGGATTGACGACGCCACCCGAGCCACGGTGATCGCCGCCCTGAAACAGATCGAAAAAAGCCCAAGAAAGGGGTGAGCCATGAAACGGACTTCAGAGTTCCAGAAACACTCAGTCCTGCGTGAAGACCGCGACGACGGCACAATCCTGTTGCGCTCCAGCCATGCGTTGGGCCCAGTCGTCGACAACACCGGTGTCTGGCTCCATGAATGGGCCGAAAAGGCGCCTGATCGCACGTTTCTGGCCGAACGCAGCGGCGCGGGCTGGCGGGAAGAAAGCTATAGCGCCACCTTGCAAAAAGTCCGCGCGATCGCCACCTCGCTTTTGGCGCGCGGCATGGGACCGGATACACCCATTATCATCATGTCAGGCAATGGCGTTGACCACGGGTTGCTGTCCCTGGCCGCGCAATATGTCGGCGTGCCGACGGCACCAGTGGCCGAGCAATACTCGCTGATCCATGGTGCACATGGTCGCTTGCAGCACGCTATCGAGTTGGTGCACCCTAAGATGGCCTATGTTGTCGATGCCGATCAATATAGTGAAGCACTGGCGCTAGAGGCCTTGAACGGGATCGAGATCATCGCCAGCCGCCCGGGAAAGAACAGCAAGGTAACGGCGTTTGACGAGTTGCTGAAGGGGGATGGCAGCGTTGACATCGATGCGGCCTACGCCAAGGTCACACCGGATACGGTCGCCAAGATACTGATGACCTCAGGGTCCACCTCGGCACCCAAAGGGGTGAAAACCACACAACGCATGATGTGCGTGAACCAGACTCAGATTGCCGATGCCCTGCCTTTCCTGCACGCCCGCCCTCCACGCGTGGTCGACTGGTTGCCATGGAACCACGTCTTTGGTGGCTCACACAACTTCAACATGATGTTAGCCAATGGCGGCAGTTTTTACATTGATGACGGCAAGCCCGTGAAAGGCCTGTTTGACCGCACCGTGGAAAACCTCTCAATGGTGACCGGCTCGCTGGTCTTCAACGTTCCTGTCGGCTTTGGCCTGCTTCTGGGCGCGTTGCAGCAGGACGCTGCTCTACGGCAGCGCTTCTTTTCGGACCTCGATCTGATCTTCTATGCTGGAGCCTCCTTGCCACAAGAGATCTGGTCCGGGTTTGAACAGATGGCGATGGAGGTAAAAGGCGAAATCCCCTTGATGACCTCCTCCTGGGGCCTCACTGAAACCGCGCCTGCGACAATGATGCAAAGTGAGCCAATCGACCGTTCCGGAGTGGTCGGTGCGCCTCTCAACGGTGTGACGCTCAAACTGATCCCAGATGCGGACATGCGTTGCGAGATGCGGATCAAAGGGCCGCAGGTCATGCCCGGCTATTTCGAGGACCCGCAAAAGACGAAAGACGCCTTTGATGATGAGGGGTTCTTTATCACTGGCGATGCGATGCAGTTCATCGACAAAGTGGACATGAACAAGGGCATGAAATTCGACGGACGTATTTCCGAGGATTTCAAACTGCTCACCGGCACCTGGGTTCGGGCGGCGCAACTGCGCATCGACATGCTGACCTGCCTCGCACCGCTTGCCGCTGACCTGGTGATCACCGGGGCCGATAAAAACCAGATCGGGCTGATGATCTTTCCCGACCTGAGTGAGTTGGAACGCCAAGGGTTCGATTTATCCGACGACAACGGCGCCTATCGCTGCAAGCTGTTGCAGGGCGAGATTCACCGTCGGCTGGCTGAACGTGCCCGCGAGGTTTCGGGGAGTTCGACATTGATCTCTCGGGCCATCGTGCTGAGCGAAGCCGCCTCCATGCCCGAGGGTGAAATGACCGCAAAGGGCAACCTGAATTTCCGCAAGGTGCTGACGCGCCGCGCGGCTTTGCTGGACCGGCTTTATGATGACGCCGATCCTGCCACCATCACGCTATAAAAAAGGAGCAGGACAAATGGTTGATATCTCCAAGGTCCGCGCACTCGACATCCATACACATGCCGAAGAGCCCTGCGGCTGCCACTCTGATGATGGGTATGATGATCTGCAATCTACTATGGCCAACTATTTTGGCGCGCCGTGGCAGCATCCGCCGACCATCCCACAGACCGCCGCGCACTACCGTGAACAAAACATCGCAGCAGTGATCTTTCCAGTCGATGCAGAACGGGAAACCGGCTATCGGCGTTACTCCAACGATGAGGTGCTCGAACAGGTCAAAGATAACAGCGACGTGCTGATCCCCTTCGCCTCCATCGACCCCTGGAAGGGCAAGATGGCGGTGCGTGAAGCACGTCGTTTGATCGAAGAATGCGGCGTCAAGGGTTTTAAGTTCCACCCCACCATGCAGGGCTTCTTTGCCAATGATCGCATGGCCTACCCCTTCTACGAGGTGCTGGCGGAACACAAATGCGTTGCCCTGTTCCATACTGGGCAAACTGGTGTGGGGTCTGGCATGCGGGGCGGCAATGGCATGCGGCTCAAATACTCCAACCCGATGTATATGGATGATGTGGCGGTTGATTTTCCTGACATGAATATCATCCTGGCGCATCCCTCGTTCCCCTGGCAGGAAGAGGCGCTGGCCGTAGCTCAGCATAAGCCCAATGTCTATATCGACCTCAGCGGCTGGTCGCCAAAATACTTCCCGGAAATTCTGGTGCGCTACTGCAACTCGATCCTCAAGAAGAAGGTATTGTTTGGCTCTGACTGGCCAATGATCACCCCAGAGCGCTGGCTGGCTGATTTTGACAAAATCGCGATTAAGGACCACCTGCGTGAAGATATCATCAAGAACAATGCCGCTCGCCTGTTGGGGTTGATGGACTGATGCAAATCCCGGTTCCGGCGTTAACCCATTCTTTTACCCTGCGGGTGGAGCTGTCCGCCCCGATTGAACTGGGTCAGGGCCGGACCGGGCAGCGTCGCATCATCCCGATTGTAGGAGGCGCGGCGCTGGGGCCGGATATTACCGGTGAGGTCTTGAACCTCGGAGCTGACTGGCAAACCATATTTGCCGATGGCGCCGCCCATCTGGATACGCGCTATGCGGTCCAAACCGCGGATGGTGCTGTGATCGAAGTGGTCAATGTGGGCACCCGCCACGGGCCACCGGAGGTGATGAAGCGGCTTACTGCGGGCGAGGATGTCGATCCGGCAAGTTACTACATGCGCACCGCAGCGCGCCTTGAAACCGGCGACGCACGCTATGCCTGGGTGAACCACACCCTGTTCATCTGCGCCGGCCTGCGCCGCGCATCAGCAGTTGAAATCTCTTACTACAAAGTGAACTGACCAATGAAACCCTTTCAGGCCCCACTCGAGGACATCCTGTTCTCGCTCGACCATGTCGCTGGTGCAAATACGCTGCCAGATTGGGACGCGGAAATCGCCTCAGAAATCGGTGGGCATTTTGCGTCCTTTGCCGAAGGCGAGATTGCCCCTCTGGATGAACCGGGCGATATTCAGGGCTGCAGGCTGACGGATGGCCGCGTCTCGATGCCAGACGGCTTTGCCGAAGTCTACCGCGCTTATGCAGAACAGGGCTGGCCTTCACTGACCGCCCCAGAAGCCTATGGTGGACAGGGTATGGGCGCGCTGATGCTGGCAATCACCTCTGAGATCTTCTCGGGCGCGAACCACAGCCTTCAGATGGTCACCGGACTGGTCCCGGGCGCGGTGCGGGTCTTGATGAGTTTTGGGACTGCCGACCAGAAATCCCGCCACATTCCACCGCTGGCCTCGGGAGAAACCATCGCCACCATGTGTCTGACCGAGCCTGGCGCGGGATCTGACCTGGCGCAGGTTCGCTGCCGCGCCGAGCCTGTGGGGGAGAGCTGGCAGATCACAGGTGAGAAAATCTTCATATCAGGTGGCGATCAGGACATGAGCGACAGGATCCTACATCTGGTCCTGGCCCGTACCTCTGACAACGGGATCAAGGGGCTATCGCTGTTCCTGTGTCCCTGCACCCGTTCCGATGGCAGCCGCAACCTGGTGACTGTCACTCGGCTCGAAGAAAAGATGGGCCTACATGCATCTCCCACCTGTCAGTTGGCGTTTGAAGGGGCTGAGGCTGAATTGATTGGCGAAGAGGGCAAGGGATTGATGGCGATGTTCACCATGATGAACCACGCCCGCGTCGATGTTGCGCTTCAGGGAGTGGCCCATGCTGCACGGGCCTACGACATTGCCAGTTCCTATGCCGCCGAAAGAGTGCAAGGGCGCACCCTTGATGGCGCGCCCGCGACACTCGACCAACATGCCGACGTGCGCCGCATGCTTGATGAAATTGACGGGCTTGCCATGACAGGGCGCGCCATGGCGCATCTGGCATGTGTCACGATGGAACGGGGCGACAATCCCGCATTGGTGGAGTTCCTTACCCCCCTTATCAAGGTCCAATGCACCGAAGCCGGGATACGCGCGGCTGAACTGGGCATGCAGGTTCTTGGCGGCTATGGCTACCTGCGCGAATACCGGCTGGAACAGACCTACCGCGATGCCCGGATCACTGCGATCTATGAGGGGGCAAATGGAATCCACGAACGGATGTTGGCGACGCGCCTTGCCTCAGGGGCTGCAGCCGATGCCTTTGAGACCTATGTGGCCTCGCAGGCCGAACAGACCCAAGAGGCAAAGATCCTTTCGCAACTAGAGGTTTGGCGCGCCCTGCGCACCCGTCTGGCAACGCTCAAAGATCCCTCCTCTTTGGCCCATGAATTCATGGGGGCGTCCCGCGCGACACTGCTCGCCTGCATTCGAGCGCGGATCGCACTGGTTGCGAGCCATCATCCCGACCCCACCAGAATACTAAGGTGTTCCTAGCCGCATTCTCTGTCGCTGCAGACATCCATTTTCGACCAAGCCCGCTGCCCCTAATGAAGGGGAGTATCCTTAACAGGGCTTCCAACCCAGAGCGCTTCCGCCCCTCGCAGAACGCGTTCTCCGGGCACTGAAACGGATCACCAATGGATTTGGTGCAACGAAGGCCATCTGAGGCGACAATGGCCTAGAGTCTAGCAGCGGCACCATTATGGAATGGACCTACAAGACTGCGCCGCCATAGACAAAGTTTGGCGCGGCAAAATATGGGGCAGGTAACCACAGATCACTCTGACCATTTAGAACTCTGATTTCAGCGGCCCAGCCCATTTTTTGAATTTCCTGCCGGATTTCATCTTCGTAATTCGGGTTCATAATGATCACCGTGCCAACCCCACGAGACTTTGCCGTCTCTGGTGAAACGATCATTGTGCCACTGACTGGCATGAAACATCCCTGTTTGGCGACATTCAGGTCAACCACACAGTCAATGGGCGCATCCTCGGCGCTGTTGAACAAGACCGAAAATGTCACCCCTTTTGAGCCCCCTCCCCAAAGTGCAACCGGCGCTATCGCTCTACGGTCTTCAAAATACGTGGTCCATTCCTCCATCATGCGACGTTTATTCTCCAGGTAGGACAGGCCCAGCTTTCCCGAAGATGCCACAGGCTTTGCATGAACTGGAGCCTCTGAGAGCCGCGCCGAAATCCACATGTATTGACCGTCATAGACCGGCTCTACATCGCACTCCAATCCCTGCTGGGCCAAGAGCAAACGGATGGAATCCGGCGTATAGATCGAGCAATGCTCGTAGAAGAAGTCCTGAAATGCGGTGTGCTCCAAGATCCAGTTAGCGTCTGGTGTTTCGATAAACATCGTCCGCCCTGGCGCCATAGCCGCAGCCAAGGCCGTTGCAAAGTTCTGGACATCTGCCACATGTTCTATCGTGTGCCGAGAGCAGACCACATTTGCCTCAGCCGGGATCTGATCCGTGTTGTCAGGCGAGAAAAAGTTGCGATAGACCTTGGCTCCCTCCGGCAACTTGTCTTCTCCGGAAAAGGAAGGATCAAACCCCGTGGCAGATTTCACCCGCCCTGCGGCCCGTTTATGAACCAGGTTGAGAAAGTCGCCTTCGCCGCATCCTATCTCTACGTAGTGGATATCTGTATCCTCAGGCACGGAGGCAATGACACGATCGGCCATCGCATCGGAATGTGTCAGGTAATAGGCTGAGGAAGTGACGTCGTTGTTGTAGGTTTCGTCGTAGGAGATTTTGGCAGGGTCAAAGGCGGCATTCCACACAAAGCTGCAACTTGCACAGCGGATCATCGAGATCGCACCCTGCGGAAAAGCCAGCGCTTTGGCCCGGGTCGGGAGTGCCACATTTTGCAAAGACGGTATCTTTGGGCGTTCATCAAGCACCAAATTATTATCAGTATTTTTGCAAATGGGGCATGGACAGGCGCTAGATGATGTCATTTTGTCCTCTTGTTTTCCGGATCACAGCGCTGCTATTGATGCACAGATTGATGCACAGTCGGTAAACGTCCTACGAATATTTTCTGAGTTCGAAACCGTCGACCAGAGCAGATTTCGTATCACGGTCGCGCGTTCCAGTTGCCCCTAGCTATGCTAAAAATGAGAAATGTAAAAAATGACGAAAGCAGTAATTCTGGCCGGCGGTTTGGGAACACGGATCAGCGAAGAATCTCACATGCGCCCCAAGCCGATGATCGAAATCGGTGGACGCCCCATTCTGTGGCACATCATGAAGATCTACTCGCATTTTGGGATTAATGAGTTTGTCATTTGCTGCGGGTATCGCGGCTATATGATAAAAGAGTATTTCGCCAACTACTTCTTGCACATGTCAGATATTACCTTTGATATGTCCAACAATGAAATGCACGTGCATAACCAACGCTCAGAACCCTGGAAAGTCACTTTGGTTGACACCGGCGAGATGACGCAAACTGGGGGACGCGTGAAGCGGATCCGCGACCATTTGGATGAGACCTTCTGCCTGACCTACGGCGATGGGCTGAGCAATATCAATATCGCCGATCTGCTGGCCTTTCACAAACGTGAAGGGCGTGTTGCCACGATCTCTGCCGTGCAACCCGAAGGCCGCTTTGGGTCCCTGGAGATTGAAGGCACAAAAATCAGCCGCTTCCTGGAAAAACCCAAAGGCGATGGCCGATGGGTCAGCGGTGGCTTTATGGTCTGCGAGCCAGAGCTGTTGGATCATATCGACGGGGATGCAACCATTCTGGAGCAAGAACCCCTGATGGGCCTGGCTGACGAAGGCAAGCTCTCCGTGCGCAAACACGAAGGATTTTGGGCCGCGATGGACACGCTACGCGACCGAAATGCCCTCGAAGCAATGTGGGCTGACGAGAAGACCGCGCCCTGGCGGGTCTGGGCGTAAAAATGTCTGACTTCTGGCAGGGCAAACGCGTTTTTCTAACCGGTCACACAGGCTTCAAAGGCAGTTGGATGGCACTATGGCTATCCCAGATGGGGGCGCAGGTCACAGGCTACGCACTGCCGCCTGACACTGAACTGGCTTTGTTTGATCAACTTGATATCGCCAACCGCATAAGCAGCCAGTTCGGCGATATCAATTCCTACGAAGCCCTACTCTCTGCGCTGGACGAGGCAAAGCCCGATTTCGTCTTTCACCTGGCAGCCCAGTCGCTGGTTCTGCGTGGCTATAGCGACACTCTGACCACATGGCAGACAAATGTCATGGGGACAGCCAACCTGTTCGAAGCTCTGCGCGTTCTAAAACGGCCAGCAACTGTAGTCGCCGTGACGACCGACAAAGTGTATCGCAACACTGAGGCCCACCATGCCTTCGTTGAAGATGACCCCCTAGGCGGAATTGACCCCTACAGCGCCTCCAAGGCTGGCACGGAGCTGGTGGTTAACAGCTACAGATCTGTATTGTTGCAAGAAAAACTCCCCATTCGAGTGGCGTCTGCACGGGCCGGCAACGTTATCGGAGGCGGGGATTGGTGTGAAAACCGCCTGGTCCCTGACATTGCCCGTGCCTTGATTGCAAATGAGCCGTTGTTGACGCGCAACCCCCAAGCTGTACGTCCTTGGCAACATGTCCTAGAGCCCTTGGCAGGCTACATGCAACTGGCGGAATTATTGCATGGCGATCCGCAGTTTGCGGATGCCTATAACTTTGGCCCAGACATCACCGACAACCGCACCGTGCAGGATGTCATTGTTGAATCGCTTAAATCCTGGCCCGGCACTTATGCCCCCACGGATAACAGCGATATGCCCCATGAAGCCAACCTGCTGATGCTGAACATTGAAAAGGCCAAGGCCAAATTGGGCTGGGCGCCGCGTTGGAACTTTGAAACAGCTGTCGCCAAGACCATGCAGTGGTATCGCCAAACTCATGAAGGTGCCGATCCTGTAGAGCTGTCTTTGGCCCAGATTGCAGAGTTCACCCGCTCATGAAAATCAGTCCCCTACCGATCGCAGGCGCCTACCACATTGTGCCCGAAAAACTGGGGGACAACCGCGGAGCCTTTGCCCGACTGTTTTGCAATGAACGCTTTGCAGAACAAGGGCTGAATATCGAATGGGCGCAGATGAACCTATCTCGCAGCGCCCAGAAAGGCACCCTGCGCGGCCTGCACTTTCAGCGCCC
>Ga0193961_1000900_pt1 | contig 10971 bp, 8 predicted proteins | sample FB_4_MG_FD_140371 | JGI IMG/M metagenome (GOLD analysis project Ga0193961, IMG submission 140371) | Microbial mat bacterial communities from the Broadkill River, Lewes, Delaware, United States - FB_4_MG | ecosystem: Environmental > Aquatic > Freshwater > River > Microbial mats | place: USA...
ATCATACAACTCAAGGGCTTTTTCAACGAATTACTTCATTTGTCTCTTCTTGTTTTGTGGAGCGGATTATAGTAGGTTCTGACTTTATTGTCAAGGGTTTAAACTTAAATATTAATTAAATTTTTAAATTTGTAATTTAAATACGATTTTACTAAATAAATCTTATTTAAATCTACAGTTTACTTTTGATTCTAGGTGGATGAGGAGACTGAAAAAGCTTTATAACTGTATTTGTCATTTTAGAATTTAAAACATCATCAATATTTAAATCAGTTTGAGATAAAGTAGGATTTTTTACAGCACTCATACTTGCTACACAACTTGATGATTGTTCATAAATGTCTATTTTGGATTCTTTCACTTCACTAGTTTGAGCTTTAGTTACAAATGATTGTACTATCCTGGCTGTTTCCTTTTCTTGTTTTTTCTGTATTTTTTCAAAATCCAACTGTGTATTTATCCCAAATACATTAGCAACAAACATTTTTATATGTGAAAAATTTTTATATAATTTTACTTTACATTCACCTTGAGCAGAACTATTGATTTTTAGAATATTATTTTCATAAGAAGAGTATTTAAAACTTTTTTCAAAACATTCTCCTAATTCATAACTTTTTTCATATATTGAATCAATTAATTTTTTATATTTAATTTGATTTTCATCTTCTATAACAAGTTCTTCTTTTTCTACATGTGTTTTAGATAGATTTTGTATCTCTTCTTTAATTATTGGGAGTGAAGTTAAAATCTTTTTTTCAGGTTTTTTTACTTGTGTGTTTTCAATATGTTTTATTACTTCATCTATTGTTTTTATATTAACAGCCTCAACCATTTTTGATAAAGTTAAAATAAGTACAAATCCACTATCACTATTCATATTTAAAAGCTGTTTAGAATCAGCAATAATTCTATAAAAACGATCAAACATATATAGTTCAAACTTTATATCATTTAAAAGCATCTTTTCTTTGAGATATATACTCATCTCATCTAAAACTTGCCCTATCTCATAACTTTCAAGAGATTCTATAATTGTACGTATATCTTCTTTTTTTAATATTATGCTAAATATATTGTCCATAAAAATTGGATCAATCATCCCTAACATCTCAGTAACAGAAGATGTTGTAATAATACTTTTAGAATAAATAATTGCTTGATCTAATAAAGTTAAAGTGTCTCTTAAACTTCCTTGACCTGCTCTTGTCAATATATCTAAAGCAGGTGTCTCAAATTGTACATCCTCTATATTTAATATATGACTTAAATGATGAACAATATTTTTATCTGAAATCTTTTTAAATCTAAAATGTTGTGTTCTACTCAATATAGTTGCTGGTAATTTTAAAGGATCAGTAGTTGCTAAAATAAATTTTACAAAAGATGGCGGTTCTTCTAGTGTTTTTAATAATGCATTAAAAGCTTGTGTTGTAAGCATATGTACTTCATCAATAATAAAAACTTTATACAATGCACTGGTTGGTTTATATTTAGTATGTTCAATTAAATCTTTAATATCATCAATACCTCTATTTGATGCTGCATCCATCTCTATGATATCTAAGTGGCGATTTTCGTTTGCACTCACACAGCTATCACACACTTCACATGGTTTTGAAGTAGGAGCATTTTTACATACTAATGCTTTCGCCATGATTCTAGCCGTTGATGTTTTTCCACTTCCTCTTAATCCACTCAATAAATATGCATGTGATAATCTATTTGTATCTAAAGCCAATGATAAGGTAGTAGAGATAGAATCTTGTCCAATAAGGTCTTCAAATCGTTTAGGTCTATATTTTAAAGCCAATACTTGTCTTGCTTTTGATGTTTGATTTTCCATTTAAATTAAATCCTTAAGCCATTTTTTTGCAATTTTTTTTAATCCATCAGGATTTTCAGATGCAAAAAATTTTATATCCGTTTTATCAAATTGTTGCGTACAATCATAGTGTATTTTTAAATATTCTACAATAGCTTCACCACTATGAATAGTTAATGCATTATCTAAATATTGAGAAATTTTATTTTTTATTAAAGGAAAATGTGTACATCCTAATATCACAGCATCAATCAGATGAAGATCTTTAAAATAGTAATGAATAGTAGCATCGAGAATATCACCATCAAAAATATCCTCTTCCACTATAGGCACAAATAAACCTGTAGATATAGAATAAATATTTTTATACGATGAACTCCGTAAGGTATCTTCATATTTTCGAGAATTTATAGTTGCTTTTGTACCAATAACCAAAATATTTGCATTTTTATCTTTTATTTTATTTTCTAAAGCTTTTACACCCGATTCGATAACCCCAACAACTGGAATTGTAGTATTTGCTCTCATCTCTGTCAACGCATATGCACTCACACTGTTACAAGCTACAATGATAATATCTATTTCAAAATTTTTAAAAAACTCCAGTGCCTCTAAAGAGTATCGAATAATAGTATTTTTATCTTTAACACCATAAGGAACCCGAGCCGTATCCCCAAAATAGATTATCTCCCCAAAAATATTATTTTCAAGAAGTGACTTAACAACAGTTAAACCACCTATTCCACTATCAAAAACTCCAGCTTTCATTGTATCTTACTCTATAGTTATTTATAATCTAAAATTCTTTTTGTATTGTTCAAACTATCAAAAAAAATAATTTGAAATAAAGGTGTTGATTCTACATTTGTATCATTTATTGTTTTAAAAGGATAAAATTTAAACTCTTTCCCTTCTTCAGATCTAACTGTAAACTCTAGTTTTCCCATGGTTTTTAAACAATTATGAATCTCTTTATTCAACTTTGGATTTTTTATTGTTAAAATATTATCTTCTGGATGTTGAATAAACATATTTTTGAGTGCAAAAACTTTTTCTTTGAATATTTGTTTTCCCCAAGAGATAGTTCCATTTGTATAGTGTAATTTTCCCGTTTTATTCAACAATGGATGTTGAGACAACTCTTTTATATCTTCTATCATTTTCAAAAAATGATTTCTTCCACCAATTATTTCCATACATTCCAAAACTAATTTTTGTGTTTCTAATTTTTCTTCGTGTGATAAATTATTAAATTTCATTTTTCTATTATCCGTTCATTGAGATTAAAAATTCTGCATTAGATTTAGTCTCTTTCATTTTTTTATATAAAAATTTCAGAGATTCAATTTCATCCATTTCAGCCATAGCGTTTCTTAAAATCCAAATTTTCTGTAACTCTTCTGGGTGTAAAAGAAGTTCCTCTTTTCTTGTACCAGATTTCACTACATCAACAGCTGGATAGACTCTACGTTCTGCAGCTTTTCTACTTAAAACAACTTCACTATTTCCAGTCCCTTTAAATTCCTCAAAAATAACTTCATCCATTTTTGAACCAGTTTCTACTAAAGTTGTAGCAATAATAGTTAAACTACCACCTTCTTCTATATTTCTTGCTGCTCCAAAAAACCTTTTTGGCTTGTGAAGTGCATTTGCATCAACTCCACCTGATAACACTTTACCTGATGATGGAGTAACTGTGTTATATGCTCTTGCAAGTCGAGTAATAGAATCAAGTAAAATAACTACATCTTTACCCATTTCTACTTCTCTTTTTGCTTTATTAATAACCATTTCAGCTACTTTGATATGATTAGCAGCAGGTAAATCAAATGTCGAACTATACACTTCACCATTCACACTTCTTTGCATATCAGTAACTTCTTCTGGCCGCTCATCAATTAAAAGAACCATCAAAGTTGATTCTGGATGATTTTTGCTAATTCCATGTGCTATCTCTTTTAAGAGTTCTGTTTTCCCAGATTTTGGTTGTGCTACTATTAATCCTCTTTGTCCTTTTCCCATTGGAGCAAACATATCCATCACCCTTCCTGTTAATCTTGAAGGATCGTATTCAAACTGAAATTTTTCTGTTGCATATAATGGTGTTAAATTATCAAAAAGAGGTCTATTTTTAGATTCATTTACAGGCAAATAATTGATCGCTTCAATTTTTAATAAAGCATAATATTTCTCACTCTCTTTTGATGGCGGTCGTACTTGCCCTGAAACTATATCTCCACTTCGCAAAGCAAATCTTTTAATCTGTGTAGCACTTACGTAACTATCACTATAAGAATCACTAAACTTTCCATCAAAAGGTCGTAAAAAACCAAAACCAGCATCTTTAATATCAAGAATACCTGTGAAAAGTATATATCCTCCTGCAACTGTTTGTGCTTCTAAAATAGCAAAAATCAAATCTTGCCTTTGCATCTCTTGAGGATTTTCAATATTTACCTCTTTACCTGCATCAATAAGTTCTAAAGTATTTTTTCCACGAAGCTGATCAATAGTCAAGCCTTTTACAGGAACATGTGTTCTTGATTTTTTGTTATTTTGATTAGGTGTTTTTTTTTGAGGTTTTTTTTGAGGGGTTGAAGTTTCAGAAATATTCTTTTCTGTTTGTTGTGTTTCTTCCATATAATTAAGTTGCCTTTTATGATATATTTGAATAGTTTCTGTTTATTATAGCATAAATTATTTAATTTTAAGTAATTAATATACAGAAACAATATTTCTTTCTAAGAATGGTGCTTTGTTACAGTAGCATCTTTTGTTTTTTTAACTTTAGATGAAAATCCTGCACCTTCTTTTGTTTTAGCCTGAAGTTCTAAAGTCTCTATTAATATTCTATAATCAATTTCCAATGAATGCATATGTGCAAAACATTGAGCAACAACAGCGATAGCATTTGGAACTTCCTCTTTTTTTTTATAGGATTGAAGATTTTTTTCACTTACTTTAATGAGTTTACTAAATTTTGGTAAGCTTATATCTGCATCCAATAATAATTTTTTAAATTCTACAAATGTCATTTGCTCTCTTTATATTGATTTTTACTCGTATATTTTGAAATTATACCATATTTTATTACTTTTTACTATATTTTAGTTTATTTTAAGAATACAAAATGTACAATACCTATAATTTATTACCATTAGTAATAAAAATAAAAAGGAGTCCAATATGGCAAAAGAATTAAAAAAGAAAGTAAGTAAAAAAGCGGCTAAAAAAGTTGAAAAGAAAAAAGCGGCTAAAAAATTAGCTAAAAAGAAAGCAGCAAAAAAAGTTTGTAAGAAAAAAGCACCTAAAAAGAAAGTAACAAAAAAAGTTGAAAAGAAAAAATCAGCTAAAAAAGCTTCTAAAAAAAAGTAATCTTTTAAATTTTCAAACGAAAGGGGATGAATTTTAATATTCATCCCCTTTTTTAATAGCTTATTATTTTAATTAAATTATTTTTGATATATAATATTTAAACTGAACAATGAACAATAAAGAGACTGTATGAAAAATAAATTAGAACAATTAAAACAAGAAATTTCCAAGCAAGTTATTGGACAAAAAAATATGATAGATGCCTTATTAATAGGTCTTTTTACAAATGGTCATATTTTATTAGAAGGTGTTCCAGGATTAGCTAAAACTACAACTATCAATGCTATCTCAAAATCATTAAATCTTGAATTTAAAAGAGTACAATTCACACCGGATTTATTACCCTCTGATATAATTGGGGCACAAATTTATGATATGAAAAGTGGTGACTTCAAAATTAAAAAAGGTCCTATATTTACAAATTTACTCTTAGCAGATGAGATTAATCGAGCCCCTGCAAAAGTACAATCCGCACTTCTTGAAGTTATGGCTGAAAAACAAGTAACTTTAGGTGAAACTACCTATAAGATGGACTCACCTTTTTTAGTTTTAGCAACACAAAATCCAGTAGAGCAAGAAGGTGCTTATAATCTTCCTGAAGCACAACTTGATAGATTTATGTTTAAAATAGTTGTTGGGTATAACACAAAAGAAGAAGAGTATGAGATAGCCTCAAAAGCTGCTTTTTCTACATTCGAAGCTATTAATAGTATTTTAGATAAAAAAGATATCCAAACTATCAAAAATGAAGTCAAAAATATACATATAGATAAGGAGTTAGAAGAATATATAGTCAATCTTATTTTTGCAACTAGAGAGCCTGAAAGTTATGGGCTTGAAGAGATAAAAGATTACATAGAATTTGGAGCGAGTCCACGCGCAACAATAGATATGTTTAAAGCGGTAAAAGCAAGAGCTTATTTAAGAGGAAATGACTATGTAAGCCCTTTAGATATTGCATTATGTATAAAAGATGTATTGCGTCATAGAATTATTTTAAGTTATGAAGCACTTGTACAAGATATAACAACAGATACAATTATTCAAAAAGTTTTAGAAAAAGTAGTTACCCCCTAATATAGGGTAACTATTAAATTATATTTTCATAATAAGTAGAGTATAAACTCTGCCTATTATATTACTTATGTTCTACAGAAAATTTCACTTTTTTATTTCTAAATATACCCGTTCCTACAGGAATTGTTCTACCAATAACAACATTTTCTTTCAAATCTGTTAATAAATCCATCTTAGCAGAAATTGCAGCTTCAGTTAAAACTTTTGTAGTTTCCTGAAAAGAAGCAGATGAGATGATACTATCAGATGTAACAGCAGCTCTCGTAATACCAAGAAGTACCGTATCAGCAATAGCTGGTTCACCACCCATACCGATAATTCTTTCATTTTCAGTGATAAATCTTCTTTTAGAAACCATATCACCTACAACAAATTTAGTATTACCACCATCTACAATATTTACTTGTCGTAACATTTGAGATAAAATAACCTCAATATGTTTATCAGCAATATTAACTCCTTGCCCACGATATACACCCTGAACTTCAGCCACAATAAACTCATTTAAAGCTTTTGCTCCTAAAATTTTCAAAATATCATGCGATGCAATTTGTCCATCAGTAAGTTTCTCACCAGCATGTACAAATTCACCTTCTCTTACAAGAATAATTCTATCTTTATGAATTAAAAATTCATCTTTATTACCAATATTATCAGTAATAATTAATCTTTGTTTATTTCTTAATGCTTTACCAAAACTCACAACTCCATCAAATGTAGCTAAAACAGCAATATTTTTAGGTCGTCGTGCTTCAAATAACTCAGAAACTCGTGGAAGACCTCCAGTAATATCTGATGATTTTGAAACCGCTTTAGGTGTCTTACCAATAATATCAGCAATTGCTAAAGTATCACCTTCTGCCACAAACAATGATGTTTTAGGCTCAAGAAGATAACGAGCTATAACTTCACCTTGCTGTTTAATGAGTACAGATGGTTTGTAATTAGCAGGAATATATTCATTTACCACCAATTTAGATGTACCTGTTAACTCATCATATGCTTCACTTACAGTGATCCCTGAAATAATATCTTCAAATGCCACTTCCCCAGCTTCTTGTGCGATCGTTGGATTTGCATATGGATCCCATTCAGCAATAACTACATGAGCTTCTGTTTGAGGTTTGGCTATCTCTGTTGAAATCTCTACCACACTATTATCATCAGCAACGATTACTGACTCTCTTGAAATATAATGACGAGAAGCTTCTCTCTCTTCATCATCTACAATAACAGCAAATAAACCTTTTTGAACAATCACATCACCAGCTTTAATATCAGTAACTCTGTCTAAATAATCACCAGTAAGTTTGAAATATTTTACAGTTCCATTAGATTTAGATGTTATAGTTCGTGTAACCGGCGCACCATCTTCAACTTTAAGTGTTGATGCATACGGTATTCTTGATGGAACATTCCAACCATCTTTAATTACTTCGACAATAGAATCAAACTCATCAACTATATCACCATCATTATATGGCATATATAGTTTACCTTCAATTTTACCTGATACTCCAGCTAACTCATTTGGTTTTGCCACATCAGATTTTCTAAAGTAATATTTTTTTGTATCCTCTTTTCCAATAACAGAAACAATAACCTCTTCATGAGTAGTTTCAGTTTTAAATGTACCATTATGTGGTGCATTGATCTTAGGTTCAACAAGTAAGATACCAGCATTTCTTCTGTTCGCAATAATTTGCTCACTATGTTTATTTTCATATGTTTTAATATTATAGTATCTTACAAAACCTTCTTTATTAGCTTTGAGTTCTCTCTCTGCTTGTGTTGCACTAGCAGTCCCACCAACATGGAATGTTCGTAGTGTAAGCTGTGTTCCTGGCTCACCAATAGATTGAGCTGCTAATACACCAACTGCTTCACCTGGATTTGCTTTTCTTTGCTCACCAAGATTAAGACCATAACATTTAGCACATAAAGTATTTTTAGCTTTACAAGTAAGTGGTGTTCGAATTACAACTGATTTAACTCCAGCTTCAGATACTATTTTTGCATCTTCTTCTGTAATTAAAGTTCCTTCTTGAAATAAAATTTCATTTGAAATTGGATCAACAATATCAGCAGCAATAACACGACCTGTAATTCTTTCTTCAAGAGTTTCAACTAATTCATTTCCATCAACAATATCAGTTATTTCAATTCCTTCATGTGTACCACAATCTTCTAAATCAATTCTTACATTTTGAGAAACATCAATAAGTTTTCTTGTCAAATATCCAGCATTTGCAGTTTTTAAAGCTGAATCGGCAAGACCTTTTCTCGCACCATGTGTAGAAATAAAATATTCTAAAACATTTAAACCCTCACGGAAGTTAGACAAAATTGGTGTTTCAATAATAGAACCATCAGGTTTTGCCATAAGACCTCTCATACCAGCAAGCTGTCTAATTTGCGCAGAAGAACCCCTCGCACCTGAATCTGCCATCATATAAATAGAGTTAAATCCATCTTTATCTGTTTTAACCAAATCCATCATCTCAACACCAAGTTTATTGTTCAATACTGTCCAAATATCAATAATTTTATTATATCTTTCTTGTTCTGTCAATAACCCTTGATTAAATTGTTTTTGTACTTCAACAACCTCTTTTTTAGAAGATGTAACATGTCCAGCTTTTGAATCAGGAATTCTAATGTCATCAATAGAAATAGAAACACCCGCCGATGTAGCATATTTAAAACCAAGATTTTTCAAATTATCCAAGAATTTAGGAGTAACTTTATATCCACCATGTTTATAAATATAATCAACTAAAGTTCCAATATCTTTTTTCTTTAAAATTTTATTCCAGTAATTTACAGGCACAAAATCAGGTAAAATATCATGGATAATTAATCTACCAGCTGTAGTAGTGATCATATGACCATCAATCACAGTTCTAATTTTTGCATGTATATCAACTTTACCTAATTCCATCGCAATTGCAACTTCATTTAAATTAGCAAATAATTTATGTTCACCTTTTACACCAACTTTTTCTAAAGAAACATAATAAATTCCCAAAATCATATCTTGAGAAGGAACAGCAATAGCACGACCTGATGCTGGTAAAAGAATATTCATAGAACTCATCATAAGAACTTTTGCTTCTGCAATAGCTTCTTGAGATAATGGAACATGGACAGCCATTTGATCCCCATCAAAATCGGCATTAAATGCTGAACAAACTAATGGATGTAATTGAATAGCTTTACCATCAATTAGAACTGGATTAAATGCTTGAATTGAAAGTTTATGAAGTGTTGGAGCTCTATTTAATAGAACGGGATAATCTTCAACAATTTCTGCTAAACATTCCCATACTTCATTTGTTTCTGCTTCGATTAATCTTTTTGCAGATTTTAAAGTAGTAGAGTAACCTCTCTCCTCAAGTTTAGCCATTAAGTGTGGTTTAAATAATTCAAGAGCCATTTTCTTAGGGATACCACATTGATCCATGTTTAACTTAGGTCCAACAACAATTACAGAACGACCAGAAAAATCGACTCTTTTTCCAAGTAAATTTTGTCTAAATCGACCTTGTTTACCTTTAATAATTTCAGATAAAGATTTTAAAGGTCTTTTATTTGCACCCTTAACCGCATTCGCAGTTTTAGCATTGTCAAATAAAGCATCAACTGCTTCTTGAAGCATTCTCATCTCATTTCTGATAATGATTTCAGGAGCGTCTAGTTCTGTTAATCTTTTAAGTCTGTTATTTCTGTTGATAACTCTTCTATATAAATCATTTACATCAGATACAGCAAATTTACCACCATCAAGTGCAACAAGAGGTCTTAGATCTGGTGGAAGAACAGGAAGTACTGTTAACATCATCCACTCTGGTCTATTACCAGAATTAATAAAATTTTCAACAACTTTTAATCTTTTTACTAATGTTTTCTTTTTTGCTTCAGATTTTGTAGCACCCATCGCATCTTTTAAAGAATGTAGTAAGTCAACTAAATCTAAACCTTTTAATAAATCAGAAACAATTTGCCCACCCATATTTGCTTCAAAACCTGTGTGTTCATAATTTTCTTCAATATTTCTATACTGTTCTTCATTTAAAATATCAAATTTTTGAACTGCTTTAGTGCTTTCTGAATCATAAAAAGCTTTTCCAGGATTGCTTACAATATAGGCTTCATAATAAAGAACTCTTTCTAAATCTTTCAGTTTAACACCTAAAAGAGTTCCTACTCTAGATGGTAAAGAACTTACCATCCAAATATGAGCAACAGGAGCTACTAAATCAATATGACCCATTCTATGTCGTCTTACTTTAGATGATGTTACTTCAACACCACATTTTTCACACACAACACCTTTGTATCTCATTTTTTTGTATTTACCACAAATACACTCATAATCTTTTATTGGTCCAAAAATTTTAGCACAAAAAAGTCCATCTCTTTCTGGTTTTAATGTTCTGTAATTAATAGTTTCTGGTTTTTTTACTTCACCAGATGACCATGATAAGATTTTTTCAGGACTTGCAATTTTTAATTGAAATGCTGAAAAATCTGTTGGTTTTTCTAACTCTTGTATCTCTATTGGTTTTAACACTGTTTCATTATTGCTCATCTGCATCTACCTCTTCAAAAATTTCTACATCAAGTCCAAGGGCTTGAAGTTCTTTTGTTAATACAAAGAATGTTTCTGGAACACCAGATTTTGGTACATTCTC
>Ga0193961_1000901_pt1 | contig 10968 bp, 5 predicted proteins | sample FB_4_MG_FD_140371 | JGI IMG/M metagenome (GOLD analysis project Ga0193961, IMG submission 140371) | Microbial mat bacterial communities from the Broadkill River, Lewes, Delaware, United States - FB_4_MG | ecosystem: Environmental > Aquatic > Freshwater > River > Microbial mats | place: USA...
CAAAGGCAGTGACTTGTTTCCATCTGGGGGCCTATTTCTTTGTGGGGGATCGATTGCTTCCAGAATCAGAACAGTGGCCATGTAAAGCCAAGAAACACCCTACAGTAACCATCGGGGGAGGATAGTCAGCAGGGGCTTTCGTTAAAATTTCAGATAGTTTTTTCGCTTTGTTGAGCTAACTCCATGAGGTATTCCTTAACCTGCCCATTTGGGGGGTGACATTTTCTCTGGTCTGTTCAGGGGAACGGTAGGGTGCAGCTCATCTGAGTGCTGCACTGCGCAAGCTGCTTTTGCGTTTATGCCGATACCTTGAGCAACAGGACCTGTGCGACAGTCGTCGTGGCCAGCGCGCATGCGCTGAGGTTGCGTGTCTTGTTGTGACTTGCAGAGCTGTGATCTTCCTCATTTCGGGTTTGTGTTTTGGTGGCGCTTATACTGTGACGTATCTGCGGGACCTGGAAATTCGGTTTTGGGCGCTTCGATCTATGGGGCGGATTGAACGGCCCTAGGCCGATGAGGAGAACGAGATGGCTGACAATTTTGACAATCCGTATTCGGCAAATCTGATTGGTCTTTGGGATTTCCGTGATGGATACGCCGAGGACGACAGTGGTCTTGGTGATGGCATTGCTCAGGACGGCACGGGCTCCGGGGGCGCCAATTTCGCAGGCGGCTGGATGCTGGGGAATGGCAGCACGAGCCAGTTCAGCGTGGCTGGCGATAATGACGATCCGTTTGATCTGACAGAGGGAACTCTTATCACCTCGTTTAAAGCCAATACCTTCCCGGGTGCGGGCGATCAGACTGTCGTGAGCCGTGGATTGTCTTCTGAAGATGACGCGGACGGCGAGAATTTTGTGGTACGCGTCACCGAAGGTGGCGTGGTTCAGTTGACCCATGCAGACGATGGCAACCTGGTGGCATTTGAAACCGCGCCAGGTTTCTTTGCGGCCGGCGATGTTGTTACAGTTTCCTACGGGTGGAGCCCAGGTGGCGTCACTCTGGTTGTCGAGAACACGACGCAGGGCACCAGCTATACCACCGGCGATGATATTGTCGGTATGACGATGGATGTGGCAGCAGATGGCGAAGACAGTTTTGTCATTGGCGCCGATGGTGACGGTGGCAACTCCTTTAGTGGTGGTATCGACTATGTTGCGGTGCTGGACGATAACGTTGTCGACGTCAACGGTGGCGGCCTTGATGGTATCGTTGAAGGAACCGCTGGCGATGATCTGATTGACACCTCTTACCTGGGCGACCCAGAGGGGGATCGCATCGACAATGACGATGCCATCAATCCTGCGGACGGAGAAGACGACGATCTGGTAAATGCGGGCGCGGGTGCTGATACCGTTCTTGCAGGAGAAGGCGATGACACTGTTCACGGCGGTGGCGGTGCAGACAGTCTGAGTGGCGGCATTGGCGATGACGTCTTGTCTGGGGACACTGATGCTCCTGGCGTCGGCGGCGGTGGGACCCGCGAAGTGTTCCAGTGGGATCTTGCCCCTGACCCCGATGGCGGTGACCCCGTTGATCCGGCGGATGATCTGAGCGGTGGTTTCTCGCAGGACACCGGTTCTGTGACGGTGGATTTCTCGGTCACCAGCTCTGGCGATACGGCTTCGGAGTTTTCCGATGTGCCGCAGTTTGTCGGCAATATTAACACTGGCGGGATTACTGCAGATCCACAAAGCGGATTGAATGCTGACGTTAGCTCTGATGGGAGCAGTGCCGATTATCAGCTAGATTTCTCTGATCCGGTTGGGGATGTGTCGTTCCGTGTCAGCGATATTGATGCGGACAGCCAGGTGATGATCACCGCCTTTGACGCTGCCGGAAACCCGGTTGTGGTGAACTTGGCTGGCGGCCCTGGTCTGACCATGGAAGACACCGACGCGATTGCAGGCTACGATACAGCCTCTGCGCGCGAAGACGATACCTTTACTAGCGATGACAACCCTGACACCTCAATGTTGGTGACAATTCCCGGCCCAGTGTCATCGATTGTGATCACCCATACGCAGGATGGCACGATCAACAGCAGCGTCATTGTCAGCGATGTTTTCTTTGACGCATTGGGCACCCCGGTAACCAGTGTTCCCGGTGACGATACTATTGATGGTGGCGAAGGGAATGACATCATTGATGGTGGCGACGGCGAGGATTCCCTGATCGGTGGCGACGGCGATGACACCATCGAAGGTGGTGATGGGGACGATACCATTGACGGTGGCGATGGTGCTGACAGTGTTGAGGGCGGCGAGGGCGATGATGTCATCGATACCTCCTCGGATGACGCCGTGCCGCTGCCTGATCGCGGCTTCCCCGGATATGATGGAACCACGCCTTCAATTCCGGCCGTACCTGCGGATGCAGATCCGCTGGATGACCGGGACACAGTAGATGGCGGTGCTGGTAATGATGTCATTCTCACGGGTGACGACAACGATCTGATCACCGGCGGTGCCGGGTCGGATACCATTGATGGCGGCATCGATGATGATACCATTGACGGCGGCACAGAGGACGATGTGATCACCGGTGGTGAGGGCTCTGACAGCCTGATGGGGGGCGAAGGTGCCGACACCATCTATGGCGGTCTGGACCCAATCTTCCCAGATGGGCTCAACATCACCGACGATGGTTCGGACGGTCGCCCAGTGGATCCGGATCCAACCAATGGCATGGATACCATCGACGGCGGTGCCGGCGATGACGTGATCTATGGGCAGGATGATGACGATCTGCTGTCAGGTGGCACTGGCAACGACATGATCGATGCGGGCATCGACGACGATACCGTAACGGGCGGCGAGGGCGACGATACGCTTCTGGGTGGCCAGGGCGACGATGAACTTGATGGTGGCGCAGGCCTGGATCAAATCGACCTGGGCGCGGGTGATGGGACCGACTTCGCTTTGGGCGGTACGGGATCTGATACCATCACTGGCATCAGCCAGGGCGATACTGTCTATGGTGGTGAAGACGCCGATGACAGCGACATCGACGTACTGGATCTGCGCGGCGTTGCCGAGGAGCAGAACCCTGGCGGGTCACTGGAAGTTGAATATGACAGCACCAATCCTGAGAACGGGACCGTTACCTTCCTGGACTCCACGGGTGCTGTTACCGGCACGGCCGATTTCTTTGAAATCGAAAACGTCATCGTGCCCTGCTTTACACCTGGTACGCTGATTGCCACACCGGATGGCGAGCGCCGGGTGGAAGATCTCGCGCTTGGTGACCGGATCATTACCCGCGACAATGGCATTCAGGCTATTCGCTGGATTGGCAAACGTGATCTTGCCAGCTCTGATCTGAGAGCGGCACAGCATCTACAGCCGATCCTGATCCAGGAAGGGGCTCTGGGCAATGGTTTGCCAGAACGTGATATGATGGTCAGCCCCAATCACCGGGTGCTGGTGGCAAGCGACAAGACGGCGCTCTATTTCGAAGATCGCGAAGTTCTGGTTGCGGCCAAACATCTGACTGGACTGGTGGGTGTAGATGCGGTGGAGACCAGCTCTGTCACCTATATCCACTTCATGTTCGATCAGCATGAGGTCGTTTTGTCGGATGGTGCTTGGACCGAGAGCTTCCAGCCCGGCGATCAGACTCTGCGTGGCCTGGATAACGCGCAGCGCAATGAAGTCTATGAGATCTTCCCCGAGTTGAAGACTGAGGAAGGGCGTGAGGCATACAGTTCGGCACGCCGGTCCCTGAAACGCCATGAAGCGCGCCTGTTGGTGCACTAAGCCAGGCCGTGCGAGCGCCTGCGATGAACTCGCGGCGCTGCGGAATTGAAAAGCATATGGGCGGAACCCCTGGGTTCCGCCCTATTGTTTGATCGCACCTGAGAGTGGCGTGGATCTATTGTCTGGCCCGCCATTGCGCCCAGGCTGCTGGAGTGTCCAGATCCGTTACTGCGCGCTGCTCGGGGAGGGCAACGAGCTGAAGATTTTCGCTGCGTAACACGCCGCGGGCGCCTTGGTCGCCGGTGACGTGGCTAAGGGCTGTAAAACAGCGTCGGGGAAACAGCACGGGGTGTCCCGGGGTCCCGTCACTGGCCGTGGCGCGCAGAACCGGGCTGGTAGCCCCGCGAAAGCGGTTTGCCAGGGATAAAAAATCCTCTGTCTGCAGATCTGGCATGTCACAGGGCAGGATCATCACAGCCTCTATGTTCTCTTCAAGGGCGCGAACCCCGGCCCGGATTGAAGCCGACATGCCTTCGGAGGCATCTGGTACTGGGACCACCCGGGCGGTGCCGGTGGCCGATACTCTTGGGTGGTCGAGTGTGGGAACTGTTACATAGCAGGGCAACCCTGTCTGCGCCGCACGGCGGCAGATCAGATTGAGCAGGGGCATTCCGTGGACCCGTTCCATCAGCTTATCGCGTCCTTTCATGCGCGAAGACGCGCCAGCCGCGAGGAGAAGTATTGCTATGTTGCTCATGAAAGGCTCCCGCGTCGAGAATTGGAGAAGGTAGATGCCTCCGGCGGGAATATTTTGGGAAAGATGATAGGGGAAGGCCAGTGAAAAACGGCGGCGAAAGCAAAAGGCTGACTTGTTGAAGAAAGGGCAACGCCCCAAACAGGAATGGGGGCGTTGAAAATACCGGGAGGGGTTAGCCGCGCATGCGGGTTCCCTCAGCGTCAAACAGGGGGTCTGTGATCAGCCGGGCCTTGTGCATCTCGCCGAGGATCTCAATCTCGACCTCCAGCCCGGACTGGGCATCTGGAGTGGGAACAAATCCAAGTGCGATGGATTTCTGCGCGTGGTGGGAAAAGCCGCCAGAGGTGCAGAAACCGACCACCTCTCCTTTGATTGAAATCGGCTCATAGGCGACGATATCGGCATCCGTCGCGTCAACTTCAAAGGCGCAGAGTTTGCGTACGGCTCCGGTTGTGCGTTGCGCTTCGGCTGCCGCGCGCCCGATGAAGTTGTCCGGTTTCTTGAAGGAGATGAACCGGTCCAAGCCAGTCTCTGCCGCGGTGTAGTCTGGGGAATATTCCCGCATCCAGGAGCCGAAGAATTTGTCCAGCCTGAGCGACATCATTGCCCGCATGCCAAAGGGCAACATGGCATGGGGTTGGCCTGCCTGCCATAGCGCCTGCCACAGGGCTCGCTGACTGGGAAGATCGCAGTAGATCTCATAGCCGAGATCACCGGTGTAACTGACCCGCTGCACATGGCAGTCCACCATGCCAACCGTCATGCGGGCGACATCCATGAAGCGCATCTGCGACACATCCTGCAGGGTACAGGCCTGTAGCACCTCTGTGGCTTTTGGTCCGGCAATTTGAAAGCCTGTCAGCCTGTCAGAGATGTTTTCAATCATCACATCCGGATCCTGATGTTTCAGGAACCAGCGCATGTGGTAGGCCTGCGCCCCATAGGAAGCGGTGAGCTGGAATTCTTGTTCTGAGAGGCAGGAGACGGTGAAATCGCCGATCAACCGGCCCTTGGGCGACAGCATCGGGGTGAGGCTGATCCGTCCGGGTTGAGGGATGCGGCCTGCCATGATGCGATCCAGCCAGGCACGGGCGCCTGCGCCACGGATCCGGTACTTGCCAAAGTTATGAACCTCGTTGATGCCGACGCTGTTCCGGACAGCCTTGACCTCGCGGGCCGTGGCCTCAAAGGCGTTGGAGCGGCGGAAGGAGGGGGTTTCAAAGCGGGGTTCATCCCCTTTGGCAAAATAGTTGGGGACTTCCAGCCCATATTGCTGGCCCCAAACGGCGCCCATGCTGTCAAACAGATCATACATGGGTGTGGTGCGGAAGGGCCGCGCGGCCGGGAGTTCTTCGTTCGGGTAGGAGACAGAGAAACGTGTCTGATAATTCTCGATGACCTTGGGCAAGGTGTAGCCGGGGGTAATCCAATCGCCATAGCGGGCGCAGTCCAGCGCCATGGTGTCGCGTTCTGGTTCGCCCTCGATCATCCATTGCGCCAGCATCAGGCCAACGCCGCCGCCCTGGCTGAAACCGGCCATGACGCCGCAGGCGGACCAATAGTTGCGCATCCCCGGCACGGGCCCCACCAACGGATTGCCATCAGGGGCAAAGGTGAAAGGACCGTGGATCACTGATTTAACTCCGGCGGCTTCTAGGGCTGGGAAGCGTTTATATGCAAAATCAATGGAATCCTCGATTTTGTCAAAATCGTCTCCCAAGAGTTCGTGGCCAAAATCCCAGGGCGTGCCATTGACCGCCCAGGGTTTGCAGGGCTGTTCATAAAAGCCAATGCAGAGCCCACGTCCCTCTTGGCGCAGGTAGCTTTCCCCGGCCGGATCCATCACGTGGGGGTGCTCTCCGCCTGCGTCGATGATCTCGGCAATCATCGGCACCTCATCGGTAACGATATATTGGTGCTCCATCGGATGCAGCGGGAAATAGATCCCCGCCATTGCCCCTACTTCACGCGCCCAGAGCCCACCGGCATTGACGATGTGTTCGGCGTGGATGGTGCCCTTGTCTGTCACCACATCCCAACTGCCATCGAGACGCTGGTTGGTCTCAAGGACCTTGGTGTGAGTCTCAATCGTGGCGCCACCCATGCGGGCGGCCTTTGCGTAGGCATGAGTGGTGCCAGAGGGGTCGAGATGGCCGTCGAGTGGATCATAGAGCCCCCCCACAATGCCGTCGATGTTGGTTACTGGCGCGATCTTCTTGATCTCTTCAGGGGAGACGATTTCCGTCTCCAGCCCCATGAAACGGTGCTTGGCCCGCTCGGCCTTGAGCATGTCGAACCGCTCTTTGTTGTCGGCCAGGGTGACGCCGCCGACATGGTGCAGCCCGCAGGACATGCCGGTGATCTCTTCCAGTTCGCGGTACAGCTTGATGGTATAGCCCTGCAATGCGGCCATATTGGTGTCGCCGTTGAGGGTATGAAACCCGCCAGCTGCATGCCAGGTCGAGCCGGAGGTGAGTTCGGAGCGTTCTAGCAACATCACGTCGCTCCAGCCAAGTTTCGTCAGGTGGTAAAGGACCGAACAGCCGACGACACCGCCGCCGATTACGGCCACACGGGTTGTGGTCTTCATGAGGCTTCTCCCTGAATGCGTTTCCTTCATTCTGGACAGAAGTGAACAGTAGTCCAGTTAAAAAGCGACACAGGCCGTCGCTCTCTGGCTTTTGGCGGTGGCAAAGGGCGGATTATCGGGCGGATCTTGCGCGCAGGGTGGCTAGTCGGTGCTGCGTAGCGGGCTGATCTGTACCAGGAGGATGGTCACCAGGGGCACTGCCAGTTTCAGCACGGCGACGGTGATCAAAAGTGCACCAAGGTTGCTGTAATCGGCTGGAGTGGTGATCTGGCCGCTGGCGTCTGTGACCTCGCGGGTGACGACAAAGACCTGGTTGAGGTATTTGGTTCCCAGGCTGGAGGCTGAGAGCGCCAGATTGGTAAAGGAGGCCATGACCGCAAAAAACGTCGCTTTGAGATTGTTTGGGGCGTTGCGGGCGATCCAGGCGAGCATGGGGATCATAGCGACCTGGCCCAGGGGGGATTCCACTGCTGTATCCACCAGGGCAATAAAGCGTGCATCGACCAAGCCCCCGGTGAGAGGCGCTGTCCAATTGTGCAGACCATAGTACAAGCCGATATTGGGGAGGCTTAGCAGGGCTTCGGTGAGGGCCAGGAAGGTAATGATCCAGGCGATGGTGTTATTGGCAATCAACGGGCGCAGCAGCACCATACCAAAGAGCGTTAGCAGCGATGAGATCAAAGACAGTACCGACAGGAACTGTTGGTCAAAACCAAGTGCATCAATCTCGAACCAAGTGGCGGCGGCGCCATTCAGCGGCGTGGCGCGGTAGACAAAGATGATAATGGCCGTCCCAATCAAGGCCCGCGCCTGCTGCGGTGTCAGGGATTTGATCAATTGGCGCATAAGCAGCAAAATGATGATCATGGAGCCCGCAAATACGACCTCTTGTGCCTGTTCGACCTCGCTGAGCCCAACGCTGAGCGATAGCGCCACAAAGGCGCCGCCACCGATGAAATACCACCAGTTCACCGACACTGGATCCCGGGGCGTGGTCAGGCGGTTTTGAATCTCCGCAGCGCTGAGACCGATGCGACGCAGCTTGGCGCCCAGCTGCATGCGTTGCAACAGCGCGACGGCAATGCCGGTCAGTGATAGCAGCGGCACCATCAGAGCTAGCAGATAGACCTGAGCATAGAGTGCGCCTTTTTCCGCCTGTGGCAATGTCTCCGCACCATCAAAGAGCCAGACGTTCAGCGCCGCCGCCGCGCTGAAGCCGCCGATCAGGGTAATGCGTCCAAGGGTCTGCATCGTGGTGTGCATCACACGGCTCTCGGCCTCGGTGAACCTGCTGCCGTCGGCTTTGCAATGGGGGATCGCCTCCACCGACATGGCGTCGGCCACCACATCCTGCAGCACAAAGCCACAGGGTGCCAGCAGGGCGGCAGTGACATACCAGCTGTTGGCGGGCATGATCTGCACCATTGTCTCGGGCAGGATCAGCAGACCGGCGATGATGCCATAGCTTGCTGCCATTAGACCGGCGCCGAGCAGGATCAACAGATATTTCCAGCGCCAGATCAGATCCACCAGATGACCCAGTGGCATCTTCAGTGCCCAGGGCAGCCCCACCCAAAAGGCGAGGCCGGCGAGAAAGGCGGCCTCAAGATCGAGGTATTCTTTCACAAAAAAGGTGGCCGCGACCGATGTAACGCCTTGGACACCGTAGGCAAAATAGATCAACAGGGGCGGCAGAAAACTCCAGCGCAGTTGCCGCAGCAGATCCAGAACAATCTGATCGAACCATGCAGCGGCGCGGCTCATGACAGCGGGCGCACCTTAAAGGCGGTGATGCGGTTGCCCTCGCGCGCCGTGACTTCAAAACGGAACCCATGAAAGGAGAAGACCTGACCGGTGGTGGGGATCATCTGTGCCTCATGGATGACCAACCCGGCGATGGTGTTGGCCTCCTCATCTGGAAGGTTCCAATCGGTGGCTCGATTGAGGTCACGGATGGTTGTGGCCCCTTCGACGGTGTAATTGCCGTCGGTATCCTTTTTGACCAAAGACTGTTCTGCGGGATCGAACTCATCAGTGATTTCACCAACGATTTCCTCCAAGATGTCCTCTAGTGTGATCAACCCCTGCAGGGCGCCGTATTCATCCACAACAAGGGCAAAATGGCTGCGTATGCGCAGGAATTGCCGCATCTGATCATCCAGAGTGGTGGTCTCGGGGACAAAATAGGGCGGCTTGGCGACGGTGGTGATTTCGAACTTGCGCAGGGCACTGGCATCGCCCTCTGGGCCGCCAATCTGGGCATACATCTCACGCAAGAGATCCTTGGCATGCACAATGCCAATGATGTTTTCCGGCTCATCTTTGAAAACGGGAAGGCGGGTATGAGGTGAGGTTAAACACTGTTCCAGAATCTCTGCGGGCTCAGCATCTGCATCGATCATTTCGATATGAGAGCGGTGCAGCATGATCTCCTCGACAAAGCGATCAGACAAATCCAACGCGCCCAAGATCCGGTCGCGATCTTCCTTTTCCACCACGCCTTCGGAATGACCCAGATGCAGAGCCCCTGCGATTTCTTCACGCATTGCCATGATATGGCTATCGGGATCGATTTTGACCCCAAAAAGCCGCAAAATCCCCCGCACCAAAAATCGGACAGCGGCGACGATGGGGGCCAAAACAGTCACCAGAATCCCAATGATAGGGGCCACCGCAGAGGCGGCCTTTTCCGCATTGGAAATGGCATAGGTCTTTGGCAGAACCTCGGCAAAGATCAGCACCAGCAGGGTCATAACCAGTGTAGCAAAGGCAACACCGCTTTCGCCAAAAGTCCGGGTCAACAGAGCCGTGGCGAGCGAGGTCGCCAAGATATTCACCAGGTTGTTTCCCAGCAAAACGGATCCGATCAGCCGTTCATTGTCTTCAGTGACATCCAGCGCGCGTTGCGCCCCGTTCGACCCCTTGTCAGCCTGGGTGCGTAGTTTCCCGCGTGAGGCGGCCGTCAGGGCGGTTTCAGAACCAGAGAAAAACGCAGAGAGGACCAAGAGCAGCATAATTGCCCCGGCTGAGATCCAGAAGGCGCTGTCCAAAACGGTGTGGGCGGTGTCCATGATGGGTCCAAGTACAGTTTGTGTTGCTAATAGGTTATGGGGTGCGATGGCGCGCCAAACAAGAGAGGTTCCAAGGGAGATTTGCGAATTTGGAGTGAGATACCGGACTGAGCAAGGCCAGCGTTACCCATTGGCGTTGTCATCATCCTCTTCCAGGCGCTGTCGTGCCTCTCTTTCCCGTGACAGTGGATGATGTTGCAAAACCAACTCACTCAGTCGGGCGTCCAGCACGTGGGTGTAAATCTCGGTGGTGGCGATATCCGCATGACCCAAAAGCGCTTGTATGGCGCGCAGATCGGCGCCATTTGCCAAGAGGTGAGTGGCAAAGGCATGGCGTAGGGTATGGGGGGTTACCTTTTTCGGGTCGACCCCGCCGGTCACGGCCAGGTCCTTGATCAGCAAATAGAACCAATGGCGGGTTAGATGGCCCTCTTTGCCGCGCGACGGGAACAGGAATTTTGATCCCGGATTGCCTTTGGCCTGGCTATCCTCGTCAGCCTCATCGCGTTGCATGAGCCAGGCGCGCAGCGCTTCCCTGGCTGGTGGCGACAGCGGCACCATGCGCTCTTTTCCGCCCTTGCCCTGCACCAAGAGCATATTGGGGTCGCCGCGCGCAGCGGCCACAGGGAGTGACATCAATTCGCTGACGCGCATGCCAGTGGCATAAAGCAGTTCCATGAGGCAGGTATTGCGCAGCCGATCCGCCGGTTTTCGTCCGGTTTGGCGAGCTGCGTCAAGCAAGCGATCGACTTCGATGACCTCCAGTGTTTTGGGCAGGGTCTTGGCCCGCCCTGGACCTTTGATCTGAATGGCGGGATTGTCGCTTCTCCATCCTTCCTCAAAGGCAAAGTG
>Ga0193961_1000909_pt1 | contig 10917 bp, 8 predicted proteins | sample FB_4_MG_FD_140371 | JGI IMG/M metagenome (GOLD analysis project Ga0193961, IMG submission 140371) | Microbial mat bacterial communities from the Broadkill River, Lewes, Delaware, United States - FB_4_MG | ecosystem: Environmental > Aquatic > Freshwater > River > Microbial mats | place: USA...
AACCTACTGAACAGTGTGAACAGATAGTACGTTTCTGTTCAACTTCTGCTGCTGGATCGACCGTTTTAGCTTCAGCCTTTTTCATCATACCTGGTGCAAATAGACTTGCGCCAACTACCGCGCCACCAGCCGCTAATGAAGAGTTCTTCATGAACGTACGGCGTGATACACCAAGTTGATTTTGCTCTTTGCTCACCGAATCGGAGCGTTTTACTAATTTCATGCGCTAAACTCCAAATTACAATGAGTCGTAATAATCGCGAACATGCTGAGTTTCACGATAGCCGGTCTTCTTTACGTCAGATTTAATTTCTGCAGTTTCTGCTGCGGTTGCCACTTTGGTTGTACCCGCGACAACTGCACCAGCTACGGCAGCGGTGGTTAAGCCTTTCAGGAGATCCCTGCGGCTCGTATTAATTTCATTATTATCTTTCATTATTGCTTCCTTACCCTCAGGTAGTTTTTTTGGAGGCTTAACGCCCCTCTTATCGATGTTATTACTCGTACTCAGTTACGTTTTTTACATCAATTTTCAAATGTGGTTTGCTCTTAGTGTTCTCGCTAAATTGCACTTGCTCTAGCGAGCCAAAGGCGCGTAATAGCATTGCAACAGAACGATAAAAATTAGCGCTATTCGCCGCTTCGACTTGTTGCGAAAACGGTTCGTACCAAGGCGCAATGTGCTTATTGAAAAATGCTTGCTGAAGCCCAAACTCTTCTTCAGTCAACATTGCCATTACTTCGCATAGTGCTGAAATATGATCTTCTGGCTCTTTAACTTCCTCTTCACGCTCAATACCAAGCAGCTTTAGATCATGACGAATATCCGCTAATGGTTTTTCCATTAACGAACCCGTCATATGCCAAGAACCAAATAGAACCGCTTCGCCACGACCGATACCTATAAACAGATTTTGGTATTCGTCTTCTAACGCTTCACGATCCGAGTTTTGCGCCGCTTGCTGCAGTGCAAACCAAGCTTTTTGCATTGCGCTTTCGCTTGTTTCAATTTCTAGTTCAGCAAGAAATGCCACCAATTCTTGAGATGGTGGTTGGCGAAATAGTGAAGCCAATAGTAAGTAGATATCTTGGCGTAGTGTTGCTTGTTCGTTGTTATTTTCCACACCCTACTCCTAATATTTCAGTTGTGTTGTTGGGTCGTCAGCCATTGCTTCAAACATATCAATCACACGGCAGTCTTCGCACATCGCGATACGACCTATAGCCGCTTCATCAGAAAAGTGGGAATGCCCACGTAATTTAGATTGCAACATATCGATCATAGACTGCGGTGCGAATGGTTTGTGGCAACGGGTACATTCCGCTGCTTTCTCTTGATGAATAATAGTCACTTTTTGACGAGACTCTTTATCCCAGTTCATTCGTGGCGTTAACGTCAGTACGTTTTCAGGGCACGCTTTCACACATAAGCCACATTGAATACAGTCTTGTTCAACAAATTGAAGCGAAGGTGATTGCCCATCGGTATGCAATGCTCGTGTCGGACAAACCGATACACAGCTCATGCATAACGTACAATCTTTACTTTCACACTCAACGCTGCCGTATGGCGCGCTAGTTGAAAGCTCAACAATGTTCTCTACCGGAATACGTGAAATGGCCAGTGCATCAAGCGCAGTAAATAAACGTTGGCGCTTGTTGCCTTCTAGATCACCTAAAGCCAGATCAAATGAATCGGTGCATAAGGTTGGAGGACCTTCACGCAGTGATTCTAGGTATAGAATGTCAATACACTCTTTTTGAATACCCAGTTGACCAAGTAATTCTTGCGCGATTGCCACTTCGTTATTCAAAATACGAATAATCGTTGGCGGCATGAAACGACTAGCAGCAAACATCACTTGCGTTGCGCCATTAACCAGCGCTGCAAACCAAGTATCGATACCAACAGAAGGCAATTCTTCAACGACAACAGGAATCACGTTGTCAGGCAGTGCTTTAAGCGCCATTACGTTGTAACTTTCATGGCGAGAACTACAAATAAGAACGATTGGATCAAGTCCACCCGCTTTCTCATAGTTAGCAAGCGTACGTTCAATAAATTTTTGCGTCTCTTGTGGGTTTGGTAGTGCGTAATGAATCGCTTCAGTAGGACAAGCTGTCGCGCAAGTACCTACGCCTTGGCAAAGGTACGGGTTAATTTCGATGCGGTGACCCGTATCGTCGCTGCCTTGGCTTGAGAGTGCACCAGCTGGGCAGGCGTCAACACAACGCTCACAACCTTTTACGCCGCGAGAGCTGTGCGCGCAAAGATCCGTATCTAGGCGGAAAAATTTAGGTTTATCAAATGTCCCCATCAACGTTGGAATCTCTTCCAATGCATCCGCCAGTTTTGGATAACCACGACCGACTGGGTAATAACCAGGAACGGGAACTTCTTCAGTCATACAACTGTTTAGGCAAAGATCGAGCACGACATCGAAACAATCATGTCCGATTGCGACTTCAGCTAAATTACTGCGTAGTAATTTATTCTCAATTTGAACTTCAAATGCGCCAAGAAAACCAGAAACTTCAACCGAATTCGCGAAATACAATTTGGCATGTGTGCCCTTCTCACCATCTGTTGATAGCAAGGTTAAGCTTTTCATTTGCTCTAGTTGTTGTGCCGCACTTTCTATAATTGCCGTAGGACCAACAATTAAAGTATGACCGCCACTTTCATAGCTTACTGTAGGTGGGATTAAATTGGTTAATTCAACGGTGTTCTCAAACGCGTAAAGTCTTGCCTTAGCGTTATTTGATGTTGCTTCTTGTAGTAATTGTTTAAGCATTGCTCTATTCCAGGTTGCAACCGGATATTTGACTGCTTAAATAATTGCAAATGTCATACCAACTTTTATCTCTTTTAAAATCATAATCTTAGCGCAGAATAATGATATCAGATAATACAAAAAAACCGGATGAGACATTTTGTCCCAACCGGTAACTTGTTGATATAGTCAAAATGTACCTAATTATTGTGTGGTATATTTTGTCTCACCTTCATTGTTCTCTTCATCACTGGCGAAATCCCCTGCCGCTAGCTGATCTCCATCATCAGTTTGATTCACAACAGCTTCCGTTTCTTCTACTTGATTTAGTTGCGAATCATCTTGTTGTTCTTGAACAACTTCATCGTGTGGCTCTTTACTTGTCGCAGCAACGGCGTTTGATTCAGACTCTTCCGGCTTATCTTTAACCCATTCACGTAGAGTTTCAGCCACACTTTGAGAGAGCGTTTTCAAATTACTGTAATCTTCATCGTAATCATCTAAGCCATCACGAACATTAAACTCTTCCGACAAAAATAGTTTTCTCAACGCCGCTTTTTTAATGCTTTGCTCTACATCTGAAGTTAGGAGGTTGGCTATCGACATCTCTTCAGGTTGTTCTAAAGTGCTCGTTGCTTGCGCATCTGGCTCTTGTAGCGATGGTTCAGATTGTTCTACGTCAGCAGCATCCGTTACTGGATGGGTTTGTTCATCCACCAATACTGGCGTCGGCTCTTCCGTAACTGGCAGAGTGTCAGTATTTAAAACTTCGTGAGCTTTTTCATCAAGCTTACGTTTAGACCAGCGGCTTATAAAACTAGTTACCATTTGATCTGCCCGCTCCTTTGCGTTTCTTACGTCTCGTTTCTAATAGCTCACCATGCCGTCCAATATAGGCTTCCATCCATGCTTGAACAGCCATTGGCATGTCATCAGAAAGCACTAAATACTCACCATCCATAAAGCGTGATGCGACACTTTGTGATGCTGTTAGTGTGACTATTTTCGCGCTTTCATCACCATCAAACGTGTCTAACACTAAGAAAAGTTTAGGCTGTTGCGAGCTTAAATTAAAGCGATAGTCGGTGCGTTCATCTTTATGCAGTTGTAAAAGCGTCAGTGTGTCGCTTTGCTGTTCTGGCTTTAGGTTGAAACCAGATAATCGTTGCTGAATGGTGGTCCACTTCCCAGCTGAAACTTCATTTGCTGTCAGCTTACATTCAATTGGCCAAAGCTCTTCTGTTTTCTCAAGCGTTATAATAGACATAGTTCACCATGCTTTTTCATTTTGTCTAATTCTAAGCAATATTCATTCCCAAACCTACATATCACTCGGTTTAGGAACAGTTATTGCTTAATTGATGTATGATAAACACACTCGACTCAGCAAACTTTGCTCAAACTTACTTAACACAATGTTGAGCTGCAACATATAGGAACGAACGTGGTTAAACCAAATATAATCAAAACCAGTGAGAATCCACTACAAACTATCGAAGTCGAAGTCTATGACGAGTATGGCGAGAAACTTGTAAAAGAGGTCGCTTGTGAACGCCCTCTTACCGTTATGCTCAACTGGAAAGAAGTTGTTACGCTAATGACTCTTGGTTCACGACCAGAAGCATTAGTACTAGGCTATTTAAAGAACCAAAGCTTCCTATCCGATCCTAGTGCTATTGAATCGGTGATTATTGATTGGGAAACCAGCACCGCTGCAGTGGTGACTAAAGAAAATACCGAGCACATTGAAAGTGCGCTAAAAAAGAAAACGGTCACCTCAGGGTGTGGTCAAGGCACCATGTACGGTAATGTAATGAAGCAACTTGAAAACTATCAAGTTCCGCAGACGCCAATTAAGCAATCTGAGATTTACACTGCACTTGAAGCGTTAACCCACTACAACGATACCTACAAAAAAGCCGGCGCCGTTCATGGCTGCGCAGTATGTAAAGGCAATCAAGTACTTTCCTTTGTTGAAGATGTTGGTCGCCATAATGCAGTAGACACACTGGCTGGCGAAATGTGGCTTAATGAAGAATCAGGCGCAGATAAGATTTTCTATACCACAGGACGCCTAACATCAGAAATGGTGATTAAAGTTGCTCAAATGGGTATACCAGTGTTGCTCTCCCGCTCCGGCGTGACACAAATGGGATTAGATCTAGCGAAAAAGTTTGGTATTACGACCATTGCTCGGGCCAAAGGCTTACGTTTCCAAGTATTTACTGGTGCAGAGAAAATCACCTTTGATGTCAAAGGCGAACAAGCCAAATAACCTTCAAGCCCCTAGTTTATAGGGGCTTTTATTTTACACTTTTGTTGCAAAAACCCTTCCTAATGCTATTAGTTTAATATCCGCGCTTACAAAGTCATCGCATCTTTGGTGTGACCAATAATAATTGATAATGCGCTAATTAACGTCAGTCTCTAGGGAGATAACTATGTCTCAAGCAAACTCGTTTGAAAATACTACTCGTCGCAATATTTTCAATGGCATCAGTATACGAGCAAAACTATTTTCAATTAACGCAATACTTCTTATTGGGATCATCAGTTACGCTCTGTTCGAACACCATAGCCTTAGCAATATGGATGAACTTAAACTGGTATCGATCGAGAATACCAAGGCGGAAATCGATTTACTGATGCTAAGACGACATGAGAAAGACTATCTCGCTAGGCAAGAGAACAAGTATCAAACGCGTTTTGGGCAAACATACACTGAATTATCTAATAGACTCACCAGCCTTGAGCTGCGTATAAAAAACCATGACCTGCCTTTAGATGGGCGTATTAACGTAATCATGGATACTCTAAGTCAGTACAAGCAAAGGTTTGATCAGTTGGTGTCGCAAATCGAATTGATTGACTCAAACAACAACCGTCAATCTTTAACCGCTCAACTGACTCAAAGTCGATTGGTGCTGCGTGAGCAAATAATGAACCTAGACAACCTAGACAACCTAGAAGCAAAGGTTGCGCTGTCTGAGTTAATAGAACAAGACTTTCATTACTTAGCCTATCCATCCAAACAAACTGAGCTAACTCTTTCAGAATCACTACAGAACTTCTACCAACAATTTGCCTACCAGCGTTCATTGCAAACATCATTTAACCTTTACCAAGGTGCGCTAGTGAATCTATTTGAAGCGAACAACACTCTTGGCTTATCGCCAACTCAAGGTTTACGAGGCGATTTGCGCAGTACTGTTCATCAAACCGAACAAGAGCTGAAAGACTTACAAAGCGAGATAGAGTCGGTCATTATTGCAGCCTCTGAGCAAGTGGAAATGCAGTTACATATTTTTGGTGCCGTCTTAGCTGGTCTTTTATCCGGATTATTGATGCTGATTGGACATAGCATCATTAGTCGTATTAAAAGTATTAATGCGATGATGCATGATATAGCCAGTGGCAATGGCGATCTTACCGTGAGAATGAACGCGACAGGTAACGATGAACTTGCACAACTTGCCCATTCGTTTGATACCTTTACTTCCAAATTACACAGTTTAATTAAAGACGTGGCTTCAGCTAGAAATGTTCTCGATGAAAGTTCATCGTTGAGTACCCTATCGGCCAACAAGAGTATGAACAACGCAGAACAGCAAAAAATCGAATCAGAAAACGTGGCTACCGCAGTCAACCAACTGGTGCAAACTAGCCATGAAATCACCTCCAACATTGAGCACGCCGCAGTCAGTGCATCAAATATGAAAGATTCCTCGCAACTGGCAAGAGATATTACTCACCAAGCAAGTTCTAACATGCAAACACTCGCTTTAGACATTGCCAATTCACAGCGCTTAATTGAGCAACTCGAAGAGCAAAGTCATCAAATAAACTCAGTGGTTTCGACCATTCAAGGAATTGCTGAACAAACTAACCTGCTCGCGCTTAATGCCGCGATTGAAGCAGCAAGAGCAGGAGAGCATGGACGAGGGTTCGCAGTGGTTGCAGATGAGGTTCGCGACCTTTCAATGAAGACCGACAATTCAACACGACAAATTGAAACAACCATTACTAATTTATCTAGCCAGATCCAAACGACCGTTGAGATTATGGCAACAAGCCAACAACAAGCACAAGCCACTAAACAAAACACATTACAAGTTGTAGACGCGATCGACGCCGTCAATCTGCAAATTGAAGAACTATTTAATATGAATGCACAAATTGCAACAGCGTCGGAAGAGCAGTCGGTGGTTTCGAACGATATTGATAGGAATATTACTCATATTGCTTCGTTAGCGAGTGATACCTATCTAGAGGTACAAGAATCAGTCAGGTATAGCGAGCAAGTCAGTGAAGTAAATAACAAGCTTGATTCGCTAGTAGCCCAATTCCGTTATTAAACGTTGTTACTCGGTTGACAAGAATAGCAGGCAAAAAAAACGGGCTCATCATAAGCCCGTTCTCTAATTCAAATTTGCAGATTAACCGTCGATGCCACGTGCTCGTAGGAACTCAGCATAGGTGCCACGGAAATCATTGATCTTACCGTCACGAATTTCCAATACACGTGTTGCCAAAGAGTCTACGAAGATACGGTCATGCGATACGAAGAACAGTGTACCTTTGTATTGCTCAAGTGCCGTGTTTAATGACTCAATCGATTCCATATCCATGTGGTTGGTTGGCTCATCCATCAATAGCATGTTTGGTTTATGCATCATGATTTTGCCAAGCAACATACGACCTTGCTCACCACCAGACAATACTTTTACTGACTTTTTGATGTCATCTTGGGAGAAAAGCATACGACCTAGGAAGCTGCGAAGTACTTGCTCGTCATCGCCTTCTTGACGCCATTGCGCCATCCAATCCATCAGGTTCATATCTTCTTCAAAATCATGTGCATGATCTTGAGCATAGTAACCAATGTTTGAGTTTTCAGACCACTTGTAATGACCCGTACGCGGCTCTAGTACACCAGCAAGAGTATTCAGTAGTGTCGTTTTACCTACACCGTTCTCACCGATAATTGCAACGCGCTCGCCCACTTCGAAGATAGCATTGAAATCTGAAAACAGATCGTTTTCAAAACCTTGGCTTAGGTTTTCAACTTCTAATGCGTTACGGAACAACTCTTTAGATTGTTCAAAACGAATAAATGGGTTTTGACGGCTTGATGCTTTCACTTCATCAAGCTTAATTTTATCGATTTGCTTAGCACGTGACGTCGCTTGCTTCGCTTTTGATGCGTTTGCAGAGAAACGAGCAACGAAAGTTTGCAGCTCAGCGATTTGCGCTTTCTTCTTCGCGTTGTCAGACAACAGACGCTCACGTGACTGGCTTGCCGCCGTCATGTATTCATCGTAGTTACCCGGGAATAGACGAAGCTCACCGTAGTCTAAGTCTGCCATGTGCGTACAAACAGAGTTTAAGAAGTGACGGTCGTGCGAAATGATGATCATTGTGCAGTTACGTTGGTTCAGCGTTTCTTCCAACCAGCGAATAGTGTCCATATCCAAGTTGTTGGTTGGTTCGTCTAGCAGCATGATGTGTGGGTCGGCAAACAGAACCTGTGCCAATAGCACACGCAGTTTCCAACCAGGTGCAACTTCACTCATTAGACCGAAGTGCTGCTCTTCTGGAATACCTACCGCGAGAAGAAGTTCGCCAGCTTTCGCCTCGGCCATGTAGCCATCCATTTCAGCGAATAGAACTTCTAAATCGGCAACTTTCATGCCGTCATCTTCACTCATCTCTGGTAAAGAATAGATACGCTCACGTTCTTGCTTTACTTCCCACAGCTCTTTGTAACCCATGATTACCGTATCGATAACTGTGTATTGCTCATAAGCAAACTGATCCTGATTCAGCTTCGCAACACGTTCATTTGGGTCGTAGCTTACGTTACCGCCGCTCGGCTCTAGTTCACCACTAAGGATCTTCATAAACGTTGACTTACCACAGCCATTAGCGCCGATAAGACCGTAACGGTTACCTTCGCCGAATTTTACTGAGATATTTTCAAATAGTGGCTTAGCGCCAAATTGTTGCGTGATATTAGCAGTGGAGATCAAAACCTGTACCTTAGCTAGTGAATAAAGGGGGGAAAACGGCGCAACGTTACTGATAAAGCGCCTTAACTGCAAGTTTTGTTTTTAGTTTAGCCTATTTAGCCCACCTGTCATTGCTGATACCTATAGTCCAGAAAGAAGATGAATAAGAACGCCTTTATACAATTTACCCATAAAATGGTACTGCCGTTCAATTACAATTTTTGTCGTTATTTTTGTCGTTATATAGGTACGTAGGATAACGGTTACCACTTATTTAATGACTAGTGAGTAGTGGTACTTTTATGACATAAATATGACATTGATCACACATATCTCACTACAATCCCTTCCCCTCATCTATCAAGCGGACCTATCTACTCCGCCAAAACAACTACAATAATTTCAACATAACTATTTTAAAGAGTGATATATGCCCTATTACTTGCGCGGCTATTTCTTACGAGCATTGGTCTTTACATGCTTGTTTGTTGCTATCCCTAGCCTTGCCAACAATGAATACGGTTTTCAACCACAGCCTCAGAGCTCACCTGAAGCAAACGAAATTGCTCAGCAAATTGCCACTTTGCCTGAGCCGCTTTTCATGTCGACAAAAGATAAGCGTCAGGTCAATTTACTATTAGCAAAAGTACTGCGTATCCAGCGAGAGCAAATCGCGGGCTTTGCCAGCCATCTAGATGAATATCGTGAGAATAGCTCAGATGAAACGTGGAACAGCGTTCAAAGCAGTTATTTCTCATTAACCAGCTTAAATCAAAGTAAACAGATATTGCTTGGGCTAACCAACCCTGCTAATCGAGATCGCCTCACTGGCTTTGGACCTTATGGTGTCACCCAGTTCAAACAAGAGTGGCAACTGACAAAACAAAATGCGGAGTATTTGGTTTATTTTCAAATACGCAGTTTTCAGTCTTTGATTAAAGATATCTTTATTTCACCTATCCCTGTGATTTGGGCGGGACTGAAAGTGCTGTTTATCTACTTTGGTTTAGTTTGGTGGTTAGCAAACAGTAAACGTTTGATTGATCTGTTTCGTGTAAGCCAGTTAGAAAACAAATCTAACCCACCGCTATGGGTAAGATTGATTTGGTATATAAGCCGCGCACACCGCGCTATTGCGTGGCTTATCGCTATTACGCTCTCTCTGCGTGTACTGTCGCAAATCCCAAGTTTGCAGCATCTGATCTTCTTAGAGATTTTTACTTGGTGGGTACTGGGTGGCTCGATTGCGATCAGCTTTATTCTCGAATTTGCTTATCGTAACAGTAGTAGCTCTTCTCGAGCCGTGATTGCTTTGCGTTTATCGACCATTCGTCGTTACGTTTGGAGCATTATAATTGCGGGCGTTATTCTACAGATTTCTATCCGAACACTGGGTAAAGGCACCATCTACAGTTGGATTTACAGCGCGCTGTTCTTCTGGTTTGTTTTAGTCACCGTATCCGTTCTAAGGCTATGGCGAGATAAAGTATTTGAAGCGCTAAGCCATCATGCTGAACGACCGGTTTGGGTCAATTGGGCGATTAACCGTCAAAAAACCTTTTTATTGAATATTGCAGCGACAGCAGTTGGTATTGTTTGGATTATCATTGACGGCATTAAACATCGTCTGATGGGTCTACTGTCTCGCTCGACACTGTTTAGCCAAGCACTTGCCTACCTATTCCGTATCGAAGTGGCCAAGCAATCAGATATCGATAAAGGTCAGCATAACTTGGTTCGAATTAAAGGCGAGCAAGTATATGACTATGTTCTACCTGGCAATATTGATAGCGAACTGATCAATTACGCCAATGAGGAAATTAAACAGCTCTCACGTTATTTGATGTCAGACAGCCCGGCGATTTGTGTGGTCTCTGGCGAACGTGGTATTGGTGCAACCACACTGCTTAATAGCATGTTAAACAGAGTATCTAATGCCGAACCACTTTATCTAAGCTGCCCTTATTCAGGCTATGCAGAATTACTCTCTCTGCTCGCGTTAAGCTTAGGATTAGATGAAGATGCTAGCGAAATTCAGATCCTCGCTTACTTGCGTAAAACTGATACGGCTTACTTGATCGCGATCGATAATGCTCATCGCCTTGTTAAGCCGATGGTCGGTGGCTTGAATGACC
>Ga0193961_1000913_pt1 | contig 10897 bp, 9 predicted proteins | sample FB_4_MG_FD_140371 | JGI IMG/M metagenome (GOLD analysis project Ga0193961, IMG submission 140371) | Microbial mat bacterial communities from the Broadkill River, Lewes, Delaware, United States - FB_4_MG | ecosystem: Environmental > Aquatic > Freshwater > River > Microbial mats | place: USA...
CGCCACGCGCTCCGGCTTTCGCTACGTTAAAGTACTGCGTGCACTCACCGTATTACCGATTATCACCCCACCCTTTGTAATTGGTTTAGCGATTATTTTGCTGTTTGGGCTTTCCGGCAGCGTCACCACCTTTGTGGCTGATCTATTCGGCTTGCAAGCCACCCGCTGGGTCTACGGCATGCCCGGCATTATGATTGCACAAATGCTGGCCTTTACCCCGATTGCGTTTTTAGTGCTGATCGGCGTGGTTGAAGGCATTAGCCCATCCATGGAAGAAGCTGCACAAACCTTACGCGCCTCGCCATGGCATACCTTTAGAACGGTTTCCTTGCCGCTGATGAGACCCGGTTTAGCGAATGCCTTTTTGCTAGGCTTTATCGAAAGCATGGCCGACTTTGGTAACCCCTTAGTGCTTGGCGGCAATTTTGACGTACTCTCTACCGAGATTTTCTTCGCCATTGTTGGTGCGCAAAACGATCAGGGGCAAGCCTCCGTATTAGCCATCGTGCTACTCACATTCACCCTGTTAGCCTTCTTTGCGCAACGACGCTGGCTGGGTAAAAAGTCTTATACCACCACAACCGGAAAAGGCGATGGCGGCATGCATCCAAAGCTTCCACGTCGTATTAAATGGCCGGCTTACACCATCGCTTTAATCTGGACCTGCATGACGCTCGTGATCTACGCGATGATTGTTTACGGTGGTTTTGTGGAGCTATGGGGCCTGAATAACACCCTCACTTTCCGCCATTATATCGATGCCTTTGGCATTGGCTGGAATGACAATGGCATCCTCTGGCAAGGCTCGGCTTGGGACTCTTTCTGGACCACGCTACAAATCTCTGCCATCGCCGCGCCCTTTACGGCAATGATTGGTTTAGTTACCGCTTATTTACTCGTGCGCCAACGCTTTGCCGGTAAAAATGCTTTTGAATTTGGCACCATGTTGTCCTTCGCCATTCCCGGTACCGTGATCGGTGTAAGTTATATTCTGGCCTTTAATGTGCCACCGATTGAGCTAACCGGCACCGGTGCAATTTTGGTACTCAGTTTTATCTTCAGGAATATGCCGGTGGGTGTTCGGGCTGGCATTGCCTCCATGTCACAGCTGGATAAGAGCTTGGATGAAGCCTCGCTGACCTTGGGTGCAAATGCCTGGCAAACCTTCCGGAAGATCATATTGCCACTCATGCGTCCGGCGATTCTGGCTGCAATTGTGTATAGCTTCGTACGAGCCATGACAGCGATTAGCGCGGTGATTTTCTTAGTCAGCGCAGAATACAATATGGCCACCAGCTACATTATCGGACGCGTTGAAAACAACGACTACGGACTGGCTATTGCTTACTCCACCACGCTAATTGTGGTGATGCTGATCGCGGTTACGCTGTTCCAGTGGCTAATCATAAAACGCACCGGAACCCGGCTAGCCCCATGACAATGATAGGTAAAACACCATGAGCAAGATCAAAAGCAATGCCGCATCAGTCACCTTTAAAAATGTGACCAAGCTGTATGGTGAAACTGTTAAAGCGGTGGATGATGTCTCGCTGGAGATTGCTGCTGGCACACTGGTGACTTTACTCGGGCCTTCTGGCTGCGGTAAAACCACCACCTTACGCATGATTGCCGGACTCGAAATGGCTACCGAAGGCCGCATTTTAATTGGCGATCAGGATGTTACCCAACTCCCTGCCACCGATCGCGACGTGAGTATGGTGTTTCAATCCTATGCGCTATTCCCGCATATGACGGTGGGTGAAAATGTGGCTTATGGCCTGAAGCTCAGCGGTTATAAAAAGCAGGAAGTTACCGAACGCATGCTGGCCGGTTTGGAAATGGTTGGATTAGCGGGTTTTGATAAGCGCCTACCTAGCCAACTTTCCGGAGGTCAGCAGCAACGGGTAGCCGTGGCTCGTGCCTTGGTCTTGGAGCCTCAGGTTTTATTGTTCGATGAGCCACTATCCAATTTGGATGCTAAATTACGCCGTCAGGTGCGTGAAGAAATTCGGGAAATCCAACAAAAGCTTGGATTAACCGTAGTTTATGTCACGCATGATCAGGAAGAAGCGCTGGCCGTATCAGATCGTATTATCGTGATGCGTAACGCCAGCATTGCTCAAAGCGGCACACCAAGAGAGCTTTATGAGACCCCACAAGATGCCTTTGTTGCCGACTTCATTGGTGAAGCCAATCTGATTGATTGCACCATTGAACAGGTACAGGGGGAGCTTGCCACGGTTCGCGTTGGCGCGTTGACCTTAGAACTCCCCGCCAGAGCACAACTAACGGGCGACGCAGTCATTGCCGTGCGGCCAAGCCGCATCGTGCTATCCGCTCCAGACGCAGCCAACACCCTGCCAGCCAGCATCCAAAAAGCCACCTATGTGGGCAGCCATATGGAATACCGAATCGCTACCGAGTTCGGCGATTTATTTGCCGTTTCAGGTAAAGTAAACACACCTTGGAACAATGGTGATCAGGTCGGCCTTTCGTTTATGGACTCCGGCCCTGTGTTACTGCCTGCGGACTCCCGTTAAGCAAAATTACGATTCCGTAACGCCCCTTGTTTTAGCCAAAACTACCCGCATCATTTCCGCTTAGACACACTCTTAATAATTACCAGCAAACCGTTGCATCAGACTCTGATGCTTCAGGCTTTTTGCATTCAAATAAACGGACTATTCCATGTTATTAGATCCAATAAAAGTTGGCGCAATGACGCTAAAAAACCGCACGATTATGGCACCACTCACACGCTGCCGCGCGGGTCTTGAACACCAGCCGAATGCCATGATGGCAGAGTATTATTCACAACGCGCCAGTGCTGGCCTGCTGATTACCGAGTGCACCATGGTGATGGAAAATACCTCAGCATTTGCTACTGAGCCGGGCATTTATTCTGACCAGCAAATTGAAGGTTGGAAGCTAACTACCGACGCAGTACACAAAGCTGGCGGCAAAATCTTTATGCAAATCTGGCATGCCGGACGCGCAGCACACCCTGATTTAAACAATGGCGTGGAATCTGTTTCGGCCAGCGCGATTGCCATTGATGGCGAGATTCATACGCCGAATGGCATGGTGCCAAATGCAACGCCTCGCGCACTTCGCGATGATGAGATTCCGGGCATTGTTGAAGCCTTCGCACAAGCCGCTAAAAATGCGATTGCTGCCGGTTTTGATGGTGTGGAAGTACACGCTGCAAACGGCTACCTAATCGACCAATTCCTACGTGAAAGTGCAAACCAGCGCAGTGCACCCTATGGTGGCTCAATGGAAAACCGCGCACGTTTCTTGTTTGAAGTATTGAATGCGGTAACAGTTGCGATTGGTAGTGAGCGTGTTGGTGTGCGCTTATCCCCACTCAACAGCTTTAATAGCATGAAAGACAGTGATCCGGTTGGCTTGGTGACTTATCTGGCTACTCGCTTGAATGAGATGAATTTAGCTTACCTGCACATGATGCGCAGTGATTTCTTCGGCCAGCAGGAAGCGGATGTAATGACTGCCGCTCGTGAAAACTATCAGGGCATACTGATCGCCAATATGGGCTATAACGCCGAAGAAGCGGAGCAGGCTATTGCCGAAGGCAAGGCGGATACGATTGCGTTTGGAACAGGCTTTTTAGCAAACCCTGACCTGCCAGAGCGAATTGCTAAAGGTATCGAGTGGAATGCACCGGACCAGAGCACGTTTTATACGCCAGGCCCAGAAGGTTATACCGACTACCCCACTTTCACAGGTATTAAATAAGTATTAAAGAACTACGTCGTACAGAAGCCTCAGCTTATGTGCGACGTTACTCAACCCTTACAACCCGAACGTGGCAACTCAGGTATGGAAGCTGTTTGGGTCCAAGCATTTTTCCATTTTCAAAAAAGCGCCAATGAGAGATGGTAGTACACGGTTGGGCTGGTGCTGTAAAAAGGACTGAGATTTGCCTAACTTCTCCTACCTCAAAGTCTGAGACTGGGATGGAGCGATAGTGCGGTATTAATCCACAAGGCTTTAACATCTCACCACTACCACAGCGCACCATACGCACCTCTAGCTCGTCATCTATACACTGCAAAACTAGGTTACGTCTTTTTTTCCCTCCTCGATTGACGATTTCCCAAGTCTTAGTAAAGGCCTCACCTACATTCACCAGACTATTGGTAGGTAAATTAACATCAATCCCACATCCGGCATCAGCCTTGTAAATCCTCGAGCTAGTACGCTCCGAACAGATTCCCGTACCTTCGAAATAAATTTGCAGTAACTCCGTCACCGTTGTGTCCAAAGCTGTCGCGACTTTAATTAAAGTCGACAATTTGGCTTCCTGAATATCTGCACTTAAAAGGCGATACCAAGTACGTCTGGAGATATTAGCTCTACGCACTACATCGGTATTGTTCCAGTTCTTACATCCCATTTGGACACGCAAATGCAATGCCAAGTCTTCAGCAGACATTTCAAACACCAAAAAATTAATATCAGGCTTTTATAGCATAAATAAAGTACTATTAATAAGCTTTATTGATTTAAAACAAAACATCACACAGCTCTCAAAATCATTTTACTCACTGTCCCTAATGTAAATCGTCATAAAATCAGCAACTTGCCAGAAACAAGCCAAAAAAAATAAAATTTAAAGTAAAATAATTTACATATGTGCCACCTAAGGCACAAAATATTGGTTATAAATTGTCATGTTGTTCAGGTAAGGTTCAGAACATAGCTTGCTAAACCGTTTTACTAAGTCGCTGAACATAAGTATCACGGAAAATGCAGATTTAAGACTCTTAACATTTTTAATCAGTAATTAAGGAATATACGACATGATGATCACAAAGGCTTCTCTTGCAGCAGCAATCACGACTGCTCTTTTTTCGTCCGCAGCAATGGCTGACTCCTGGAGCATCACCCAAACAACGACTCCAGGGAGTGCTACAACAATGACCCAAGATGGCACAACAAATGGCGGGGTTCAGGCAATGAACGCCATGAACTCCAGCACTGCTACATTTGCAGGCGGTCAAACCTCTGCAATGGGTTCATCAGCCCTCCAGCTAGATCAGGCTGGTAGTACTCAAAGTTCAACACAAGCTGCCAACTATATTAATGCTACAACTGTTGGAGCAAGCGGGGCTGCTGTTACCCAAGACTACACTGGTGCAAGTACTATAACGCTCAACCAAAACTCTGGCACATTGCAGAATAATGTTCAGTCGGTGAATACAACTAATGCGACGACTATTACTAATTTAACTCAGGGCATCGGCACGACTGCAACAACAGTTCAGTTGAACCAAGCGAATGCAGCGGCAAACACTCAGACTGTTAATAATGCAGTAGCGGCTACTGACCTGACTACAGTAGGTCAGACAGCAACAGCGACCTCGTTTGATCTTAACCAAGATGGTGCAGGCGCTCAAACACAGGCTGTAAACCGAGCGGTTGGTGGTACCAATGTGATTGGCACTGTTACACAAAGCACAACGGGTGCTAGCACTATGGATCAGATTGGCACTGGCGTTAGCACTCAGGCTCTGAGCATGATCGAGGGCATTGGAGTATCTAGTACAAACCAAACGGCTACAGGTGCCACAACAATGGTTCAAGGTACTACTGGTACGGCGGTAGGAGCGGGAAGTATTCAAGCAGGTAATTATTTGAAGTCTACAGGTACAGGCGTTGTGGCATCTGCAACTCAATCTCTAGGAACGGGTAGTGATGCGCTCAGCTTCACGCAGAATGACAGTGGAGCTGGAACCATCCAAGCAGGCAACTTAATGGATATCAGCTCGACAGATGCTGCTGCTGCACTCACTTTAGGCGGTCAAACAATCAGTACGACAGGGACAGTAACACTTGATCAAAATGACACTACTACTTCATTACAAGCAGGCAATGCAATCATTACTGCTGGAGCAAATGTCGGAGGATCAGCTACCCAAGGTTTGACCGCCGGCACCTTACTGATGACACAAACTAATGGTACAGGCTCATTACAAGCCGGCAACTACTTAGGTGTCGCACCTAACTAAGTAATATGCCTAGGTTACCGGGTGCCGGTGGCATCTGATGTCATCCGCTCGGTAACTTTGCTTATTAATTTAAATGATGATGTAAGGAAACCTCTATTGTGTTAAAAAAAAGTACGCTCATATTTGTTTTAGCTTTTACTAACAGCGTAGTGCCTGTTTTCGCTGGCGACCCTACGAAACCATCTTATCCCACCATTCCTGCCAGCTATGAAGTTTTGCATGCCTCGAAACTGATCGCTGCAGCCACGGTTAATTTTCCAGCTTATAAAGTCGACTGGACAAATGGATACAAAGTCACCTCTCCGGATGGTAGTCAATATATCGTTGATAATATAGTGCAGCCTAAGTGTGCTTTTTATGCTACCTATGTCAGTACTAACGATGACGGTTATCTGGGTAGTACTCAAGTAGTAAGCAACGTCCATATTGGTGAGGTAAGTTTTGAAAACTGCAAGTAAAACCAACTGGTTGAAAGATAAAAAAATAGCAACCAAGTTTTTAATTGTTCTAAGTTTTGCGAGCTTAAGTGCTTGTAGTAATAATACAGTTCGCATGTCCAAAGAACTTACAGAAACTCCAGAGCTAACACGCACCAATATGACCGATGCTGTCGGCTGCATGGGTGGGGCTCTGAAGAAAAATAGTACAAATAGTGCATACCTGTTTTTGGTCAGAGATATTAAGGATGGCACAGTAAAGGACAGTGTTTATCAGGATAGCCCACTAGCTGACTCAGGGCGTATTCAATTGATTAATGTGTTAAGTGAGCACCTATTCCCGCAAGCTGGCTTGGTTATGGATCAGTTTCCCTTAATGTTTAGCCAATTAGGCAAAGAAGAACTTGGGCTAAACCGCTTTGGCTTACCCTCTTCAACGAATTTAGCCACTTTTATGGCAAACTATAATGGAATCATCCAAGGTGCACGAAAGGCAAAAAATTTACCGGCAGCTGGAAATGTAGTTCCACTTGTTATCAGTGGGGCATTCACGCGCTTTGATACTGACAACATTTTCCAACAAGGTTCTGGCCAAAATGCGGGCACAAGAACCAAAACACTGGCGGATAATGAAATTGATGATAGGTGGAGACAAGCAAGCGGCCAAATAGACATCGGAAAAACCTCATCAGCTAAGGCAATTTCGCTAGTCTTGAATTTAGTTGATCCAAGAAATAACTTAGTGGTTGCTTCTCAGTCATTCGACTTAATCTTCTATCGTAATAATAAAACTTTCCGCTTGAGAGTTGCCGCTGGTGACGGTTACTACGGAGTATCTCGAAACAACGTAACCGTCGAAGGTGTACACAGTGCTCAAAAAACATTAATTGATGCAGCTGCATTCTGGCTTTTAAACAAAGCATATGGTGGTCAAACAAATTTCAACTCATGCTTCGTAACAGAGCCACAGCGCCGGCTAACAATGACTGCCGCAAAGGTCTCCCAACTTGAAAAAAACGAAGCTAAAAAGTCGAAATTAAACCCTCAAGTTACAAACTGACAGATTAGAGAAAGGAAGTATACGATGCATTTCAATGCCATAGGAATACCTGCTTTCATACTTTGTGTCTTCAACTTTAGCTCTATTTATGCAGATAGCTGGTCAGTAACACAAAGCGTAACGACCAGTAATCCGCTTTTATTAAACCAGCACAACGCGACCGGCTCAACTATACAGTCTGTAAATTTAATCAATTTGGACCAAAGTAGTGGAGTTGTAAGCCATGCTGAGCAGACTCTCAATGCTGGGGGAAATAACGTAAGCCTCATTATGCTTGGGAGCGAGAACAGTTATCAATCAGTGAATTATCTAGCCGCCTCAGAAGTGGTTAGCGCAACTCAAAATGCTACTAACATTAACGAAGCAGTACTCCGCCAAATAGGAGGAAGTAACAATGTACAGGCTATTAATGTCACCAAGGCAACTGGTGGTCTTGGTGTACAAATAAGCAACTTAACACAAACTGTTAGTGCCAATACTCTGACACTTGACTACCAAGGCACAGGCTCTGGAAATATACAGGCAGGGAATTTTATTGAAGCAGATTCAATATCAACAACTCCAGGTGCAGTTACTCAAAACTTCGTTGTAACAACCTTAAATTATACCCAGTCAGGTACTAACAATTTGCAGGCAGGAAATGTTGTGATCAAAAGTAGTGCAAGCTCCACTGGCTCAGTCACACAAAACTTTACCGCAGGCAACGTGAACGCTAATTTTTCAGAGATAGACCCGCTAACGGGCTCAATAAAAGCTGCTAATTACTATGCGGAGCGGCCTTAAATCAAGCCAAATATTAGGTATTAACCATGACATGCATCAAAACTCTATTGCTTCTATTACCCTTAATGGCTTTCTGCAATGCTACTTATGCAGATAGCTGGACCATCACCCAATCAACTTCTGCTACCTCTAGCAGTACGACAATACTGCAAGAGGGTAGCTCTGCTGGAGCTGTCCAAGCAGTCAATAGCATCAATTTAAATGGTTTAAACAGTACAGTTAATGATGGCTCTTCACAGCAGTTCAATGGAGGTGAAAATAACCTAACACTCCGACAGCATAACGGAACCACCTCATCCATACAGGCAATTAATCGTGTATATGCTCACACCATTAATGGACTCACTCAAGGGGCAAGATTAGTCGGTGGACCCCAAAACCTAACTTTTGACCAAGCTTCGAATATTGGAAATAGCAATACACAATCGCTGAATGATGCGACCACTTCGGTTACTGGTACTATCAACAAACTAGCGCAAAGTGTTTTAGATACAGCAACCGTTACAATGCAGATGACACAATCTGCTGGAACTCAGAATGTTCAAGCCGGTAACTTAATTAAAACCGGAGAGTTATCTAGCACTTCAGGAGATGTCTCTCAGACGGTCCGCATTGGAATAGTAAAGCAAGTCCAGTCCAATACTTCTCAGAGTATTCAGAGTGGAAACGCTCTAGTTACCTTGGGCGGAAGTACCGCTACCGGTGGTACTTTAACTCAATCGTTTGAGGGCTCAAGCTTTGGCTTTCTTGGCTTTACTTTCACGCAAACAAGTGTAAGCAACTCAGTTCAAGCTAGGAACTACGCAGGTGAGGCCTTGTAACTACATATTGGTATCAATTACATTTTGGAAATATTATCTACCGGTTTACTCACATGGGCATTATCAAACTCTGTAGTCTAGTTGTTGCAATTCTAGCAAGCTCATCATGCTCTAATTCACCTGAGCAGGGCAAGCCTGTCAGGGAGCGATTAGCAGATCAAGGATACCTCCTCGAGAAAGTTATTGCGGAGACCGAGCAACCTTTATTGCCGTTAGATAATATAAAGACAAAATATAAGGACCCTTCACCCGAACCTTCCTTGCTTTCTTTCTTAAGAGTCAAGCAACCCCAGTCACCTGATTGCAATCAGGAAAGAAGCTGCACTGACAGCAACCATGTGGATATAAATTCCCAAGGAGATTCAGATTCCGACACTTCCAACACCGACGGATCAGAAAGGCCTTCACGTATCATAGAGCAAAACTCTTCTTACCCAAGCCAAGATTTGGACCTTGTTCAGCTCCCCAATGAAGACAGCTTTCAGGCTGTTAATAAAATTTACACTTCTGACCTTGAAGATGGGCCTCAATTAACTCAAATAGCAGAGTACCAAAATGTCAAATTCAATCAATTAAGCTCTCCAGATTCACTACATACAATTAACGCTACCATAACAGACGACATAACAATCTCAGGCGGTTTAGATCAGCGTTTTAAGTTTGGCAAGATTGAGATGATTCAGAGAGATTCAATCGGTAGCGTACACTCTATGAATTATGCAGGCGACAGATAGAATAAACCGTTCAAATTCGGAAACTCGTCCCATCGTTACAGAAGATCCCAAAATGTTGCTGAAACAACATCCTAGATACCGCAATATTATCCTAAGCCTCCTTACGAGACCTAAATCAGCTACAGGATGAATTTCGCTCATTAATCGCACTGAGCATTGACTCCTCATCACTTATCGCTGTTTGTGACTTTAGATTGTTAAGACTACCCTTACTGCTACCGCTTGCCTTCTGATTAGCCCGATACCGCCGAATCCCATCCACAATAAACAACAAGACCGCCAACCAAACAAAGCCGTAGCCCACAAACTGATGGAAGGTAAACGTTTCCTTAAACACGAACAATCCAAACATTAAATGCATAGTCGGCGCGATATATTGAAAAATCCCCACCAAGCTCAGCGGCACATTCTTAGTCGCAGAAGCAAACAACAATAACGGTACTGTCGTGATCAATCCCGCCCCAATCAGTAGCCCAATATCCAGCGGGCCAGAGTGCGCAAAGCTCCCCACGCCCTGCCATTCGCTATAAAGCAAAAAGCCAAGTGCAGGCAAAAACAACACGCCCGTTTCCACCGTCAGGCCAGAAATAGACCCCAGCGGCGCTTTCTTTTTAACCAAGCCATAAAGACCAAAGGAGATACCCAGCGTTAATGCAATCCAGGGCACCTGCCCATACACAAGTGCTAAATACAACACGCCACAAAATGCCGAGCCAACGGCCACCCATTGCAATTTACGTAGCCGTTCCTTTAAAAACACCACACCCAGCAGCACACTCACCAAGGGGTTAATGAAATAACCCAGACTGGTTTCAACCACAAAACCAGCATTCACCGCCCACACATAAACGACCCAATTGATACTAACCAATACCGCCGCCAAGGCATATACGCCGACCGTGGTTCTATTGCGAACACTGGCAAGCATCTCCTTGCCACGCTTGGTCATCAGAATCACGATAAACAGAATCACAAAGGACCAAGCAATGCGATGCGCCACAATTTGCGTGGCCGGTACTGACTGCAGCAG
>Ga0193961_1000917_pt1 | contig 10885 bp, 8 predicted proteins | sample FB_4_MG_FD_140371 | JGI IMG/M metagenome (GOLD analysis project Ga0193961, IMG submission 140371) | Microbial mat bacterial communities from the Broadkill River, Lewes, Delaware, United States - FB_4_MG | ecosystem: Environmental > Aquatic > Freshwater > River > Microbial mats | place: USA...
GAATCCTATAAATGGCATGAGCTGGCGATTCGCCGCTTTAACCCACCCCCTAAAGATAAGGCTAAAAATACTATTGCCGTGCGCATTAATTTAGCGCGAGGCCTGCAACAGGATTTAATCACTGAAAAGGGCATGACGCCCGAGCAAGTTGCCACGGCTAAACGCTTGGTTGATGAATGGGAGGCATCACACCCCTATGCCTACCAAAGTATTAACGATATTGAGCATATTATTTACCGCAGGCCGTGATTAAAGTAAAACGACCTATTATATTAATAAGATGTAAGGCGGTATCATTATGAACGCACAGGGAGACCTATAGGCGATGATACCATGGCGTTTTATGCAAAGTGGCACTCGACGTAAAACCCTAGAGGCGTTTGGTCACCCCCCTCGCCTCAAGAATAACAAGGTATACGAGCACCTTCGCTCACCACATCTGCGCCACCGTTATAAGGCGCGCCATCAATCGAGAATTCACCCCCGGCCACACTAATAGACACCGAGGTATTGATACCACTTATGAATAATCTTTCCTCCATTTTTTCAAGACTTTTTTGACATCGTCTATGAGTAGATATTCTTGTTCTAACCTTCCCAGCTCACTACCTAGCAGGTAATGGTAAAATTGGGCTTCGTCTACGGTTAACTCTGAGGGCGATACCAAATTTGCTGGTGTAGCTTCAATTACTGTATTGTTGCGGGAATATTTATCGAAAGCGTTTTTATTCATGAATAAAGGGGTGATACTAGAGCAATAATGCCTCGATCTTGCCAACATTTGCAGTCCCCATGTGTCCATATCCCCCCAATAAGCTATTTGTTTGTCGTGAAATATATCCGATTGTAACCACGATAAGTCGAGACCCGCTCCAAGAATAGCCACTGTATTTTCAAGATGAGGTAAATGATGAAGACATTGTTCATTCTCAACAACGACAATATGTGTTGCGGATAATTGTACCTCGGCTAATTCTTTTGTGGTGATGCGTTGTCGTCTATATGGCAGTAAACCATCATCTAGAGGAACGATTAACACCCAATGATCGTTTTCATTATAGGCATCCAAAAATGTATGAAGTCCTTGCTCACTGACAGCGCCTTCATATCGTTCATCCAGTAAACGTGTCAATAAATACGCATGTCGCTCAAAAAATTTAGTATCAATATTATGTCCCGATAGCAGCCTTAATGGTCGACCTTTTGCTGCACCCGGCAGTAAGGTATCAGCTAACTTCGCGGCCATAATGATGTCTGCTACTGATTTATTACGCCATAAGTGCCGCTCGCGAACAAAGAATTCGTGGTAGTATTGCCTAGCATGGCTAACAATAGATTCCAGTGTTTCAAATTCATCACAGACTTGTTTTTCACTACTCGCGGCAACCCATTCAGAGGGGCTACTTATTCTCCATTGAACAGGGATAGATATCGCTTCTAGCCCTGCCCTGTATTTAATATCCTCCCAAATCACATGCCCTATAGTAACAGCCCGCCATTGTTCAATATGGTGCTGTAATTGAGAGGCTTTGTTGATAAATACTTGGGCACTAGGTTTGCCAATAGAAAGATCTATAGGCCAAGCATCAGCAGATAATAATCGATCGACACGTAGTGACGACTGATGCCATTGCTTCGTCAGTCGTGCCGCGATATCAGTAGGTAACTTCATAAACCTTACTCATTGCTAGTGTTTATTACAGCCTTTTTGTCCGCTGTTGATTGATAAGTTCTAATTCTTCCCAACTAAGTGGCGTTAAACTAGATTGGAGGCCTTTTCTATGCACAATAATGGCCGAACGTGTATGTTTTCTTAATAAGCGCATTTCTTTATTAGGAGTAATAAATAATGTATGTAAACCAAATTCTTTGAGTGCAGCAATGATGCGCCCGGCAACGGCATGAGAACTTCTAGAAAATGCCTCATCTAATACAATGGTGCTGAACAAAGGGCGGTTACTGCCATCTGGACATAATGCATAACTGAGTGATGCGGTTAGCACATAAGAGGCAATAATTTCTTTTTCTCCCCCGCTGCCACCCTGCGAGCCACTGCGTGTTTCAATGATATGGCCATCATTTCTGTCGATAACAGAGACTTTGAAAGATAAACGAAAGCGAGGGTCTAATAATGCTTTGGCCGGTGCCGTTCGATTTTTTTCGCAGGCATTTCTTAATAGAGAAACAATATGTTTTAGTGCTTTATAATGGCTTTCACCTTCATCGTCTTTAAAGCGTGAAGAAGCGAGCTGTGCTTTTGCCTTATTAAAACTACGTAAACTTTCATGCACTACTTTTGATGAGATCAATTGTAAATAGCATTCAGGCTGAAAATCGACACGCCGGAGTGTGTTATTCACATCCTCTAGCTTTTCTTCGATACGCTCTACTTCATTTTTAATCGTGGTTAATAATTGCGTGACCCCCTCGTCTGACGAACGATTCAGGTAATCTTGAAAACGTTGTCGCTTTTCTGGCAAGGCTTCTTCAGTTAATGTGATCAGACGTGTTAAATAGTCGGGAATATCCGTGAGCTCTCGCCCTACTTCTGCCAGCGCACCTCGGTCTTCTTTTTTCGCATCGGACATGCGTTTGGTTAATTCTTGCAATAGACGAGACTGCTGCTGCATTAGCTTTTCGATATTAGACTGAACCTGTTTAGCATGATCAATCTCAATGTCATTCAGCGTATCTAGGTGCTGCAGGGTCAGTAAAGGAAAATGTTGTTGTGCTAATTCACGCTGTGAGTCTATTAACCCCACCTCTGCCTTCTTAAAGGCTCTACTTTTATGTCGAATGGCCTGTTTTTTCTGTACTTCAATGGAAGCGCATTGCTGTGTACATTCAATGCGCTCTTTATCAATCTCTTCTAGCTGTAATTCTGCTTGGCTTAATGTGTTTTTAAGCGTATTAAGATCAGACTCCGGTGCTGTGAGTAATGCGAGCTTTTCTTGTAAACCGTTGATTTCATCATTAACGGGTTTCGTATTAATATCATCAAAGATTAGATCGCTTAATTGTGTGAAGATGATTTTTTTCTGTGCGATACCTTGTTCATGATCTCTGGCGACACGTAGCTGTGCGGCAGCAGCTTGGCAGATTTTTTTAGCCTCGAAAATTTGTTTCTTCGTACTGGCGATACTGTCACGATTATCAAATCCTGTAAGCCACCCCTGGTTAATATTGGTTTTGTCGTTTTTATCAAAAAATCGCTTTTTGCCTGACATTAGCCCTTCTTTTGTCATGGCGTGTGCCGTATGTTTAAGCTGCTCGGGTGATGCAACACAATGTCGGTCTTTATCCGCTAATAATGCTTTTAAGGCTTCACGATAAGCGTGAGGCTTATAGTCTACTTTATGAGTAAATCCATCATCCCAAAAATAGGGCTGTTTATCGGGTTCTTTAACCTCCAGAAGATGCACACTTAATCGATTATTACGTTGATTTACCCAGTGCAATGCCGCATCAATGACAGATGATGGTACTAGAATACGTAAGCGATCCACTCCTATGGCTCTCTCAATAGCACCACGCCAAGCGGTTTGATCTTTTTTAACTTGTATCAGCTCTGCAACAAAGGGCAGATCATCTTCACTGACATTAAGCTCTGTTGCCAACGCCGAACGAAAGTGCTGGTATTGGCTAGGAATATTAGAACTTGGGCGTTTTTCTATTTCAGCGAGTTCATTTTCTAATGCGAATAACGCGGCATTGGCATTGTGCTGCTGTGTACCTTGTTCAAATGATGTTGTTTTAGCCGTCTCAAGCTCAGCGACGAGTAGGGGTAAGCGTTGCTCAATAGCTTGTTGATTTTCATCCCATGCTTGATAGCCAAGCTCCTCAGACAAGTCCACTTGTTGAACCAAACGTTGATACTGAGCCATGTTTGCCTGAATGCGCCCAAGATGTTCTTGTTTGGATAAGATCAATTTCTCTAAGGTGTCAATATCACTGCCACCCAGTTGCAGGTAGCGAAGATGCAAAGACTCGCAGATACCCTTCTGTTTTTGGTAATGCGCTTCGGTGGTCTGTTTTTGCTCGACAGCCTGTTGTAACTGCTTATGTAAACGATTCGTTTGTTGCTGCCAAAGTTGATACGCTCGCTCGCCAAACCAAATCGGTAGTAATTGACTTAACTGTTTTTGCTCATCCAGTTCAAGATCATTCTTTTGGTATTTTTCCCAGCTGGTTTTTACGGGTTCTAGTGAGCGTTGTTGTCGCTTGGCAATCTCCAGCTCTTCATGTATTGCCGTCAGATCATCGAAGCTGTCAGCCACCTCATTGGCACGTGCAAACTGTGAAGTATCATCGAGGACCAGTTCACGAAATATTTCATCAATACTGTTTAACTGCTTTAATCCTGCGGCGCGATTTAATAAATTAAACGCATTAGCTCGCACTTCAAAAAAATCGCGAATACGCGATAAATAGCCTTTTTTACTTGGGTAGGTCCAAATACCGGTTTCGGTTTTATCTAATGCGCGCAATGCACGCATCCCCCCTTCTTGTTGCAGCGTTAACCAATGGGCTAAGGTGTGTTGCGGTGATGTGGTAAAAAACCACAGCTTTTTCATATCAGACGCCGAGGAACTGGTATCATCGAACCATAATAGAGCACCTAAGCGAGCGATTTTTTCACCGTTATATAATGTTGCACTAATGCCGGTAACGGTTTTCCCTGAACGTGCAATATGTGATTGCCCTCCTTGATCGTCTCCCGCACCGGAAACGCCCCGAACATACGAGACTAAATCTCGATCACTTTCATGCCCTCCCGTAGACGCTAAATTATATTTAGGGTTGGCTGATAATAATGTCATTAACGCATCCACTAAAGTGGTTTTTCCGCTCCCTGTAGGACCAACAATGGCAGTCCCTTTTTCATCAATCAGTGCTTGATGTGCCCCAGTAAAACCACCCCAATTAAAGAGGTTAATTTCTGTTAAGGTATAACTGGGGTCTAGTTGCCAGCTAACAGCTTCGCTCATGGTTTAGATTCCTGAACATCATTAGTCGGCAGCACTTTTTCGCGCAGCCAATGCAGTAAGGCTTGTAGGTTTTCTGGGTTCGCTAAATGCGCGATAATCGGGCGAATAATGACACGGCCATGACTATCCACGGCAGAAACAATCCCATGCCCTTTTAGCTGATCGAGCAAGTTGAGAACTCGGTTACGCTCTTTTGATTCACTGCCCGTATCGCCTAAATAGATTTGTAGCTGCGGTATTAATTCATCAACCGCCACGATCGCTTGAGAAGCGCCCGTTCCCGCCTCTTGTTCATAGGCAATAAAATATTGCCGCAATATGGCCACCAGTAAGGTTTGCTCTAGTGTTAATCGCTGTTTGCGGATTAAGGTGTGGGACCATTCGTCACTCGTTTTTTCTTCTGCGTTTTCATTAACGTGGGCATATTCTTCAGCATTATATACCTTGATATAAATCAGCCCGCGTATATCATCCGCGTGCGCACAAAGATCTAGCGGTTCTAAAATAGTATTAAGGGCTTGCATACTGGTACTAGCCACACGATAAAGATTGGGTTTTTGCTCTTCTTCTAATAAGCCATAACGCAGCAGCTCTTGTGCGGCATCACGTAATCGTTTATTCGTTCTTTCTGTATTTTCGTCATTATCGCTGTCATTGCGATCTACGTTTTTTTCTACAGCTTTTTCTACGGTATGAGCCCCAGCCGTAGCAGAATGAACTTCATTATCAGCAGGTGCCTGCTCAACAGTGGCTTGTGTTATTTCGTCAAAGATACTGGGCACGGTAATGCTCCCTTTAAATAAGTAAAATTAACATTCAAAATCGACACCCTCTAAAGCATCGGAATCTATTTCCATATAAGGAACCGTAAAGTTCCAGCATTGCTGTTCGTTATCATTTAGAGTGATGGTTTGTTTTTGTTCATTTTCTATGGAAATACCCGCTTCTCTTGCCATACCAATCCATAGTGCCAATGTTTCTAGGTCATGCGTGGGAGGCAGCTTTTCAGCCAATTCCAATAGTGTCATTGGCTTTGCCTCTTTGGCTAATAGCGCCAAGGTAGCCCCAATCGTCGCCTCCTGATCCAAGCCTTCTATCGCCGCCCAGAATTCATCATCAAGATCACTTAAATCGCTTGCTTGTTCTGATAAATCCAGTGCCTCCTGCTCATCATTATCGGGGGATTTAAAACGCAATCGTTCAACCGCCGGGATATTACCTAGACTCACACCTAACGGAGGTAAGATTGACTCGATACGCCTGACCTTTTGGCTTCCCCAATCCAGATCCAGCGCGAGCTGCATAATATCTGTGAGTAACTGACCCACACGATGATGCTCGGCAGCCAAACCGGTTTTTAAAAAGCCTTTGACGTCCTTTTCACTGCGTGCCCTTGCTTGTAACACGGAATGGCTTTCTCGCACTAAATGCAAGCTAAGCCACTTAAGATCCGCTAGCTGTGATCGGTCCAGTGCTTTTACCGCACAAGGATGCGATAGGATACTGCGCAACTGAATACGCATATCCCCTAATTCAATATCACGCCGAAGTTGTTGCTGAAAACTATCAAAGACACGTCCTTCGGGCGTATTCAGTAAGGCTTCCTGTCCCTCTAATAAACGATCAACAATATCACCACGGTGAAAGTCCTCTGACATAATCGACTGCCTAAGCAAGCGGTCGGCTTCACGCCATGAGTCCTCTACACGGCGAAAGTCGGCTCTAAGCCCCGTCGCTAAACCGTAGACTTCACGAATACGTTCCACCGCTTCGGCTTCTGAAAGCACCGGTATATGACCTTCTTCAACATCATCCAATTGTGCTTCCAGATCCGCTATTTTTCGCTGTATCGCCGCTTTACGACTAGCGGGATTCGGGTTAAGCCCAACATCTAAATGTTCTATTTCACGCTGAACCACCAATAAGCGTGAAGCGGTAGAGGTCATAATACGATTATCCAAGGAATCCACGAACCCCACCGCTAGCGATAAGGCATCGGTCGCAAAAATCACTTGACCACGCTCGGTCAACAAGCCCCGTTTAATCCACTGACGCAACTCTCTTCCTGCCTGCAAACGCGTATTATTTGGGTCAATATCATATTCATCCTGCATCGCATACTCGGCCAACATCACCGACAAGGCTTGTAAGGCATCTTCCTCTGGGATACCGTCGTGAGCGTGTTCAAATAATGTGGTTAAGCAACCCAGCACTAAGGGCGCCCGTGGAGATGCCAGCAATAGCCATGCGGGGTTTTGCTTGCGGGCAGCGATATAGTGCTGAGTTTTTTGTTGGGCGTTGGGGTTCATGGTTATATTTTTACGGCTATAAGCATTTTATACATTGGTGTTAACTAGCTGATAGATTTTGCATATTAATGGATTTTGCTTTAAGCCCGGCTCGTTGATATCGGTATCTTAAATAATCACCCACTTCTTGCTCATGTGTTGAAATAATAACTTGCCTATTTTTAAGTTCAACCCTCAGTAAATCGCTTAACGATGCAATATTGATTTCATCCATTGATTGAGTAGGATCATCAATTAAGACAAATGCCGTATTGGCATACTTTCTATTTAATGCCAAGAAAAAGGATAATGTAAGCGCCGCTATTTGCCCGCTACTCATAGATAATACAGCATCATACGATGTTCCATCGGGAGTAAGAAAACTTAGCGTTTTGTTTTTTTTGGTTAAGTTAGCTTCTTCCGTATCAATAAATAGACCGAGTCCTCGTTGATAGTTTTGTAGTAAACGTCCACTATACACATGAAATAAAGACTCAATATGACCGATGGTTTTACTTAAGTAATCATTTTTAGTTTTTATGGTGATATCCGATGAATTTTCTAACTTTTCGATAAAGCTTGTTACTATTTCCTGTTTTCCACGACATACTTCGAGGTTATTTTTTAATTCATTTAAATTTTCGTTTATACTTTGCCCATATTTAAAAGAAAGATATTTTTCCTTCGTTAACACGTCATTCATACTAATTTTCTCTATGTTCTCAACTTTCCCAAAGTGTTCATAAAAGAAGTTTAAGGTGCCATTTAACAACACATCATTTTCTTTTTTCCTTGTGTCAAGAATACTGCCTCTAACATTATTTAGTCTTTTCTGCTGTTCTATTGGTTCTGAAGTATAGTCTTCATCAATTTTTATCCCGTGAGATATAATTCTTTTGAATATCTTTTCTATAATTTCTTTTTTTTCAATATTACCCTGTAAATCATCAAGTAATTCTTTTTCAAATGAAGCCTTAAGTATCTTAAGGCGGTTCGATATTGTTTCTTCAATATTGGTTTTTAATTTTTTAATAGCTTCAATGGTATTCTGATATTCCGAATTTTTTTTATTGATAAAACTTTCAATTTTCTCTGTTTTTAGATTGATAGCATCAAGTAATACTTCTTGTTTTTTGTAATCATATCCACATAGTGGGCATTCTTTATGGTTTTCTCCTTGACTTATATTATTTACGATGTCTTTTCTCAACTCATTCAACTGTACGCTTTCTTTAACTGAGCCCTCTATCTCTTTGTTTATTTTATCTCTGACACTTATATTATAAATAATGTCCTTAATGATATTCTCGTCTATATCATTAAGATTTTTGATATCGATAGAGCTTATTGAAAATTCTGACATGATAGAAACTTCATGCTGACTTTCATGAGACTCAATCTCTTTTCTTTGAAAAATTAAGGCATCATATTTTTTAAAATGCCCTCCTATTCTAACTGCATCAGAGAATTCATCCTTTCTCACATAAGATGAGATTTTTTCATTATGAATACGTAATTCTATTTCGCCTTTATTTTCAACAATATTTTTTAATATATTAATTGAATTGACTAATAGTTGGTAGTTTTTTTGAGTGTTATCAACAATGGGTTCTATTTTGTCCCACTGAGCAACAACTTCTCCAATTGCCAATCGTTTATAGGGTGGTTTGGTATTTTCTTTTATTAAATTATTGTTTAGTTCTTTAATCTCAAGCTCCACTCTCCTATTTTCAAGCTCAATATTTTTGTTTTTTTTCTTGCATTCTGAGATGAGCTTTTTAAGTTTTTCTATTTTTCCTTCAATCTCACCTAATTGCATTAAATGGGATATTTGCTCAGACCTATAACTACCATCATTAGGGACGACTAACGGACTATTTTCCTGAGAAATATAATTAAGAATCTGGTAGTTTTTTAAGAAGAATTCACCAAATAACTCTTTAATATAACTCTCTTCATTGCTAATCAAAGAGGCATTGTCGATACTCTCATTAAAGGAGGATAAAGAAAATAGTTTAAAAATAGAAAAAACATCTGGCTTGTTATTACTGCTACGATTAATATCTTCTTTTTTAGCCACTCTGGCTAAAACAGTTGATTCATTACCTTTTTTAAACTCAGCTTTAATAACAATATCTCCATCCGACTTATTGTGTCGATACAGGCTTTGTTCAAAATGTCTGTTTGGTGATTTTATTGATTTAGCTAGCAGAGTAATTCTGGGAATTGCACCGCAAAACAATAGTTGTAATGCGTCAAAAATAGTTGTTTTTCCATATCCATTTGGACCATCAAAGACAATTAAGTCTTGTTCAAATGAATCACTGAAATTATCGAAAACCTTAAAGCTATTGATATTTAGCTTAGTTAGACTCCATTTTTCCATCGATATACTCCTCTATTAAAGAACTATAGTTGTCTTGATGTTTTTCAAGCATTTTATTAAGCGATGCATCAAATTCTGAAAGCTTATTGTCTGCAAGCGATTGTTCATAAATAGTATCTACACTATCAAGCTCACCTTCAATAATCGGCACTTCAAGAAAAGGAAGCTTAATAAAAAACCTAGCAGCAATAGAATATGCTGAAGGCAGCTTTGGTGATTTTTTATACCCTTTAAATTTTTCTCTATCTAACAATAAATCACTTAGTTCAGAAAACTTCGTGCCTGTAATAGCACTGGCTTCTTCTGAAAAGTAATACAATACATATTTTTTATAATAATAAGGATTTTCTTCAATCAGAAATATGCTTTTCTCGAACTTTTCAAAGTCATCAATACGATCAATCTTTAAAAGAATAATTAAATCGGTATTTTTCTCAAAAGCAGGATCAGTCTTTATCTCACCAGGAACACTTTCTTCAATATTGGCATTATAATCTAGGGGGGATAGCAAGTCATAGGACTCAATAATCGCTAGAAATCGTTTACTTTCCCCGTCTACTTTCTTATAGAAAAAGTAATCTCCTGTAGATTCAACAGGTATAAAATTATATACCTCACTAGTTATTACTTCTGTCAGTAGTTGCTTAATCAAGTAAATCCCCTTTCGCTTTTTCTATTGATACAAATTTAATTTTTTTTGCCTTAGTTATTTTTTTATTTAATGCGTTGTATTTGTCGGGATTGTTAACATCTTTGTTATCTGAGTGATGAGTAAACTTTCCATCTTCTCTTAAAATAGATTCTGGTAATGATAATAACTCTTCCCTCATAGATAAGATAATATTGTCAAATTCATAGAGAATATTAAGCAAGACATGATTAATGCTGACCGCATTAATGTTCTCTACTATTCTAGCCATTGCTCTATTAGCACTAACCCCTTGGAGCTCAAGTGACGAAGGGATATACTTCTCATTGTTGCTTGATTGATAATGCGGGATATTATCTTTGACAATGAAGTCAGGTAGCGCGCAAATAATATTAATATAGCGATCAATGTCGTTTTCACTACAATTAATCGATATGTTTTTAAGCTTAGGGTTGACCTTTCCCCTAGATTAGTACCATTCGATTATTGAGAGTTTTCATATTAAGCTGCCTTCTTAGCAAAGGCAACAGGGGTTAAATAATTGAGAGAGCTGTGCGGTCTCTCGTTGTTGTAA
>Ga0193961_1000919_pt1 | contig 10880 bp, 16 predicted proteins | sample FB_4_MG_FD_140371 | JGI IMG/M metagenome (GOLD analysis project Ga0193961, IMG submission 140371) | Microbial mat bacterial communities from the Broadkill River, Lewes, Delaware, United States - FB_4_MG | ecosystem: Environmental > Aquatic > Freshwater > River > Microbial mats | place: USA...
CCATTAAAAAGCACCGTTACTTTAGGTGAATGGATTGATGCCAGTGCGTATTTAAAAGTCCGCTTAACCGATTGGGATGCTCGTCAAAATCGTTACACTGCCGCTAAATTCCGTGTTGTATTACGCAAAGCGTTGCCTAATTCTATCTATACTATATGGCTGCCGCGTGCTAATGTTGCCAGTAATCAAGGACAACCTGAGTATCGACAACCAACACCAGGCGGCCTGCCAAATGTTATTCTTACAGACCGCTTCGGTAATGGTAGCCTTAATTTCCGTTTAGAGAACCCATTCCCTGCGCCAGAAGTTGATGAGCAAGGGCTACGTGTTGTGGGTATGGCCATTGATTTTCATAGTGATTATCAAAACTGGGGGGCTTGCTTTAGTCGTTTAGGTGCCGGTGTAGATATTCATGCACAATTTGTTTCTTTCTCAGATGGCACATCTGATTTTACTGACTTTGAGACAGTTGCCAAACAATAAAATACAATGATAGCTTAGCCTCTATTGCTGCGGTATATAAACCACAGCAATAGAGGCCACAAGAACGCTGCCTTATGTTTGCATATAAAGCCCTAAACCACTGAGAGTTTGTCTAACAATGGCTTGTAGGTCTTTTTCACAATGAATCACTTTAGACATCAGGTTTAGCCCAACCATTAAGCTTTGCAACGCCAATGCTTTTTCTCGCAACCGGCCATCGTCGTGGATCTCACCTTTTAATGCTGCTTGGTATAAAATGTATTCTAAACGTTTGGCGCTAGAACTTACGGCATCAGTAAGTATTGGTCCGAGATATTCATTAACACCTACTAATTCTGCAATTCCATTGACGGCTAAACACCCTTTCGATTCTGAATCGGCCGCACGAACACGACAAATATCGATAAAGAAATCAGTCAGTAAATGACAGACGCTTTTTGCCTCATCAGCATTATTTAATACCTTATCGGGTGACAAAGTAAAATAATATTCTAACACTTCAAGAAATAGAGCTTCGCGACTACCAAAAGCATGGTAGAAACTAGAGCGCGTAATGCCTAAAGTCTCTGATATTGCTTTTACAGAACACGCTTCAAAACCGTAGCGCCAAATCTGCTGCATACAGATCTCAACCGCTACTTCACGATTAAATTTGGCATCTCTTCCCATAATTTTAGAACTCGCATTTATTTTTTGTACACAAGTGGACAAAAATATATTTTCAAGACTATAATGTGCAGCTATGTACAAAATAGCACAGCATAGATCACTATTCCATCACGTTTGGAGAACCATATGTTAAACCAACAGATTCGTGAAACAATTCAGCACTTTCGTGATACATTTCCCTCAGATATTTCAGCACTTATCGAACAAGGTGCAGGCGAGATTAGTGCGCTGGACATCATTGAAAATGCTAAAAAACCAGGTGATAACGTACCTGCCTTTTCACTTAAAAATCAACACGGTGAAACACGCAACCTAAACGAATACCTAGCAAAAGGCCCACTTGTAATCACTTTTTATCGTGGTTTATGGTGCCCTTATTGCAACTTACAACTTAAAGCCTATAGCGACGAGCTGGAAGCCATTAATGCTGAAGGCGCGACATTAGTCGCCCTAACTCCTGAAAAACCCGATGCAATAGAAATACTAAAAAACAGTGAAGCTCCTAGTGATGTTGTTGATATGGCCGTCACCAATGTCCCTTTTGATGTACTACACGATGAGAATAACCAAGTAGCGAAATCACTTGGACTAGTGTTTACACTACCAAAAAGTCATCAACAGTTACTGCAAAAAATCGGTGTTGACCTAGAAGCATTAACCGGTGATTCATCATTTACTTTCCCGGATCCAGCCACTTATGTTATTGCACCATCAGGTAAAATCACATGGGCATTTGTTCCCAATAATTATCGCAAGCGAGCAGAAGCTCATCAAATTTTAACAGCACTACGCACTCTATAAATATATCATTAAGGAATTAGAAAATGAAACCAGCGCCCTTTATGCGAACGGTAGTTACATTAGCTGCCCTGTACTTTTCATCATATACACTTGCACAAGAAGCTGTCACTTATAAGCTGCCGCATTCTAATATAGCAGAGTCTCATTCGATAGAGAAAAAATCTATCGCTGTTCACGGTAGCAAAATGACCTATCTTGAAATGGGCAAAGGCGAGCCGATTATTTATATTCACGGCAACCCAACCTCCTCTTATTTATGGCGTAACATTCTACCCTATACCTCTGCTGCCAAGCGTAGTATCGCTATTGATTTAATTGGAATGGGAGGTTCCGATAAACCCGATGTCGACTACAGTTTTGCCACACACTATCGTTATGTATCTGGCTTTATTGAAGCCATGGGGTTTAAACGTGTCACCTTGGTAGGCCATGATTGGGGGGCAGCTCTTGCATGGGAATACGCCAGACAAAACCCTGAAAAGGTACAGGCACTAGCGTTTATGGAAGGTGTATTACCACCGGGATTTCCAGTGCCATCGTTTAAAGCAATGGGCGAAGAAATGGGCAATATGTTTCGCGCATTTAAAGACCCCGCTCAAGGTGTAGAGATGGTTATCAACAATAATATGTTTGTTGAAAAAGTATTGCCAAGTATGGTGAACCGTACCCTTGGTGAGCAGGCAATGACCGCTTATAGAGCGCCATTCACATCAAAAGATAGCCGCAAGCCCGTACTGGCATGGCCGCGCGAAATCCCCATTGCCGGTGAGCCAAAATCAACACATGATGCATTAAATAAAATCGCAGAGTTTATGGGCGAGACAAAAATGCCGACATTATTGCTCTATGCTAACCCGGGTGTTATCACACCACCAGCTGCCGTACCTTGGTACACACAAAAAGTGGCTAACTTAGAGACCAGCTTTATCGGGCAAGGCCTTCACTTTATACAAGAAGATCAGCCTGAAGCCATAGGCCGTGCACTAGCTGAATGGGTGCGTAGAACACCTTAAGCTCTTAGAGGGCTTGCCTGTGGTAAGCCCTCTCTTATAGTTTACTGACTAAAAAACCTCATAATAACAACACCCAGCAACAAACCACACCAACAGATAATCACTTACGTACAAATAAATTAAGAGTAAACACAGTATTAGCACTTGTGCTACCCATGCTCTTTATTGTAAATTATTGTACACTGATACCATTAAATATAAAAAAGACCGCATAGAGCATTAATAAAAAGTACTCTTTAGCATGAAAATCAAAAAGTGGACCTACACAATTAATATTTTTTGGGATTTTTTATACACTACTATAAATAAGGATATATTTTATGAAATTATACGCAACTATTATCAGCATATTATTATGGGGGTTTCACACAGGCACTTTGGCAGAAGAAAGCACTAATGGCCCAAAAGAAATTACTCAACTATACCTCAGTGGGCCAACTAACGCCTACTTTTATCTCTCAGAAAACTGCCCTCTGAGCAAACCTTACTATGTACTGAACTCTTCTAGAGTCAACGTTGATCGATTTTATTCAACGCTTATGGCAGCGTTTTATGCTGGCAAAAAAGCGGATGTAAAATACGAACAAAACGGTGTTTTTTGCGAAGTGACTAGAATTTTTATTCCACAATAACATCTCTCCTACTAAGAAAAGGAAGTCTTATGAAAAAAACCCTTTATTTACTCTCATTATGCCTCTGTATTAGCACAAATTTAGCATTTTCTAACTCGACTACCGGCAAAATCACAACGATAAACTTTGCCAGTACTATAGCTGATACCTCTAGGCCCGGTAGCGCTCAATTCTCTATCGAGGGTGGTTTTACTACGCCAGGCTACAATTCAACATATGCCGCGATTGCAAAAGAAGACACCCATTTAATTAGTTTACTGTTAATGGCTAAAGCGCACGATAAAACAATAAACGTATTTTTAGATGCCACTAGTAAATACCTTCATGATCGATGTTTGTACGTTGTTTAGGCTTACAGTAAAAATAGCCTCAACAGTAACACAGAAAAGCTTTTTGCTGCCCTATAGGTTTTTCTGTGTTACCAGTATGACCCAAATAAAGAATAAGGAAAGACAATGAGAGATCCAGAACGCATGCAACTGTTATTAACGCTAATTCAAGAAATATGGCAACAAAGCCCCGATTTACGATTTAACCAACTACTCTATAACCTTCAATACAGTTATTCACTCGAAAACAATGGTGCCGGACAGATAAAGGCTGTGGATACTGATGGCTTTACACGAACAGGGTTCGATTTATTCAACCTTGAAGACAGCATATTTATCGACCACTTACAGACATTGAAAAACAAATAAAAAGAATGCCGTAAAAAGGTATAAGTTAACCTTATATATCGTTCACATTAACTATTGCTTCATAATCATCGTGATACACATATTGCCCTTGCTCAACATCCTTTACATATTGAGTAAACCACTCGTTAAATGACCGCGCTTTAATGTCTCGTTCTGCATCATCATGCCACATTGTAATAACCTGGCCATAGTGCCCTGTTGCAGCTGGGTCAAGATCAAGACACAGGTGGTTCCCTGCCCCATCGTAGGTAAAAGGAATCCACTTTGGGTTCCACCAATCATTTTTTACGCCATTGCTTCTTTCTTCATCACAACCGGAAAAATCACCACTAACCAGCAAATCATTCCAAACTGTCCATTCATCAATAATTCTCTCGACTGAAAGTAATTCAGCCCCATCGATAATCCAGCCTGCATTGCCTTTTTGCCCGTTGTGTATTTTCAAAAAACAGATAAAATCTTCCGGTAAATCAACAGAGACTACTGACGATAAGGTATCAAGCTGTTTTTTGCGAAGCTGGATTATTTAAATCCTTAAATGCGGTATTAAAATTAAGCGCTAACCAACGTTCAAACTTGTTCCATTCCTTTTTCATTAACAATGCCTATATATTACAATTAAATTATAAACAGCTACTCACCAACGCAACATTAGATAAAATGCACTTTATTACTTGAAACCAAGAATTACAATCATACGTACAGCATTTTAATCAAAGAAAATAAATTATTTAACGTAAATGTTCGCTTCTATCTCGTTTTTTCTGTAACACAGAATTCCATCAATGATTTAATTAAACAACCATTAACATTACCCCTCTATACCAAGGCATAAGTACCAATCTATGCTTATAAACTGACTATTTCCTTGCTATTCATTGACGCCCCCATCTTCGAATAATTTGCCACGATAATTTTATGAGGTTGTTCTCTTACTTGATTATAAAAACTCACTACTTCTGTGTTAATTTTATAATCAAATATCGTAATACATTGCATTTCTTCGGCACCTTCTTCGATATTTTGCTCAATAAATATAGGAAGATTATGATCAATAAAAGCTTTCAATATTTTAATAGCATTATTGCTAGAAGGTATTTTAAATAGAATATTCCATAGCTGACCTATCGTGAGAGACTGTAATATAGAGACTCGTTCCTCATCAAACATAAAGTCTACAAATCCAAATTCGATACAGTGACAAAAATATTCATCGTATTTATCGGGCAAGTTTCCATCATAGATAGAGGCCTGCTTTCGTATATAAGAATCCGTATCAAAGTGTTCATTAAATGGCTTTAAATCAGGCTTTATGGCTAACAACATAGATTCAACCTCGATCACGCCTGAATAATACGTTAACAAACCAGCACCTGATTGATCGAACACGTCAATTTCCGCGCCATTACTAATCAATGCTTCCATTAGACTAACTATCTCTTCACGGTAATCGTTTATCTCACCGACAACTACGTGATATATTGATAATATAGGTGTATCACCTCTCCAATTTTTTAAATTAAAATCTGCATCAAAAGAAGCAAGAAGGCTAATAACCTCAAATACATTAAGGTCATAATAGTCATTAAACGCGAACTCTCCAACAGAGTGCAAAATCGATTCGTTATCACCATTTAACCCATTCGGTGAAGCGCCTAAAACTAACGCTTTTTTGACTAGAGCTATATCTGATGTTTTAACAAGGCGATGTAAAACATGTACTCCCTTTTCATTAAATGGGAAAATTTCATCATATTGGCAATAGTGGTCGTGGTAGCCGTTATCTACTGCATAGGCCATTAGCGGTGCATAATCACCAAAGAAGCAACGTTCAGCATTAGGAACCCCGGCGACTTTGTGTGTTATATCTATAGACGAGTGCTCAAGAATATCACAGGCTTCTTTGTACTTTCTATACTCTACATTGAGATAAAAACCGATGCTAGGTGATAGTGTTGACAGTGCAGAAAATGCTTTTTTACGGTCCACTTTTTTCCCGTCAATAAAACCTTTTTTATCAAAAGAAGAAATAAGAATATTAGGCGAATACTTTTTTAGAATATATTTACTCAACTGTGCAGTATCAGCGTATTCACTGGTATAAAAGTAAAGGTCTACTATACTATCAGATTTTATATCCCACACTTGATAGCTATCATCCTTCAGCGTAAGGATATTGTCCTTTTTAAACTCTTTAATCATTTCATTGTGTGCTTTTTCATCACTACAATGAGCTAAAACATAGCCTTCTATTTCAGACATATAGACCTCTGTTATTGTTAACATTAGTGCTGCGCACTTATAAGCAACGTTAGCTGCTATTGATTAGCTGGTTACCCCTCGCTCGCTCAATCCACTGCTAGGTTTAGTGTACCCCTGTGCCCACCTAAATCGCTTACAATGCCCTTATAAAAAAGGGGGGTTATTACCTACCGTAGATCCTATGTGAATCAACATTACAGTATAGCAGAACACTGTGTATCAGTAATAATAAATGGTTAAAAGCACATTACTGAAGCAAAAACTAGTCACATTGAGATAGCTTAAAACGGCAAGTATGCACATTATATTGAGTCAACTGAAAGCATATTCACAATAAAGGTATTGATGGCTAAGCGAGATCTGCCTAAAACTAATAGAGCACACCACGAGTATATTTCAGCAACATTAAAGCAGGTCAATAAATGTATGCCGAGCCTAGATTTGAGGCCCTACATTATAAACGGGTTAAAGGGGAATCAAGTTTAGTGCTCAAGTAACATTGGCCACCCCGTTATAAGTTTTTCGCCATTCCTTTTCTACATTGACTGGTGATTTCGCATCGTTGTGTCAATGCGGCCCTTGTCTTCGCGCTCTGGGCATTGATGAACACTTTTTTACCCGCAAGAAAGGCTACGCGACGACGTTTGTTGATCTCAAAAATCACAAGGTCATTGATGTCAAACCAGGGCGTTCAAAATCCAGTTGTCGCCCGTATTTAAAGGGGTTAAACGAACGAGATAAAGTACAAGTGGTGGTGATGGATATGTCTGAAAGCTACCGACGTATCGCGCAATGCTACTTCTCCAATGCGATTATCGTAGCAGACTGTTTTCATGTAGTGCGACTTATCAACCATCACTTTTTAAAGCTCTGGAAAGCCCATGATACTGAGGGTAAAAAACCGAGGGCTGATCAGTCTGATGCGCCGTCATCAATGGAAATTAAGTCCTGAACAACACAGCCATCTAATGCGTTATTTAAACGACTTTCCTGTATTAACAGCAGTATATGAAACGAAGCAAAAACTCATGAAATTTATATTGCTCAAAACCCTGACGGCTCGACGCACACGGGAACAATTACCCCGCTATTTTGAGCTATTAGTGCCGCTCAAAAACAGTCCATTACGCACCTTAGCCAACACCCTCACATCATGGATGAAACCCCTTATTGCCATGTGGCGGTGTAGTAAAAGTAACGGTATTACAGAAGGGCTCCACAACAAAATGGAAATGATGTCGACAAGAGCGTATGGCTTTAGGAGCGTTGAAAATGATCGATTGAGAGTCCTAGCCCATTGTGGCTGGGATGGTATGATTAACCGAGTGCGATAAATGCCCTCCCCCGTTTATTGGGTAGCGCCCAGTATCGGTAGTATCACGAAGACATTTTTTTCAGGCAAAATAAAAGCGCTTAGATCCTCACCTAAACGCTTTTATTTTATAACTTATGGCGCACTCGGGAGGATTCGAACCTCCGACCGCTCGGTTCGTAGCCATGCAGAAAAACTTAAGCTATTGATTTTATTAGCCTTATTGGCGGTGTTCATTGCTCATTTTGTCGCATAAGGTACTACAAAGTCGTACTGTTGTAGGAAAATGTAGTACCGTATTCCTAGTAGAAGCTTGCGAGCGGTCGTTACTAGACATTGTGGTTATCGCTTATCGACTAAATTATTTATTTATTTGAATTTTGCCGACTATGGGGATAAAGAACGAATTTTGAGTGTATGCCGAGTATCCCCTAACCAAACCTCTGTGTTTGGATATAGTAAAATTTTGGCATGCTTATCATTACTAATTGATAAGTTAAATTCGCCAGTGACAACCACACCATCTATCTCAACCTGACTAGCATCACCTTTAATGTAGAGGTCAGCCGTGCAAACCTTACAATTTGCAATCGGCGCTTTATCAATTTCCCATACGACATTTTCAGGGACGGTATAGCCTGTACCTTTCTCTAAAGTAATCTCACCAGCACAGGCTACTTGTGAAAACAAACCTAGACATAGGATTAAATACTTTACGAAAATTAAGTGATGAAATGTATTTTTATTTACCATCTTTTATACACACCTTTGGTATAAATATCCCATTCAGAGGAACGCCTGTTATGCAATCCACGCATAACTTTACCTTGTGATTTATTCCACGCTTTCCATGCTTTCTCTAAACTAGAATAAGGCGTTTTCGCGTGTGGGTCATTAACCATTTTAGCAACCGACGAATTAGCAAAACCTTCTTTACCAATGTTGTACGCTAAAATGACTAAGGCATCAAATTGTTGCTGGCTTACTTCTACCGTCAAGGTCTCGTTTACCTTGGCAACAAAAGGTGCAAGGGTAGATTTAAAAACTGATTCAGCTTTTGCAGCAGTAATACCATTTTTATACTTCCCCCAATCACTCTTTGCTATAAGAATACCATATCCAATTGTTGCACCCGCAACCCATGACGTGATTTTCTTACCCGTCTGGTCGTCATAGGGTTTTAACTTTAACTCTTCTATCTCTTTGAGTAACGTTTCAGCTTTGTTACTCAGTACCATTTTTATTGAGGCTGCTATACGTTTTGGCCCGATAACTCTTTTTGGGGCAGTCACTTTTTTTGGCCCTGTGACTGGCTGTGGTGTTAAGCTGACTTTAAGGTTTGATGCAACATTTTTGAGTGCCATGATATAGCCCCTTATTTCTTGGTATTGGTTGCCGTATCAAAACCAACGACAATATTAGCCAGAGCTTTATTGTTATCATCATAGGGAGTATATTTAACCTCAATCTCTACAAAGCTAATGGTAATATTTTCTGTTGGACGTGATAAATCCGTATTACTCCCACCGACCTCATAACTACTGATAAGCGCATTTTTTAAAATATATTCCATGTAAACATCGCTGCCTTTGCCTTGACCTGTTTTGGTCAATCGCAACTTGACCTCTTTCCCTGTGCCGCAAAGAGATTCCATAAATAATTTTGGTGTAGCAAGATCCATCTCCTTACTAATTTGTAAATCATATATTCTGGCATTTGAGCTTTCGCGATCCCCTTTTGTGGAAGTGTTAGAAGTAATCAGTCTTAAATGTCCACCCTACAAGATCAATCCAGTCTTTATGATTATCATCTTTGGTTTCCCCTTTAACCCCTTCGTAATTTAATAAAATAGCCATGAAATGTTTACCTAATGAGTTAAGTTTTTAAGAATAATTATGAAGGCGGCATTATAGCATTGAGGTGACGCGAAAAATGTTAGATATTTCTGAAATCTTTGTAGAAAATTGACCTTAAAAGCCCCGATTGCCGTCAAAAACATCATTTTGCAAATTTTCTTACAACAGTTGGTATGACACGATTTTTCAAAAAATTGTTGCTGTATTGAAATAAACGACAAAATATTCAGATATTGAATTCTTCAGCTTTAAAAACTAATGAAGTTTAGACTATATTAAACAAAACATTGCCCCTGTATTTTAAGGGGCAACCCATTTGCAAAAATGGGCGGGGCGGCGAAGCTGGGCAAGTGTTGCGTAGGGCTTGGCTTTTGAAAGCGGCCTTTTTTAGAATGTCACGCTCCTCGGTGACACGCTTAAGCTCAGCGTTGAGCTTGGCAATTTTTGCCTGATCGCCTACAGCCTTATTATTAGTGCTGCCGTGATACTTAGAACGCCAGTGATAAAGGATTTTAGTGGAAATATCTAGCCTCTCAGCCACCTCACCAACACTATAGCCACGCTCTACAACTTGCCTAACCGCCTCTCGACGAAACTCTTCTGTATATCGCTTGCCTTTGCTCATAAACACCTCGATTGAAGTTACATTTTAACTTAATCAGGTCTCTAGCAAAGTCTGGGAAGTCCACACTTCCTAATTTACCCCGCCATTACCTAGCGACTTCCCATATCAATATTTCATCTTTGTTATCTTACACGCTCAAGACAAAAGCAAACTGATCAAGTGATTTAACAATGCCAAAAAATTACCCACCACGATTAATTCGTATGCGCGATGCACCTGCCTATGTGGGGATAGATCGCCATAACTTTACCAAACTGGTGCGCCCGTATTTGGTGGAAATTCCATTAGGGGTAGAAGGAATAGCTTTGCTGTCTCGACTGTCCATTAAAGGCTTAGGCGCAAAAAAACCTTACCCCTTGTCATGGGTTGAGCAAGATAAGCTATTTAAAGAGCTTGCAAGGCATTTAGCCAATGCCGCATTGTTTGGTGTCAATACAGGATGTAGAGAACAGGAAATTTGCCAACTGCGTTGGGATTAGGAAATCCCTATTGATGATCTGGGTATTTCGGTTTTTGTCTTACCCGAAAG
>Ga0193961_1000921_pt1 | contig 10873 bp, 9 predicted proteins | sample FB_4_MG_FD_140371 | JGI IMG/M metagenome (GOLD analysis project Ga0193961, IMG submission 140371) | Microbial mat bacterial communities from the Broadkill River, Lewes, Delaware, United States - FB_4_MG | ecosystem: Environmental > Aquatic > Freshwater > River > Microbial mats | place: USA...
ACAAACTCAAACTCTTGAACAAACGGCAATGCAAAACCATCCACCGCTTCACACTCTACTTGGCGAATGCGCATACCTTGCGATTCGAGAGCCGATAAAATGCCATCCATTAAAGGATCAGGACGCACCGTTAAAATATCAGTATCGGTGGGGTCTTTGGCTAATGCGATATCCAATCCCGTATCTAGCCAAACTTTAGAATCGCCAATGGTAATTGGTGTGTTCCACGGCACATCCAGTTCCACCTCAAAATCACGCGTTTCGCCAGGATGAATGGTGAAGGCATAAGGTAAATTCCATTTAGCCAGAATGTAACTTTGTGGAGCGCGGCGTTTATTGGTGGTTTGATGCTGCGCTTTATCATGACTTACTGGCACTTCTTTGATGTAGCGACAACACAGTTTTAAATCAATATTATCTATTGCTTGCTCAGTTGCACCGCCATAGACATAGACAGTCACATTGACCTTCTGACCAGGATAAAGCACTTCTTGCTGCAAGACAGTATCAACTTGAGCTGAGCCAATACCAAAACTGGCGAGGGTCTTCTTAAAAAATGACATATCACTCCTCCTTGAAACCTGGCTTTGTTAAACCAAACTGATGATCTCAATAATATTAATTGGTTTACTTGTCTCAACGCTATAAACCATCTCATATAATTCGCCTAGCGACTACTGCTAGCGATCGGCTTTTAACCAATTCAAGACTAGTGTTTGTTCACAAAGTCAGCATAACTTCGCCTTTATCCCTATAAATTGTAGTGACTTATGCGATTATTATAGTGATTAGATATCGACCAATTTCAACCTGGGTGCTAACCTATTATTGATATGTTCTTCATATCATAATCCCTATTCAATCATTTGGATTGGCGAGAGCCAGAAAGAGCCACCCTTCAGTAATGAAGCTCAACTCATGATTGGACAGGCCATTACATTGGCAATGGATATGCCTGGCAGTTAGGTAGATAAATGCGCCCAACAACCGTCAGGTTTTCGCACACTAACCGTAGTGCAATGCGTCGTCGCAGTGGTTTCACCAAAGCGTATGCCGCACCAAAACTTGCGCCAACAATGACTTTGGTAGAAAAGAGCACCATTTTGGTGAAAACTCCTAGCGAAGAAATTAAGGCGGCATAATTAAAAAGCGCAGTCATCCTGCGCTTTTTTCTTGCTTTGTATTTGACTCATCACCCTATAATCTTGATTGCTATTTCCCTACCGCATTTGTTACCTTTATCGACAAATCATTATAATTATTATGGAGAAAGTTGATGAATTGCCATCGCATTGAAGAATTGCTTGAGTTACTAGAGCCTGAATGGCAGAAAGATCAAGAGCTTAACCTGCTTCAATTTATCGTTAAGTTAGCCAATGAAGCTGGCTACCAAGGTAAACTGGAAGAGTTGACCGATGATGTACTGATCTACCATCTTAAAATGCGCAATAGCGGTAAAGATGAGATGATCCCAGGTCTGAAAAAAGACCAAGAAGACGATTTTAAAACCGCTATCTTACGTGCTCGTGGCATCCTCAAGTAACGTTTAAAATGTCTATATAAAGCAGCCAATGGCTGCTTTTTTATTATCTGCGAGTTAAATCGCCTACAATCTCTCGTAATCATTCAGGAAAATATTGTTAAAGGTTGATAGCGTTAAAGAAATGATTTTGTTATTGGCTGTATACTTTCTCTTCTAATGATAATTCAAAAGCAATGTCTGAAGCACTAACCGCTCGAACAACACTTTAATGATACATTTTGTAGAGCATGACTTAGTGACTTCGCATTTTAACATGAGCGCTACGACAGAAACTGCGCCATTGAAAGCCTAAAGGAAGCGAAATGAGTCAGGACAAAATTGACATCAAAGATGTGACTCCCAAAACCTATAACCCCAAGACCCATAAAGGACAAGGTGATCGATTTAACCCCAACAATCGAATCTATGTTCGTGAAAGTAAAGGGAAGTTCCAAAAACTTCGTCGCTATGGTGGCTGGTTCTTATTATTACTCTTCGGTCTAATCCCATGGGTCCCATTTGGCGAGCGACAAGCAATTCTGCTTGATATCGGCAGCCAACAATTTAACTTCTTTGGTACTACGCTCTACCCACAAGATCTGACTCTACTCGCCACTTTATTTGTGATTGCCGCCTTTGGGTTATTCTTTATTACCACCTTTTTAGGTCGGGTATGGTGTGGCTACTTATGCCCTCAAACAGTATGGACATTTATGTACATATGGTTTGAAGAAAAACTAGAAGGCAACGCCAACAAACGTCGCAAGCAAGATTCCAATAAGCTCACTGCCCAGTTGGCCATGCGTAAGACCTTAAAACACCTTGCCTGGATAGCCATAGCCCTCGCAACAGGTTTTACCTTTGTCGGTTACTTTGTGCCCATCCGCGATCTGGTGGTGAACTTCTTCACCTTTGATGCCAGTTTTTGGCCTGTCTTCTGGGTGTTGTTTTTTGCTGTCTGTACTTACGGTAATGCTGGTTGGATGCGTTCCATTGTCTGTTTGCACATGTGCCCTTACGCTCGTTTCCAATCCGCCATGTTTGATAAAGACACCTTTATTGTCGGCTACGATGTTGAACGTGGCGAATCTCGCGGTCCTCGCTCACGCAAAGCGGATCACAAAGCGCTTGGTTTAGGCGACTGTATTGACTGTAACCTGTGTGTGCAAGTATGCCCAACCGGTATTGATATCCGTGATGGCTTACAATATGAATGCATTAACTGTGGTGCCTGTATTGATGTTTGTGACCAAACCATGGATCGAATGGGCTACCCAACCGGTCTAATTAACTACACCACAGAACACCGCCTATCAGGTCATCAAACCAAAGTAATGCGACCAAAATTGATCGGTTACGGCACTGTGTTACTGGTTATCATTGCTCTCTTTTTTACTCAGATTGCCACCGTCGATCCTGTTGGTATGAACGTGTTACGCGATCGTTCTCAGTTATCGCGTGAAAACAGTAGCGGGGAAATTGAGAATACTTACACGCTCAAAATCATCAACAAGACCCAGCAAAATCAATCCTATAATTTGAGTGTGACTGGTTTAGATGATGTCTCTTGGTACGGAAAACAAACCGTACAAGTCGCCCCGGGTGAAGTGTTAACCCTACCGATGAGTCTTGGGGTCAATCCCGATAATCTCAGCTCTCCTGTTTCGACAATTCAGTTTATACTGTCTGACAGTGAACAGTTTACCGTTACGGTAGAAAGTAGGTTTATCAAACAGTTATAACCTACTCAACCAACCAAGGATACGGAAAGGGCTCAGTAATGAGCCCTTTTATTTCTATGTCAGAGACAGCATTTAACTTCGAAGCACTTACCCCAGACTTTATGTGGTATGCATTAGAAAGTATTGGAATTCGCGCCGAATCAGGCTTTTTAGCGCTCAATAGTTATGAAAACCGCGTCTATCAGTTTACTGATGAAGAACGCCAACGCTACGTAGTGAAGTTTTACCGGCCTGAACGTTGGAGCAAAGAACAGATCCAAGAAGAGCACGATTTTACTCTTGAGCTGATTGAGTCTGAAATCCCAGTAGCTCCTCCTTGTATCATCAATGGACAAACCCTGCACCACTACCAAGGCTACTTATTTGCATTATTTAGCAGTGTCGGTGGGCGTCAGTTTGAAGTGGATAACTTAGAACAACTTGAAGGGGTTGGGCGCTTTTTAGGTCGAATTCATAAGGTTGGCTCACGTCAGCCTTTCATGCATCGCCCAACGGTTGGTTTAGATGAGTACCTCTATCAGCCACGCCAAATACTGCAACAATCAACTTTTATTCCAATGCATTTAGAAAATGCCTTTTTTGGTGATTTGGATTTACTGATCAAACAGCTAGAACAACATTGGCAAAATCCTAATCAAATCTTACGTTTACATGGTGATTGTCACCCGGGTAATATTTTGTGGCGTGATGGTCCGATGTTTGTCGACTTAGATGACGCTCGCAACGGACCTGCGGTGCAAGATTTATGGATGCTACTTAATGGTGACCGTGCCGATAAACTGATGCAGTTGGATATTGTGCTTGAGGCTTACCAAGAATTTAGCGATTTCAATATGAGTGAATTGAAACTAATTGAGCCTTTGCGCGGTCTACGTATGGTGCACTATATGGCATGGTTGGCAAAAAGATGGCAGGATCCCGCATTCCCAATTGCCTTCCCTTGGTTTAATGATCCAAAGTATTGGGAAAGTCAGGTATTGGCGTTTAAAGAGCAGATTTCGGTTCTTAACGAACCACCACTATCACTGATGCCACAATGGTAAAGTTAGCGAAGCAACACATGGAGATAATAATGAAAAAGCTGTTTGCACTATTTACAACTTTAATGCTGAGCTTGTCGGTTCATGCCGCGCAATTTTCAGAAGGAGAGCACTACAAGGTTTTAGATCTTGAAGCATCGAAAAAGCCGATTGTTACTGAATTCTTCTCTTTCTACTGTCCACACTGTAAAACATTTGAACCGATCATTCGCCAACTAAAAACGCAACTACCTGAAGGCGTAAAACTACAAAAAGCACACGTATCACTAATGGGCGGCGCAATGGGCAAAGAACTGAATAAAGCCTACGCAACCATGGTGGTACTGAAGATTGAAAACAAGATGGCACCGGTGATGTTTGACCGCATTCAAACCATGCGCAAACCACCAAAGAGCGCAGAAGAAGTACGTCAAATTTTCCTTGATGAAGGCATTGATGCGAAGAAATTCGATGCGGCTTACAACGGCTTTGCCGTCGATTCAATGGCTCGTCGTTTTGATAAACAGTTTAAAGACAGTGGCCTATCTGGTGTTCCAGCCGTTATCGTCAACAACAAATACTTAGTGCAAGCTCAAACCATCAACAGCGTCGAAGAATACTACGCTTTAGTTAATTACTTACTAACACTGAAGTAATCACAAAGAAGGAGCCTCGGCTCCTTTTTTTATGCTGGGTTAACCTAGTTATTGTCACAAACACCTTCCCTTCATTAACCTCACTCATACCTTTTATTGTCGCGATGTTCACATCCACAAAGCATCAAGATAACCACCGACACTTAACTTCACTATAAGCCCACTTATGGGTGAATATTTTCACTCACGTCCCTTCATGGAAACATTCAAACAAAACAAATAATTAGCATCAAAAATTCCGGGTTAATCACTAACTGTGATACGTTAATAAAAAATAATAGATACGCCAACTGAATAAATAAGGTTAAAATTCGCGCCGAATAAAAAATGATATGCAATTAAACCCACCCACAGCTCGGAATATTGAGTAAATAGGTCAGATTCGTTAAGACTCCCCATTTGATGAGATTCTTACTGATCCACACTTATACATGGTAGGAATTGCGAGGAGAACTTAGGAAAAATGAACGTAAAATACACTCTGATTACGCTAGCACTAATTAGTGGTTCTGCGTCAGCTCAACTTGCTGAAACGGCTGGATTCGCGGGTGAAGTATCACTAAGCACGGGTTTTTACTCTGTTGAGTCAAACCTAAACACTGACGATGACAACAAAAACCTAGATAGCTTATACGACACCAATGACGCAGTTACTGGTGGTCTACTACTGCCACTAGGCAACCTTACTTACACTTTTGGTAACGATCTAAACCAACAGTTCTATGCGGGTACTTCTCGTGAAGATATCGCGACCGGTACACTAGCATTTGAAATGGGTTACAAATACCAACTAGCGTCTGGCATGATCATCGATGCATCTATCCTGCCAACTATCATGTCTGGTGAAGTATGGGCTGACCCATACAAACCAACAAATCGCCAAACGACTGATGAAGATGGCAATGCATACCGCCTACAACTTAAGAACATTGCCGGTTCTAAGTTCTCTGTCGATATGGCATACGCAACCAAAGACGTTGAAACTGACGTTCGAGGCGCGATTGATCCTTCGCTTCGTCGTGATGCAGACACAATATTCTTCAAGACAGACTACAAATACATGGTTGACCAAACCACCATGCTACAGCCACGTCTGTCTTACGTAAGCTCTGATGCAGACGGCGATGCTAACTCATTTAAAGGCTACGGCGTTGAACTGAGCTACTTTAAGTTCCTAAACCGTCACCAATTTGCGTTAACTGCGGGCTTCAATACTCGTGATTACGATGCAGTAAACCCTGTATTTGGTCAAACGCGTGAAGACGACGAAATGAGCCTATTCGCTGCATACGAATACGCAAACTTCATGGATTGGCAAGATTGGTCATTCATCTCGTTTGCAGGTTTCGGTAGCACTGATTCAAATATCGATTTCTACGATAAAAACGAATACATGATGTCTGTAGGTATGAGCTACAAGTTCTAATATCTGCTTGAGACAAGATAAGAACCCACCCTTAGCGGTGGGTTTTTTTATACCGCTTGTGCATGCAGATGCTTGAGCAAGCGATCCATAGCACGATAGCCCAACGCCTCAGCTAAGTGACTGCGATGGATATGCTCTTCTCCCGCTAAATCTGCAATCGTACGCGCTACTTTGATGATGCGATGGTAAGCCCGTATCGATAAACCAAGCCGATGTAGTGCTTGCTCCAAAAACTGCGCATCACTCTTTTCCAATCGGCAATCACGTTCAATCTCACGACTACCCAGTAACGCATTGGCTTTACCACCCCGCGCTAACATTCGTTCTCTGGCCAGATCGACTCGATGCTTCACCACTGCCGTCGTTTCGCCTCTATCTCCCCCTTCGGCTAAAGTACCTTTCGGCAATGCCGGGATCTCTAGCGACATGTCAAAACGATCCAACAATGGACCAGATAATCGACTTAAATAGCGCAGCGCTGCTTGCGAATTACCGTGGGGGTTTGTCGCATCATAGTGACCACTCGGGCTAGGGTTAAGCGCACCAATCAACTGAAACCGAGCCGGAAAGCGGGTTTTGCCTTGTGCTCGCGAGATAATAATTTCACCGGATTCAAGTGGCTCGCGCAACGCATCCAACACTTTACGCTCAAATTCAGGCATCTCATCTAAAAACAGTAAACCATTGTGCGCCAGCGAAATTTCCCCCGGGCGTGGTACTGAGCCACCACCAACCAATGCCGCCATAGAACTGGAATGATGAGGGGAACGAAATGGACGCTGCTTCCAGTTAAACTGATTAATCTCTTGCTGAGTAAGTGACGCCACAGAAGCCGATGCCATAGCCTCTTCATCAGACATTTGTGGCAATAAGTCACTTAAGCGTGATGCCAACATGGTTTTACCCGTACCTGGAGGTCCGAGAAACAGCAGATTGTGGTGCCCCGCAGCGGCAATCTCCAATGCCCGCTTACCTTGCTGTTGCCCTATAATATCTTGCAAGTCTCTGCTTAGCGGTTCACTGACATCACTCGTCTGAGTTTGATGCAGTGCCAATTTTTGCTGCCCACAAAGATCAGCGCAAACATCGAGTAAGCTATCCGCAGATTTATGAATATCTTTCCCCACTAAAGCGGCTTGATCACCATTACTTTGTGGCACAACCAAACTTCTTCCTTGTTTTTGCACCACCAGCGCGGCAGGCAACACACCTTTGACACCTCGTAATTCTCCCGACAAAGCCAGTTCACCGATAAATTCACGCTCAGTGAGTGCCGTTAATGGAATCTGCTCCGACGCCGCCAAAATACCTAGAGCGATAGGCAAGTCAAACCGCCCCCCTTCTTTAGGTAAGTCAGCAGGAGCAAGATTGACGGTAATTCGTTTTGCTGGGAACTCAAAACGAGAATTGATGATTGCACTGCGCACCCGATCACGAGATTCCTTGACGGTTGTCTCCGGTAGCCCGACCAAAGCAAACCCTGGCATACCATTACTAATGTGTACCTCAACCGTCACTAAAGGTGCTTCCACACCGATAGACGCACGACTATAAACCACCGCTAAGCCCATAAATTCCCTTATTCAGTTCACCCATCAAAACGCTTATTTTTATAACGCCATTGTTATATAGCGTGATGAGTTGCTGAGATAATGTGAAAAAAGAATGAGTTTTTGCTTGTCAATTAACGGAAATATGTGATACCACTAGTGATACAAACATAGACGTAGCATATTACGCAAACACAACGATTAAGAATTTATAATGAACTTGAACGCCCGCTTACATTCACTGATTACCCTGATTATCGTGGTCATTATCGGATCGCGCGGGGTCTAGTGGGCGAAAGATAGCCAAAAATTAGACAAACCCCCGCGCTGAAAAGTTCGGGGGTTTTTTTACAACCAATTTGAATATTTTTTAGGCAGCACGCAACAGTAAACAATTTAAAATAAACAATCGCTCAACTTGAAGGATAACAAGCGAGCGGTGACAGGAAGAATGGGAGTGCACATGAAGTGCCAGCAAGACAAGGAATGCTACACGAGTAGCGAAGGAGGCGGAGAATGACAGGTGCAGAACTAGTCGTTGCCGCATTGCAGCAACAAGGAATCAAAACAATATTTGGCTACCCAGGTGGCGCTATAATGCCCATCTATGATGCCCTTTATGATGGTGGAGTTGAACATATACTCTGTCGCCATGAGCAAGGTGCTGCGATGGCTGCTATCGGAATGGCGCGAGCGTCTCAACAAGTGGCGGTTTGTATGGCGACCTCAGGACCCGGAGCCACCAATCTAGTCACCGGTCTTGCCGATGCATTCATGGATTCGATTCCAATGGTTGCAATAACAGGACAAGTTGCCAGCTCTCATATCGGTACCGATGCCTTCCAAGAGATGGATGTGATCGGCATGTCGCTCTCTTGTACCAAACACAGCTATCTAGTGACCGATATCAATGATCTCGCACCAACGCTAGCTGAAGCCTTTGAAGTCGCCAAAACGGGGCGTCCAGGTCCTGTTCTTGTTGATATTGCTAAAGATGTACAGCTTGCTCAAGCACCCATAACTCAACTTCCTTTGTTTACTCCACCAGCAATGCCAGTGGCAAGCCAAGAAGCAATAGCTAAGGCGCAGGCATTATTGTCTGCTAGTTCACGCCCTGTTTTGTATGTGGGTGGTGGTGTTCAGTTAGGTCATGCCACTGAATCTGTTCGCGAATTTCTACGTTTAAACCCAATGCCTACGGTAAGCACCTTAAAAGGACTTGGTACTATTGAACGCCATGACCCGCACTACCTAGGTATGTTGGGTATGCACGGCACCAAAGCGGCAAACTTAGTGGTTCAAGAGTGTGACCTATTGATTGCTGTTGGCGCTCGTTTTGATGACCGAGTAACCGGCAAATTAGATACTTTTGCTCCCAGTGCGAAAGTCATCCACATTGATATTGATGCAGCAGAAATCCACAAACTTCGCCAAGCGCACGCACCATTGCGCGGTGAAATCCCCACCATTCTTCCTCAGCTTGAGCTCCCTCACGACATTACCCCTTGGGTAAAACACAGTGAAAGTCTACGCAGCGGTTTTAAATGGCGTTATGACCACCCAGGTGAGCTTATTTTTGCTCCCAAGCTATTGAAGCAACTGTCTGATCTGATGCCAGATAGTTCGATAGTGTCTACTGACGTTGGACAACACCAAATGTGGGCAGCGCAACATATTCAGCCGCGTGATCCTCAAAATTTCATCACCTCAGCAGGTCTTGGCACCATGGGCTTTGGTTTGCCAGCGGCAATGGGTGCCGCGGTTGCTCGCCCTGATGATCAATCGATTCTGATCACGGGTGATGGCTCATTCATGATGAATGTCCAAGAGTTGGGTACGCTAAAGCGTCGCCAAATTCCGGTAAAAATCGTACTACTGAATAACCAACGTTTGGGTATGGTTCGTCAATGGCAGTCGCTATTTTTTGATGGTCGCCACAGTGAAACCATTCTTGATGACAACCCTGACTTCATCACTTTAGCGAAAGCCTTTGATATTCCAGGTAAAACCATCACAAAGAAAGAAGAAGTAGAACCAGCGCTAAAAGAGATGTTGGCAAGCAAAACTTCTTACCTACTTCATGTCTTAATTGATGAAGAAGAAAACGTATGGCCACTCGTACCACCGGGTGCGTCGAATAGTGAAATGCTGGAGAACACCTAACATGGAAAGATATTTACTCGACATTAAAGCTGACGATAAACCCGTGTTGCTAGAGCGTGTTCTGCGTGTTGTTCGCCACCGTGGTTTTATCATCAAACAAGTTGCCGCAACACAAAATCATGAAAGCCACGTCGCTAGCGTAGAAATTATCGTAGATAGTGATCGCCCTATCTCATTCATTACTAATCAAATTGAAAAACTCTGGGATGTTCGCACAGTTGACGTCACACAAATCGCCCGTGATGAACTACCAAATAACAACTTACAACAGAGAATCTGTGCATAAGGAAGGCAAGCAATGGCTACAAACACAGCAGACTACATTTGGTTCAACGGTGAAATGGTTCCTTGGGCGGAGGCGAACGTGCACGTGTTCACTCACGCCATGCACTATGGCACTTCAGTTTTTGAAGGCGTACGTTGCTACAACACCCCAAAAGGACCGATTGTTTTTCGTCACCGCGAACACGCACAACGCTTAAAAAATTCGGCCAAAATCTACCGCTTCCCAATTCCATATTCGGTAGAGCAAATCATGGAAGCGACGCGCGAAACACTGCGTCAAAACAAGCTCGATAGCGCTTACATCCGCCCATTGGCGTTTGTCGGTAACGTCGGCTTAGGGGTTTGCCCGCCAGCCGATACCGAACTGGATTTAATCATCGCCGCTTTCCCTTGGGGTTCATATCTTGGCGAAGAAGCACTAGAAAATGGCGTGGCTGCGATGATCTCAAGTTGGAATCGCTCAGCACCTAACACCATTCCAACAGCCGCAAAAGCGGGCGGTAACTACCT
>Ga0193961_1000923_pt1 | contig 10870 bp, 9 predicted proteins | sample FB_4_MG_FD_140371 | JGI IMG/M metagenome (GOLD analysis project Ga0193961, IMG submission 140371) | Microbial mat bacterial communities from the Broadkill River, Lewes, Delaware, United States - FB_4_MG | ecosystem: Environmental > Aquatic > Freshwater > River > Microbial mats | place: USA...
CAGGTATAGCTAAAGCGCTCGGTATCACTCGGGCTACGGTTCGAGAAGCAACGAGTTATTTAGTTGAAAAAGGGGTCATATATCGCGTCAATGGCTCAGGACTCTATGTAGGTTCCGCCAACAAACAGAGCGAAGATGATTTCCACGTTATCTCTCCATTTGATCATCAAGCCGAACAAGCAGTACAAAGTGCCGTACGAAAGTTTTATCTATCGACATTATTGACGTTCCTTCAGTCCAAATCGCTCATGCTCTACGTATTGACCCAAAAGACAAAGTCTACTGTTTAGAAAGGTTGATAAGCTTTGGTTATATGCCCGTTTCATATGAAAAAGTTCATATCCCGACTTCGGTTTGTGAGTTGGATGAGATCAATCAACTCGAAGAATCAAAATATAGCCATATGGAACAGATAACAGGGAAAAAAGTACAACTCAGAGAACAAGCGATTTCTGCCTTCAATCTCAATGATTCAAAACAAGCAGCATTACTTAAAGTTGATGAAGGACAAGCCATGATTGAACTTAGAGAACTAGTTTCATTTGATGATGGCACTCCATTCGAGTACACCGTTGCGGTGATCAACAGTGACTTGTTTAACATTCACCAAGTGCTAAGAAGATAAACAAAAAATGCCGCCATAAAAAGGATTCAGTGTCGTATAGCCGACATTCATTCTTAGGAACATAGCATTGAGCACTCACAAATAAAAATAACGTCGAGCTGCTCATTTCCCTTCCTAATTCCCAACAGTCTCCACTAAAATTTTTGCCCATTATCACCCAACGAGAAAACAAACAGAGCGGTTCACCCTCGTTATTTACGTTTTGATGAGCTTTATTTATATCTAGGATAGATATACATACCTGAGCATCACATTTAAATAAATTAATTTAAAAACTAGAAATCTAACTCTTTTGACTTAGCGCCATAATTTCTTTTTAAAGGCAATGTCTCCGTAATATATAAAGAAAGATAATAGTCATTTTCAAAACTGGTATCTGAAAGCCCTATCGACCTTCCATTTCTGTAACCTAACATCAGTATTTCATCATTTGATTGCCAGATTGAGTCAAAACCAGAGAACAAAGCCTGATTAGAATGACCTCTCTCTATATTTTTAGTGTCGCCACCAAACATGTGTAGCAAACAAAAATCTTTATTAAGTACATTTTCAAATTGTTCAACTTGCTCACATGACAAATAAGGTATTTCGTTAAATACAGTATTTAAACCCATCTTTATATCATTCAAATTACTTACACTTTTGCAGTCAGCAGGACGTTCAGAAGGTGACATCTTGTCACACTTAACCTTATACTCCGCCAACATGGTGCTGATCTTGTCTTTGTTTATAGTGTAAAAAACATCAAAAACGTCATCATAAGAAATTGCTGGTCCATACTTATTTTTCAGTCTCTTATATGATTGATTATATGAAATATTAGCAGGAATTTTTTCTTCATCAGAGATATAGCTCATTCCATCAGGTTTCCAAGCATAAACTACCTCTGCAATACGTGACTTGTCACCTTTATCTGCAAATACAATAATTTCTTCATTAAGGTTGTAGTCTGAAATAGATCTTATCCGCGAGTAGTGCCAAACTCCATCAAGCGATTTTATTAATTTATAGCCTTTCTCAAGTAGAATTTCTTTACTTTTAATCGAGGCACCGACTTCCAGATCAGACACTTTAAATGGTGGTTGTTCTTTGGCGCCCAAACCACTACTGACTATAGCAAATAGCAGGCATAGTAAAAAATGCTTAAACATAGTTTCGCTCCTAGCAACAGACATTATTTAGATCTGAGGAATTTAACAAAATCCATATCGAGTAATTGTCATTTTTGTTATAGAGCATTTAAGTTTAGTATTTATTATCCCACAACAATTCAGAAGAAAAATAGAACTTTATTCATCAAAAATCCGGGCCAACACTGATCAAGTTGGAACTTTTGGATTAGGCAATCCAAATAATATTTTCATTCAGTATCACCATATTTCCCCTACGAGTAGCTTCCTCTTGACTTTAAGGGCAACGATTAACTCCCCAAGAGCGTATATTGTAAAATCTTATCTCTTAGCCATTGGTGAGATGGGTGGTTATCGGTTCTCTTATGCCAAATCATATACTGCTGTACTGGTACGGTTTCAAAAGGGATTGGCAGAACTTGAAGTTGAAAGCGCTCGGCAAATCGATTGGCGAAATATCGAGAAGTACTACCAATGCAATCTGAAGATGAAATCAATGCGCACATAGTAATTAACGAATCGCATTCCGCGCTAATTTTTCTCTCTTTTAACGGCAATGTTGTGAAGTAGTCTGCGGTATATTGATTTGAACGGCGCATTCTAAACGTCACGTGTTTCTCGTGGTAATACTGCGCTTCACTAATTGAGCCGCTTATTCTTGGGTGACCTTTTCTGGTTATTAATACCAACTCATCATCTTGCACGTGTTGCGTCTTATAACCATTGACTTGCGGGTAGTGAATATCAATCGCTAGATCCGCTTTTTGCATGCTCAAACTGTGCAGCAACTCTTCCTCGTTACTCGGCACCATGTTGAACTCTAGGGATATGTTCCCCAAAGTTTGGTCAGCTTCTACAATAGGTTGCAGCTTAATCAACGCCGATTCATTAACTAGGATGTGAAATTGATGATGCTGCTGATTATCAAATTGCTTAAGAGCACTTACCGCACTGCTAATGCCTTGTAAAGCGGGCTCTATTTGTGCTGCCAATTGAATTGCGGCGTTGGTTGGGGTAATTCCGCGTCCTTCTCGAGTGAATAAGTCGGCGCTGATTTGTTGTTGTAAGCGCTTAAGTGCCCCGCTTACTCCCGGCTGAGTCATAGCTAAAGATTCAGCCGCAAGCGTGATTGATTTAAGGCGGAACACCTCTAGGAAAACACGTAATAGGTTTAAATCTAATTTTTCAATTTCACTCACTGTTCCCTTCCTTAGGTCTGTCGAAGACTAGCTCCAACACATAGCCAATCGTGATGTATTAAATAAACTTTACTTTATTTTTTGCTATGTGTCTTGGGCATATACTCTCTCCATCGCAACGAACACAAATTGAAGAGGCACTTATGACAACTTCACGTACTTTTAAAAATGCATCGTTAGTTATCGCAATCTCGTTGGCTTTCCCTGCCACTGCTGCCAATCATGATCACTCACATTTTAATGACATTGGTCAGCAAGGCGGTAAAGATGCCTCTGAAATGACGATCAAAGAGAATAATAAGTTCGCTAAAACACTAAACTTTGCCGACACGCGCGCTTTTGAAAATAACAACCGCGGATTAATTGCCAGCTTTGACAAAGAAACAGGCGATATCATCCGCAACAGTTTCGACTTTATAGATCCAAGCGTCGCTAACGCTGACCAAGCACCAGATTCTGTCAACCCTTCACTATGGCGACAAGCGGTTCTTAATCAAGCCGCAGAGGGGCTGTATGAAGTAATTCCAGGTAAAGTGTATCAAGTCCGCGGTGCCGATTTAGCGTCGATTTCTTTTATTCGTAGTGATAACGGTTGGATCGCATACGACGTTTTGCTTACTAAAGAATCAGCGGAGAAATCGCTGAAGTTCTTCCAAAATAATGTTCCAGAAGGCGGTGACCTTCCCGTTGTCGCGATGATTTATTCACACTCGCACGCTGATCACTTTGGTGGCGCACGAGCGATTAAAGAAGCATACCCTGAAGCTAAAGTTTACGGCTCAAAACACATCACCAAAGAAATAGTGGATGAGAACGTACTGGCGGGCAATGCCATGTCACGTCGCGGCGCTTACCAATATGGTGCAACTCTAAACCGACACGAGCACGGTATTGTCGATGCAGCCCTCGCCAAAGGGCTCTCGACTGGCACTATTACCTATGTATTGCCTGACTATGAACTCAACCATGAACAAGAGATAGAAACACTCGTCATTGATGGTTTAGAAATGCAATTTATGGACGCATCAGGTACAGAAGCCGCCTCTGAAATGGTGACCTATATACCAAGCATGAAAGCACTTTGGACAGGTGAACTTACCTACCAAGGCATGCATAACATTTATACTCTGCGCGGTGCCAAAGTGCGCGATGCTTTAAAATGGTCGAAGAAAATTAATGAAATGCTAGTCACATGGGGAGCCGATAGCGAAGTCTTATTTGCCTCGCATTCAGCGCCAATATGGGGCGAAAATGAAATTGAAAGCTATCTAAAAATGCAGCGTGACGCTTACGGTTTCACCCACAACCAAACGCTACGCTTAGCCAACAATGGTGTGGTACTGCAAGATATCGGTGATGAAATCTACAAAGTGATGCCAGACAGCATTCAGCAATCTTGGCATACCAACGGCTACCATGGCACCTACTCACACAACGCTCGGGGGGTCTACAATATGTATCTTGGTTACTTTGATATGAACCCTGCCAACTTAAACCCTCTCCCAGTGGAGCCAGAGTCGGTTAAGTTTGTGGAATATATGGGTGGCAGTGACGCTGTAATCAAAAAAGCGCAACAGGATTTCAAACAAGGTGAATATCGCTTTGTTGCCACGGCATTGAACAAGGTTATGCAAGCAGAGCCAAACAACCAAAAAGCACGTGGTCTGCTGGCGGATACCTATGAGCAATTAGGTTATCAATCTGAAGGTGCTGGTTGGAGAAATATCTACTTAACAGGGGCTCAAGAATTGCGTGTAGGCACTCAACCCGGAGCTCCAAAGACTGCATCGCCGGATGTATTGGCGAATATGACTATCGAAAATTTACTTGATTATCTAGCGGTAAAAGTTGATTCACTCAAAGCTCAGAACACACCATTTACCATGAACATCGAGCTGCCTGACGTTAATGAGGTTTACTATGTTGAGATGTCTAACGGCAACCTGAACAATATTCAAGTAGCTGAACTACAAGATGCTGATAGTACATTGATCATCAACAAAGCAGACGTATCAGATATCATTTTGCAAAAAACAACGTTGACGGCATTGCTTGATAATAAACAAGCAAGTGTGAAAGGTGACCCTTCATCGATTGATAAACTACTCTCTTCATTAACGGAAGCAGACGCGACATTTGAAATTGTCCCCCGCCCAAGCAAAGGCGAAGAAATTGATGCCGAACTATATCAACATGCACATTAATTTAGCATCGTAGCAATCAATACAAATTGAAGCGTTAATTCAACAAACAACCTCAGCCAGAGCTATCTCGCTGAGGTTTTCTTTTTACCGGTAGTAAAATCCGACTTAATTGGTCTGAAGTCCACACTGTTTCTATACTTACAGTGGGTATTAAAAATGAGGAGTTGCGTATGACTATTGCGGCTCGATTTGATCGATATTTGAAAGAACATGGTATTCCATTCCAAACAGTTCAACATGAGCATAGCCGAAGCTCTTTGCATAGTGGCACGGTAGCTGGCATCCCGTTAACGAGTTTAGCGAAAGGTGTTGTTCTTGAAGATCATCAAGGACACCACGTGATGGCCGTTCTTCCTTCGAACAATAAAATCAGTCTTTCTAAGGTTAATGATGAGCTCAGTGCGAGCTTTCACCTTGTCAAAGAGAGACAAGTGTATGAACTGTTTGAAGATTGCGATACGGGCGCCGTTCCACCGATTGGTAGCCCCTATCATATGTCGACATTGTGTGATGAAACCTTAACAAATCTAGACTCTGTTTATCTGGAAGCGGGTGATCATGAAACCTTGCTTAAGCTTGATAAAGAGTCGTTTAAACAGCTAATGAGTCACAGTAAATGCTTTAGATTCAGTAGCCAGGTTTTCCATTGATGTAGATACTATGAACAGTGATACCGTAACCAATATGCCTCTAGTGTTCGCTAGGGGCATTTTTGTCTCTATTACCTTCTCTATTGGAAAATACCAGTGAGACAACATCAACATATTAACCGACAAAATTCACACCAACAAACACTACAAACGATCAACTTTCGCGACATTCATCACTTCCAAGTAATAGAGTCATCAATAACATATAACAATTGATATCATTTGTGAGATAAGTGCGGCTCACAAGTATGAATTAAAACATTTGTTATTTGAGATTTTATTTGATCTCGCTATCTAGCATGGACCATCAGGGTACCAATTCGGGGAGAAGTATGAGTATTAAAGATTTAAGCGTCGTAAAAAAAATATGGCTAAGTTATTTAGCGGTTTTCATTGTCTGTATATCCGTATCCGTGATGTTGGTATTGAGTTTATCGACACTAAACCAAAACATCACGATGGTTACGAGTAAAAGTCTACCATCCGTTTCGATATTGAAAGGGATACAAGTTGATATTACTAAAGTTCGAAAGGATGAATTTTCACTACTTCCAAATGGTAACCACCCAAAAATAGGTCAATGGTTAAACGATCTAGACCAATGGCGTGCCGATGTTCAATCGGGCATTTCTGCTTATGAAGCACTTCCCCTTAATCATGATGAAAAGCAATCGTTTCGAGTATTTAAAGACACTTGGAACCAATACATTCAAGAAACACAATCCTACAACAGCCTGTTAAAAAACGGGGATACAGAGAAAGCAAATGACGTCGTATTGGCAAGTTTTGCAACTTATTCCAAAGCGCTTAATAGCCTTGACCATACACTTGGTCTAAATGATGAGATGGTCCAACAAATTGGTGAAGAGGTTCAAAGTGAATCACTATCGGCACAATACAACGCGGGGATTGGCGCAGTCATTATTGCTTTGGTGATCATTCTTTCATCGGTTCTACTGTCTCGCGCTATCTGCCGTCCGGTAAATCGAGCTCTTGAATTCGCTTCAAAAATTGCTCAAGGGCAGCTCAACAATTCCATTGATGAGAAAGAACTTACCAAAGATGAACTGGGTACTTTGCTTAAAGAACTAGTCACCATGCAATCGAACCTTCATTCACTGGTGTCTGAGATTAATGATTCGACCATTCAACTCACTGCCGCCGTTGAAGAAGTCAGCGCGATTTCATCGCAAACAGCAAACGGCATGCAAAACCAGCAGTTGGAACTAAGCTCAGTCGCATCAGCGATGACCGAGATGCAAGCAGCGGTTGGCGAAGTGGCACAAAACACCGAAGTTGGCGCAACCTCAGCCTACTCCGCAACAGAGGTGGCAAAACAAGGAACCCAAACCCTTCAACAAACTATCGCAGTTATCGATCGAGTTTCTGTCACAATTCAAGAGTCTGAACAGTTGGCTCAAGAGTTAGAGTCCAGCTCAAACAACATCAATTTAGTCGTGGATGTCATTCAAGGCATTGCTGAACAAACCAATCTATTGGCGTTGAATGCTGCAATTGAAGCTGCGCGCGCAGGCGAGCAAGGACGAGGCTTTGCTGTAGTGGCAGATGAAGTACGTTCACTGGCTCAACGCACTCAAGACTCGACGTCGCAAATTGTAGACATTGTCAATCAGTTGCAAGCCAATAGCAGTAAAATGGGTCTATCGAGCAAAGAGTGCCAATCTGGCATTGCTCAATGTGTTAATCAAGTAAATGAAGCCGGTAGCCAAATCAGCGAGATTGAACAATCTGTCGACAATATTGCACAAATGAGCACACAAATTGCGACGGCATGTAGTGAGCAAAACTCAGTGTCTGAAGAGCTTAACCGCAGTGTTGAGCATATCAATTACGCCTCAACAGAAATGGCGGAAGGTGCTTCACAAACGGCAGTAGCATGCCAACAAATTAGCAGTTTAGCGCATAACCTTAAAGCTAGAATGGACTCATTCAAGTTGTAATTCTATGCATCATTTAAACCAACCAAAGCCCTCTATGAGGGCGTTTTTTCCCGCTAGCTATCTATTTCCGAGCTTTAGAAAAAATAATCGCTCATTGGTATCGAGCAAACTCAATTACTGATTTAACGCGCGAAATCTCAACTTTATACCAGCAGTATTGAAACCCAGTTTGGATACGTTAGGCTTTTTAGCAAACCTCCCAGCTAAGAGTAATGCTATGCGCGTTGACTATCAGCAGCGATTGACCCCTGTTATCCGCTATCTAGAAAAGCACTTTAACGAACCGTTAAATTTACCTGAAGTCGCGGCGCTGGCTAACTTTTCTCCATATCACTTCCATCGCACTTTTAAAGCCGTGCAAGGCGAGACATTAGCGGATTTTATTCGTCGATTAAGGTTGCAAGAAGCGGCAAATGAGCTGTTTAAAAGCAAAAAGCCAGTACTCAACATCGCGCTGGAATACGGTTTTTCTTCTTCACAAAGTCTTGCTAAAGCATTTCAGCAGCACTTTGGTGTTACACCAAGTGCCTTCCGTGATTGCGAAGACTACAACGAGTTTTCTCAATTAACACGAAACAGCAAGATTGGACACTCACTGCGCAAGATTGGAAACGAAGTAGACGATAGCAATCCATATACTGGTTCTGAACTCACCACATGGAGCCTAATAATGGAAACACAACATTTTGAAGCATCAAAGCTTGCTTACGTTCGCGTGACTGGTCCTTACGGCGTCGGATATGAAGAGCCAAGCGGTCGTCTTTATCAATGGGCAGGAATGAAGGGATTGGCAGGCAATACGTGTATCTTTATTTATCATGATAACCCAGAAATCACACCAAATGACAAATGCCGTACTGATATATGTTTGATGGTACCGCAAGACACCGAAGTGCCAACAGGCATTGAATTACAAGATTTCCCTGGTGGTCAGTATGCCGTCATGCGCCAACAGATCACAGACTTCAGCCTATACTCGAAAGCATGGGATGATCTAATGGCTAACGTAGTTGAATCTGGCATTGAAAATGACGACCGCCCTTGTTTTGAGCTATACCACAGCTTCGATCCACAAACTCAGCATGCCGATGTAAGTTTCTGTACTGCGGTAAAGTAGCTGACGATTTAACGCTCAAAACACAATAAGCCCATCCTCTGGTGGGCTTTCAAGCACAATCAAAATTCATCACCAATACTAATACTTCGCGGTCACTCTTTTGGCAATAAGGCGATAAGCCAAGAAGCTATTTCCTCAATCGCCGTCTGCTTACCATTTAGCAATCTAAGCATTAGCCCGCCCATTAAAAGTGCATAGGCTTGGTTTGCATTAGATTCACCAACAATACGACTTAACTCAGCAAGAAAATGAGCGTCTGCCATTCGGAGCAACCGGTCACTTGCCACCTCTTGTGCGTCTCTGTTTTTCACATAGTCCAGCAGCACAACCATTTCGCCTTGAAAGCGTTCATCAAGCGCTGATATCAAGGTAACAATCGCCTGTTCATTGTTTTGCGGAATCTCTTTTTCATTAGAGACGCCGTACAGACTTTTAGGTTGCAAGACGAACTCAGTACAGGCAGCAAACAATATTTCTTTGCTGGCAAAGTAGTGATATAGCGCGCTCTTAGAAATTCCAAGTTCTTCGGCAATGCCCCGCATCCCAAGTCCATTGAAACCATGCTCTGAGAAAATATCGACAGCTTTAATGATTAGCTCCTGACGATACGCCTCGCGATCGACTATTTTTGGCATAAACCCTCCTTAAAAGTCCATCTGGACTATAAGTAATTACAGCAAAAAGTCTACTCATTAATATCGCCAATACAAAATAGACCACATGGACTATAAAATATTTGACAGACTCTTTTATGTCCCATAACATTTAACAGACCGATCGGACCAAAAAGCAAGTTGTGATGAATAATTCGCTATGGCTCTCTGTCAGAAAGTAATAACACTAGGGCAATATTGAACAAAACGTTGTGATTCATCGAGGAGTAAACGATGTCAAAAAATAAAATTACTATTAAGAATGCATTGATTGATTGGCGGTGTTCAGGGGCATTCAGTTTTACCACAGGATTTGGGGCAACAAAGGCCGAGAGTGCAATCGCCAACTATGCCGCTGTTATTGCTCCCATTATGATGTACTTTCTTTACTGGCAACATTTGAGTTGGACAACGTTACAAATTGTTGTCGCCAGCCTATTGGCACTTGATATGGTCGGAGGCGTATTAACCAACTCTTTAGGATCAATGAAACGTTTCCTTCATACTGATCAGCCATTAGCGTTAAATAAGTTAGGTCAATTGGTGGGTAGTAAATTCCTATTTCCAGCAATCCACTTGCAGTTGTTCGCAGTGCCACTTTGCTTTGATACCGCTTGGTTTTATGCGTTCTTCTGGTACGGTGTGATGATGGCTTCAATACTGTTGATTCATCTTGTGCCGATGTACTTACACCGCCCTGTAGCATTACTTATGGTGATATTATCTATCATAATCGCTCCCGCAATTTCATCCCCAATAGGGCTTGAATGGTTAGCGCCTATTTTCATCATTAAGCTCGTTCTATCACATGGGGTCAGAGAAGAGCCTTACCGTCCTATAACTGCAGAGAATAAGCTAAGTTTAGAAGGGGAAAATTGATGATCGAACTAAGTAACGACCTTTGGGTATTTAATGGCAAGCACGTTACTTTCCTATCATTGCCGTTTTCAACTCGGATGACAGTAATTAAGACCGAGGATTCAAAATTATGGATTCACAGCCCTATCGCTCTAACCGATGAATTGAAAGCACAAATCAATTCACTGGGAAGCGTACAGTACCTAATCGCACCGAATCACTTACACCATCTATTTCTACAAGAATGGCAACTCGCCTTCCCTGATGCACAGACATATGGCACCAAAGAAGTAATAACAAAAAGAAATGATCTTATCTTTACTTCTGAACTTACCGCCGACACCGAGTATCCGTGGCAAAGTGATATCGACATGCTGCTATTTACTGGCTCGCCGTTAATGCAAGAAGCGGTATTTTTTCATAAACAATCTCAGTCATTAATTGTGACTGACTTGATTGAAAACTTCCCACCA
>Ga0193961_1000925_pt1 | contig 10862 bp, 11 predicted proteins | sample FB_4_MG_FD_140371 | JGI IMG/M metagenome (GOLD analysis project Ga0193961, IMG submission 140371) | Microbial mat bacterial communities from the Broadkill River, Lewes, Delaware, United States - FB_4_MG | ecosystem: Environmental > Aquatic > Freshwater > River > Microbial mats | place: USA...
CAGCCAGCAGCAGTAGTCAGTTTCTTACTCATCGCTTTATTCCTTCCAGGTATTATTTGATGTTTTTTCCGGCAAATGCCTTATTGATATCCTGAAGATTAGACCCAGTTTGCGGTTTTATATAGCCGCTTATACTTATTACTATGATAGGTATTCACTATGGCTTGAATTGATGTACAAACAGATACTCAAATACCTTAAATACGCGGCAACCACCACGAAATATGAAGAAATAGTCACATAGCCTAGCGGCTAACAGACTTGTACATTCATTATGATGATAGGGGAAGTGTTTACATAATCAGCAAGGTGACTAATTAACTGACTGATTTAACACTAATTAACCGAATCTCACACGATATAATTAATTAACCGCCCCTATCCATTAGAAAAACTATTCCCAGAGATAAAAATATTTTATGCGGTTTTTAGAAGATTATTTGCTAGTCTTGGCAAATTATTTTTACATGTTGTTCTGAATTTATTTTCAGTAAGGGACTTTTCTTTTGAACATGAAGTTGTTTGGCAGTTCTCTGATTCTATCGGGAACCGCGTTGGGTGCGGGTATGTTAGCTATTCCTATGGTTTTAGCTCAGTTTGGTTTTTTTGTTAGTGCCGGCTTGATGTTCGTAATTTTCCTTGGTACCACTTATGCCACACTTTTGCTGGCGGAAGCATGCAGTAAAACAGAGCAAAGTACCAGTATGAGTAGTATTGCTTATTTCACTCTAGGGCGAAAAGGCATGCATATTACCAACATACTTTTCTATTTACTGCTGGCTTGTTTGATGATTGCCTACATCATCGGCATTGGCGACTTACTGCACAGCATGTTACTTGAAGTTGGTTTCGACTTATCTCCTGTGGTTGGTTACACCCTATTTAGCCTTGCTATGGGTTTAGTAGTGGTAGCAGGTAAGTCATACATTGATAAGCTTAATCGTGGTCTATTTATTTTGATGGTAGTGATGTTATTCGTCGTTATCTTTTCACTATTCAACAATATCGAGTTAGCTAATTTAAGCCAAGACAGCCAGTTTAGTACCACTGATGTTATCCAATACAGTGCCGTTATCTTTACCAGCTTTGCTGCAATTATCGTGATCCCATCATTGGTTAGCTATAACCAAGATGCCACGACGAAGCAGATCCGTAATATGGTTCTCTTAGGCTCAGTTATCCCTCTGGTTTGTTACCTTGCTTGGCTATTTGCAGTCATTGGTAATTTAGGTGTGGATGCGGTAAGTCAATTTGAGAATATCTCACAACTTATTGCCGCTTTTGATGCAGAGACAACAATGCTCAAAACGGTTGTTGGTGTTTTTTCTGCTCTTGCTCTGATCACCTCATACCTAGGTGTATCAATGGCTTTATATGATCAAAACAAAGATGCAGTCACCAACAACTCAGCCAAAGCTTATGTTCTGACGTTTGTTGTACCACTGATATTGGCAACCCTATTCGCCAACCAATTCATTAGCATGCTCGATTACGCTGGCATGATATTGGTATTCCTAGCGATTTGGGGACCACTTGCAATTGTCATCGAGGTTCGCAAACCAAGTTTTGCTAAAAGTAGCAAAGAGAACACCTACACAGCGGTTGGTGGGCAACCAGCATTAATTGCCACCTTTATGTTTGGTGCACTAATCTTTGTTTCTTGGTTTATGGGTTAACCAAAACTACAAATAGTAAAGATATAGAAGGGAGCCATAGTGGCTCTCTTTTTTATGCCTGCTAGATAATTGAATCTATACCTAAAAAAACAACCTCTACACACAGAAAGTCTCACTAATAAGACGTTCAAACAATAATCACTTTCTGATGTGAATCGAAATCGCCTTTTACTCCCTCCTTCAATTGATAATTCTCTTTTTTATCAGTAACAAACAAATTGCTATCAAAATAGATCTTATAGAGTCACCAAAATAAACCGCAAACACAGGTGGCAAGAGTGCTATTACTGAACTAATTAAAAGAGTGGCCAAAGAAAAAAGGATGATAAAAATGGCAAAACCTCTGCTCTACTCACTTCCACTTCTATTGCTTGCTCCTTCAATTTTTGCAGAAACGCAAGACCCTGCAACCGACGCCAAAAGAGCACAAACCGTCGCCGATGTTATTGATAGACCCGGAGTATTAACTCCAGCAGGTCAATTTGGTGTAGAAGCCTCACTCAATTACTCACAAAACTCATCCAATAAAGTCAGTATCGTTGGTTATACGGTGCTACCTGCACTTGTTATTGGTCTTATAGAAGTCAGTGACTCAGACCGAACGACTATCACTGCAGGCTTAACAGGTCGCTATGGTTTAACTAATTCCACCGAGCTAGAAGTACGAATTCCATTTGTTTATCGAAATGATCAAATTTCTGCACGCCCAATCAGCAGTGGTGCATCAGACGAAACAATCAATAAAGATTTAGATGGCGGTGGTATTGGGGATGTTGAGTTTGCGATCAGGCATCAATTCAACTTTGAAACGGCCCCTTATTGGATTGGTAGTATGAGATTTAAATCCGATACGGGTAAGTCACCCTATGAGATTAATGTCGACCCTCTAACCAATGTATTAGACAGCGCCCCAACCGGTTCTGGCTTTTGGAGTGTCGAACCGGGTATCTCGATGATTTACCCTACCGACCCTGCCGTTCTGTTTGCTAGCGTCTCTTATATATACAATTTCAAAAATGACTTCGATATAAGTGGTGAAAATACAGAAATCGACTTAGGTGATACAATCTCTCTTGGGGCTGGGCTAGGTTTTGCTATCAACCGAGACCTTTCTCTTTCGTTTGGGCTAAGTCATCAAACTATTCTCAAAAGTAAAGTCAACGGCAGAACAGATGATGAAGCTAAGTTGTTGCAACTTGATTCACTAACAATGGGGATTAACTATGCCCTTTCACCGACAACTTCTCTTAACATTAGTGCACAAGCAGGGCTAACGGAAGACACACCCGACTTTCAGCTGAATGTTCGCGTGCCATTTACGTTCTAAGCAGTTCACTAAGCTATTTGTATGTTATTCACTTAGATGTGCCAGCGGTTATTAAATCGCTGGCACATATCGTATTAGAGGGGTTCAAATTAAGGGACTAATTAAAATTAAATTGAAGCGATTGGTGTAATTTATTACTTCGCTCTAACCTTCTCAATGCACCATTCACTTGTGCGTCAACATTCACTATGGTTTCAAAACCAATAACCGTATCATCCAATGAATTTTGAATGACTCGATTTATCGCGGTTTGAGTGATACTTGGTAAGGGCACTGTGACTTGGCTTACACTGATCTGAGGTTGCGTTATGTTTGGGGTTTGAACCAGGTTGTTATTTGGCAAAGAAACTGAATTTCCCCCACCAACTTGAACAACTGTCGTCGTCGGTACAACCGCTTCAGGCTGAGTCGCAACTAATCTTCCGTTTTGAAAAAACAGATTGGCAATACTGTTATTAAACAGTGTTTCACCGTTAATTGACGTTGCTATATCTAGCCCGATATTAATCATAAAGTCATCACTAATAAAGCCTGCTCGATAGCCTGATAACTCTTGATTATCAAGAGGATCAAGACTGTCTAGTTGATAGCTTGTTGCATACACCGGAGCTGTTAAGCACGCGCATACAGCGCTTATCAACCATGTTCGTTTGGACATTTCTAATACTCCCCAGGTTCGGGTAGCGTGATACTAAACACACCCAAAGAATCCCGAGCTACACCAGATTCAACGGGAGAAGGTGCGTATAGTGAGTAATTGTCGTCAGATACATAGCTATTTCTAGCCATTTTTACATGGCTACGAATCAAAAGAACAATGCCTGAATAGTACTGTTCAAACTCAGCAAACTTCATCTGAATAGTTCCTCGAGAAGGATCACCAAGAATGACTGAATGACTATTCATCCCTTTAATGACTACAAAATGCATATAACCATCAAAGTTAACTAACGTAATGCCGGGTACACCAAGTTGTTGCATTTTTGCCAGTGGTACTTTGAACCCGTCCGCTTTAAAGCCTAATGTTTCCAAATATTCTTTCATGTCTAGCAGCGAAAAGCCGCTCTTCTTGATCTTTTCTTGATCACCAAGGTCATACATGATTTTGAAAATAGTGTCTTCATCTGACGGATGTTCATAGTGATAAGTAAGTAGCGATGCAACCGCTGCCGATCCACAGCTAAAGTCATATTGCTGGCGGATAACATCACCAAACAGTATCTCTTTATAGCTCTTAACCGGAACGTTGAACGCGCCTCGACTCGGCATATAAGTTAATGCATTTGCGGATGCTGATACCATCAGCATCCACATCGCTAAGATTCGCCAAAAAACCATATCATTTCAGTGTCAGGTTAACGACTGTTGAGTTTTGAATCAGTACATTGTTACCCGTGTTTTGTATGACATTGGTAACACCAGAAGTGGAGGCTAATGCACCAGCCGCGATGTGATTATTACCGCTTGTGGTACCCGTGGCGACATTGCCCTGGCTCAAACCATTCACTTCTGAAGATGCCGAAATACTATCGAGATCGATATTATATTGGTCACCTTCAATTACATACTGACCACCTCTTGAGCTATCCATGGAATCCATGGATAGCTCATAGTCGTCTGCCAGCACCAGATCTTCAGCATAAGCGTTAATAACCAGTAAGCTGCTTATTGCTAATAGTGCTAAGCGCATGACATTCTCCAGAATTAGTTAGTTTGTACAGTCGCGTTGGTAACAACAGATTGTTGAACCATAGAGTTTGCACCAGCAGATTGACCAACAGTCGTAATACCAGCGGCATTATTGAAGCCAGTCATAGTGTTAGTGTTATTGACTTCCACACCAGCACCAGCACATGTGTTGCAACCTCCGCGAGGGTGATATCCTGATTTCGCTGATTCACCATATTCAACATTGGTATGAGTAATATGACCATCTAAATCAGACTTAGCCAAAACCATATCAACTTCGAAGCTTAAATTATGACTAGCATCGATTATATTTTGGCTGTTAGTCATAGTATTAGTGGCAGTGTTATTAGCACTATGATTCCACTCTTTGTTGTTGTCATCACCGTTACCTACGTTGGCACTGTCATTCCACTCTTTGTTGTTGTCGTCACCCCCGCCGATCTTGTTATTATCGTCACCATTGTTAGATGTATATTTATTATGGTCGTTACCTGCACCATTATTATTGTTGTCGTTATTATCATTACCATCATTAGATGTGTACTGATTATTGTCGTTACCACCACCATTATTGTTGTTGTCATTACCTGCGCCAATTTCCAATGTATTGTCGCTTAGATAATCAGCACCACCGCCATAACCAGCCATCGCTGCACCGCTCATCATCATTGCTGCCATTGCAATCGCTATACCTGTTTTTTTAAGGTTCATAACATTCACTCCGTGTGTGTCCATTTCTGAATTTAGTTTTTATTGCCCTTGAGCAACTCGATTATAGGTAGGCATCCAGAGATGAAAGTCTCAAAGTTGAGACGGAAAATAGGAATCAGATGGAGATGTCAAAAAAGGAAGCGAAGCGGAGAATATGCATCTTGTTAATAAACATGCATTTACAGGTGCCAGTTGGCATTTAGATGAGCAAAGTATGAAGATCCACTCTGTATTCGTCTTAGATATATCCTCATACTTTAAGAGGTTTTAATCCAACTTTTAATTTGATGGAATCGTGAGCTAAACAAACAAAAATACAAAACAACGTAAGTTCAGAAGCTTAGTTAAATCGTTATGACGTGATATTTAAAGCCGCCTTGCTCTGTCTAAACTAAATAACTAGCCACTACTGACACTTAAATAAGTAAATTTTATGAAATACGCTACTCACCCGTAAATATTGAATATACTTTACCTGTTATATACCCAAACCCTACTCGATTTTTCATCACAGTATGAGGTAAATAATTTTTCCGGAGGCAGTGTTAATGTCGAATAAACGTGTGGTGATTTTGTCAGAGAAAACCTTACAAACAAGCTTGATGGAACAGCAACTTACCGAAAAGCTGGATATCAACCTTGAAGTTCTTTCTGCATCAGAGTTAGCACCTTCAGCTGCACAGCAAGATATCGCTCTGGTATTAGTCGATTTCGAACAACTTCAACTATTAGTAAATGGTGGCACTATACCAAACTTTGATCTTCTTAAGATCGACATCTTGATCTACAACATGCCACCAGAATCCACGCAATGCGAGTTCATCTATTGGTCATCGCTAAAAGGGGTTTTACTAAACACCGCACCTATCGAGCATCTATACGAAAGTGTTAGCTACGTACTACTCGGGGGATTATGGCTACCAAGAAAGTGCTTAGAAAACTTAGTGATGCTGAGACGAAATCCCAACTTAGAAAGATGCCAGTTGTATAAAACACTCACATCAAGAGAAAGGCAAATACTTGATCACGTCGCATCTGGAGAATCAAATAAACAGATAGCGAACTCACTCTATCTTTCTGAAAGTACAGTCAAGTCACACGTATATAAGATTTTCAAGAAGCTGGATGTCCATAAGCGAAAAGACGCCATGCACATTACTCAAGCCATACACACTAATCACCCAAATTTCGAATAAGCGGTAATTGGTAAAAGGAAAATGTACTGTAGGAAGGGTGAGACAAAGCGACAGCAACATCGCCTTGCTCTAAATTAGACATGATCGGTTTAGAATTTTTTTGGAGCAAAACCTGTCATTGCATCTAAACGTAATTGCTTACCCATCTTTGTCATCGGGTGAACAATAACTAGGCCTTTAACTGATTTTTTCAACTTACCAAGGTCAGCTTGTTCAGCTTTGGTAATCTCACGTGAAAACGGCATATCTTGCAGGCTTTTACGCTCTTGGTTTACGTTATATTCTTGCTTGCCACGTAGCGAGTTTACTTTCTTCGAGAGTGCATCAACCTCATCAGTAAACTTAGTAATCATCGGCTGATCACCACGACCTTTAGCAGCATCAAGTTTACGCTGCGCACTATCAAGACGGTTGTGAAGTTGTTGAAGTTCCTGCTTTAGGCTCATAGCGATTTGTCTCTCTCGAATATTAAAGGGCGGCGAGTGTACCACACACAACAGTACCTCCCTAATTATAATCTAACGTCTTATTTTTGAGCAGCTTTATCATCTCATAATACTCAAATCATTCGCTGTTATTACCCTATCTAAACTGGCATGGTCGAGTTAGACAATTTATAGTCTTGTTAAATGATGATGGAGGAGGTTCAGGCAATGTTTAACTCTTTAACCATACTAAGGAAAATTCTCGGTATTTGGGGGTTGCTAGGTATATTCTCAGCTCATGCCACTGTGCAAGTGAGTTACTTGCCACCTGAATCAACAAATGAAAAACAAGCCAAGCAAGCTATAGTCGAGAGTGGCGTCAATTCAGTGATTGTCGATCTAGCCAAGGAACACTTTCCGTTTAAGCAAGCGCTCACCATTCAATATGGCGGTAATGAAGGTCCCTTATATGACCCCGGCAACCACACCGTGTACATGCCATACACCTTCTACACTCAAACCATCGAATATTTTAAGAGTAATCACTATCAAGAGAAATTTGATCGCTCCGCAGATTTGGGCACTATCGATACCATAATGCACACCTTACTCCATGAAGTTGGACACGCGTATATTGAAGATCAGGCAATCCCCATTTTAGGTAAAGAAGAAGACGCGGTTGATAACTTTGCTGCGTTAATCATGATTGAATATGTTGAAAATGGTGATGACGCTAGCATCAGTGCTGCGGATATGTTTGCTTTTGAATCTCAAGATCGACCAGATTACTACCAAGCTGATGAATATATCGATGAACACAGTTTTGATTTGCAACGCTACTTTTCTACGCTTTGTTTGGTTTACGGAAGCGATCCCGAGAAGCACGCCGACTTACTCAATGAAATTGAACAAGATTTACTGACTGAAAGAAAAGATTTTTGCATTTCTCACTTTCAAACCATACACAACAACTGGCATAGGTACCTAGCCAGTGATAATGCACCATATTTTTAACAACTCATTTTCTGTGCTACTAGTTTAATTTAAAGCATACACATAATAACTTCATATGATACAAGGATTTTTTTGCACAAAAAATAAAACTTAGGCCTTAAGCTTCACAGTTCTCTGTCGATAATATGTTTAACATAATGGATAACATAACGATACATATGCATGATATATGTACTAAGCAGGACAAATTACAGCAGAGAATATTATGAATCTAACTATAAGAACACGCCTTTACATATTGTCGTTTATACCTTTGCTTTTGATGGCTATTGGGGTAATGGGAGTCGCTTACGTCAAGACAACTAACCTCACCGCTCAGCAAGTAGAAGTCACAAGCAGTACAATGATGCTGCAAAAAAAATCGGAATTAAAAACCTACGTGCAAATGGCAAAATCTGCCGTACAACCCTTCCTTACTCGTGGCGCCTCTTTAGAAGAAGCACTACCAACATTAAGAGAACTCGAATACGGTAGCGATGGCTACATCTTCGGATACGACTCGAAAGGTATTCGAATCGTAATGGGCAAGCATGACAAAGGTATTGGCGAAAGCTACTTTGACTTACAAGATCAACAGGGCAATTACCTAATTCGAGAGCTGATCACCAATGCCAAAACCGGTGACTACACCACTTACTACTTTCCTAAACCAGGTGAGACGAAAGCACTACCAAAGCTAAGCTACTCAATTTACATTCCAGAATGGGATTTAATGCTGGGTACTGGTTTTTACACTGATGATATTGATGCGGTCATCGCAGACATGAATAGTAATGCTAACAGTGCCTTAGAAAACACATTGGCGGCGATTGCAATGTTCTGTTTCGCTATTGCTACCCTTGTTGCTATCTTCGCTATCGCCGTTAACCGTTCAATCATGAAACCGTTAGAACAGTTTGACCTATCCATTCAATCTTTTGCCAATGGCGATGCCGATTTAACGGCTCGTATGGAGAAATTTAAAGCACCAGAATATGCTCGCTTGAGTAGTAACTTCAATATCTTCGTTGAGAGCCTACAGAGCATTATTAGTAACGTTAGCAATGTTGGCCAACAAGTGGTCTCAGAAACCAGCAATATGTCAAACCGCGCAGCACAAGTTGATGAGTTGGCGACGGGACAACGTGAAGAGACAGAACAAGTGGCAACCGCAATGACGGAAATGACCACCACCGCACAAGAGATTTCCAACAATGCTTGCCAAGCAGCAGATTCAGCCAAAGAGGCCGACGATAACGCACTTGAAGCACAGCAAATCGTCAACTCAGCAGCTAATTCAGTAGTAGCATTGGCGGATGAAGTACAAAAAGCGACAGATGTTATCTCTCGCTTAGAAGGTGACGTACAGAACATTTCATCATCACTGGAAGTGATCCAAGATATTGCAGAACAAACCAACCTACTCGCACTCAACGCCGCCATTGAAGCCGCACGCGCTGGTGAGCAAGGTCGTGGGTTTGCCGTGGTGGCAGACGAAGTTCGCAAACTTGCCAGTCGTACTCAAGAGAGTACTGGTGAAATTCACCAGATGATTCAACAACTGAAATCCGCTTCTGATGATGCTGTTAAAGCGATGGAGTCAAGCCAAACTCGCAGCTCTGATACCGTAACAGAAGCCAATGCGGCGGCAGAAGCTCTGGTTAAAATTCAACATTCAATCGCCACTATCATGGATATGAACTCATTGATTGCAACCGCAACAGAAGAACAAAGTTTGGTTGGGCAAGAAATCTCTGAGCGAATTGTGGTGATTTCAGATCAAAGCTCCCAATCTGCTGCGCTGGCAAATGAGAACCGTGCCGGCAGCCAAGAGCTCAATGGTCGAGCGAACGAACTGTATAACTTAGTTAATCGCTTTACAGTGTAAAAAGTAGAGACAACGCAGCTCTCCATACAAAGATGTGCTGTTATATCCAACCATAAAAAAGTGACCATTTCGGTCACTTTTTTTAATCTGTTTGGGCACTATTCTTGTTGTACTAAATTATAGTTTTCTGCCATCTCACCTTGTACTTTATTGCCATCAACATCAAGCATCATCAGCACATTTTCACCAACAAAAAATTGTTGTGAATCGTCTTTTGCAGACAAGGTTACCGTATCGCCTTTACTGTTCCAAACAAACTCACCAGTCGACTTATATTCTTCGGTTGGTTTTAAGTCATCACCTTTGGCTGCACCTAGATAGGTTTGCTGATAAACATAGCTGCCATCAAAATTGAGAGTTAATGAGGTAGCAATACCAGAACAATCCGCACATGGCATCGTCCCCATGTAAAGACCTTCCCAATCCAATGAATTACGAGCACTATGCTCCAAACGTTGTTGTTCTGAATCTACCGCACTTTCACTGCGTACTTCGGTACTGTGTGCCGCTGAAATTGATGAAGTCGCTTGCGATTGTACCGCCGGATCATCTTCACTCACTTGCACCGTAACATTCTCAGTCACCTGTTCTGGCGGTGTTTGGACGAGAGGTTGCTCTGGTGCTTCATCTTGGCAACCAGCGAGTACAAATACAGCACTTGTCAGTATTAATAGCGTTTTTTTCATCTTCATTCCTTATTCAACCAATCAGATACTGTCTTCTAATATTAGAATCGTTTGAGACTTTTACGTCAGAACAAACACAAATTACTGATCCGCATTTGTCAGGAAAACGAAAATGAGTGGAAAATTTGTCTTTATTAATAGGTAATTAGCGCTCCGAACTCTGTCATCTTGTTCAATATAGGCTGCTGAAACAAAAAGCCAACAGTCGCGCAATGTCTTAACTGTTGGCTCTCTCATTCAAGCATGAGTTGTGTGTTTACTTACACCATGC
>Ga0193961_1000926_pt1 | contig 10859 bp, 11 predicted proteins | sample FB_4_MG_FD_140371 | JGI IMG/M metagenome (GOLD analysis project Ga0193961, IMG submission 140371) | Microbial mat bacterial communities from the Broadkill River, Lewes, Delaware, United States - FB_4_MG | ecosystem: Environmental > Aquatic > Freshwater > River > Microbial mats | place: USA...
CGCTTATGAATATTTTGGGCTGTTTAGATAGACCATCTAAAGGTTCATATGCATTAGATGGAACAAATGTTGAAAATTTAAATGATGATGAATTGGCGTATATTAGAAATAAAAAAATTGGTTTTGTATTTCAGTCTTTTAATCTAATTCCTAGAGTTAGTGCATTAAATAATGTTGAACTTCCATTAATATATGGTAAAGCTCATAGAAAAGATAGGATTAGTTTAGCTGAAAAGGCATTAGAGCGAGTTGGATTAGGAGATAGAATGGATCATAATCCAAATGAATTATCTGGTGGTCAAAAGCAAAGGGTTGCCATAGCAAGAGCATTGGTTCAAAATCCATCTATAATTTTAGCTGATGAACCAACGGGTAATTTAGATTCAAAATCCACAGGAGAAATAATGGATATTTTTAAAGGACTTAATAATGATGGCGCAACTGTAATATTGGTTACTCATGAACCAGATATTGCAGAACAAACTAAAAGAGTAATTACCTTTAGAGATGGCGAAATAATAGAAGATATTAGAAATGCAGAAATTAGTGAAAAAAATAAGTTAGGAGGCCTTTAAATGAGTATATTAGAAAGTTTACAGATGGCCTTTAAATCTATTTGGACAAATAAAATGAGATCAATTCTTACTATGCTTGGAATAATAATTGGAATTGCATCTGTAATTGCAGTAATGGCTTTAGGTAGTGGAGGAGAAAAAGCAATAGGTTCTGAATTTGAATCAATAGGGCTTAATAGAATGTTTATTTTCCACAATTGGAGAGAAGATATTGCTTCAAAAGATTATATGAGACATGGCGATGCTGAGGCACTTGAAAGAGCATTTGCAGATAAAGTAGATGGTTTTTCAGTTACAGTATCTCAAGGCGGAAAATATATTAATAGAGAAATGAAAAAACAACAAAAAATTTCGATTCAAGGTGTTAGTGAATCGTATGATAATATTCAGTTTTTTGATATGCAATTGGGAAGATTCTTAACCAAAAGAGATATATTAACAAATCGAAAGGTTATGATAATTGAAGAAAAATTTGCAAAAGATGTATTTGGGAAAACTGATGTAATTGGAGAGCAGTTAATAGTTGAAATTAATAGTCAAAGCGTTGCATTTGTAATTGCAGGTGTATATAAAGAAAAAACATCTTCTATGATGCAAAGTTTTGGAATTAGTCAAGATCCAACTGTATATGTTCCAAATTCTACGCTTGAAAATATTTCAGGAACGGGAGATTTTGTTTCTCAAATAGAAGCTAATATTAAAGAGGGCGAAGATGCAAAGGCTGTATTAGATGAAATGATTAAACTTATTGAAAGAAGACATCATAATACTGGCGAGAATCTATATCAAGGTCAAACTGCAGAAGGCCAGCTAGATTTATTTAATAATTTTATGGGGATATTAACTGGAATCATAAGTGCAATTGCAGCAATTTCATTATTAGTAGGTGGAATTGGAGTAATGAATATTATGTTAGTATCAGTAACAGAAAGAACAAGAGAAATTGGTATTCGTAAAGCCTTGGGGGCAAAACATAGAGATGTTTTAAGACAATTTTTAGTTGAAGCGGTAATTATTTCAGGATTAGGTGGAGTTATTGGAACGCTTTTAGGCGTTGCCTTATCTTATATTTTCTCAAGTGTAGTAAAAATACCGCCTTCGGTAGATCTTAAGATGATTCTTATTGCTTGGGTATTTTCAGCAGGAGTAGGTATATTCTTTGGAATTTATCCTGCAAATAAGGCTGCAAAATTAGACCCAATAGATGCTTTACGATACGAATAAAAATTAGGAGGATATTTATGGATCAGGTGGAAAATACAAATGTAAACAAAATGGGAGTGTTTGAAAGAATTATTAAGGTGTTTTACGCACCATCAAAAGTAATGGAGGCTATTAAAAGCGAACCTAAAATTTTAATTCCATGGCTTGGATTACTTATTTTTTCAATGTTACTTTCTTTTATGAACATGGAAGCGGTAAAAGAATCTTTAGTTCAAAGCTTTATGGCAACTCAAGCACAGACAGGGCTTGAAATAACAGAAGGTTATATTCAAACAATGGCAATTGTAAGTGCTATTACAGGAAGTTTATTTTTATCAGCAATTCCTTTTATAACTGGTTTATTAGCTCATGTAGTAGGGTTAATTGTTGGAGGAAAAGGAAGCGTTAAAAAGAGTTTATCTGTTGTAATGACTTCAATGTACATTACTTTAGTTGGTAGTTTATTGACAATGTTAGTAAGTATGGGATTAAATACTCAATTAACTTTTTCATTGGGTTATGCAATACCAGGGATAACAAATCTTTCTTTAAAGACTATTTTAATGTCTGTTGAAGTATTTACTATATGGGCATTGATTGTAAATACTATTGGAATGAAGAAAGTGCATGAAGTTAGCACAGTTAAAGCATTTTTAATGGTATTTATTCCTCAAGTACTTTATATTGCTCTTAGTCTAATTGGAATAGGTGCAGCTCAGTCTATGATGTAGTATTTTAAAGGCATTTAAAGTAGTTTAAACTACTTTAAATGCCTTTTTTTAATGTAAGGATTTATTTTTAATAAAATTTATATTTATCTTTTCCAGTTTGTTTTGCAATATATAATGCTTTATCTGCATTTGATAGAAGTTCATCTATAGTATTAGAAGTTTTTTTATTCGCAATTCCAGCGCTAATAGTTATATTATATTTAGATAAAAACTCGTCTTCTTTAATAAGTTTATAAAAAGAATCAAATGTATTTTCCACATCACTTGTTATTATAAAGCCAGCAAATTCGTCACCACCCCACCTAGAAATAAAATCAGGTGAATTAAAATGAAGTTTTGCAATTTCGCCAATTCTTATTAAAACTTTATCTCCAACTACATGTCCATATAAATCATTAATACATTTAAAACAATCAATATCAAAAATAAAGATATTAAGTTTATTGTTACTATATAAAGAATAAGCTTCTTCTAAAGTCTCGTCAAAACCTCTTCTATTAGCTAGATTTGTTAATGCATCAATTTTTGCCATTTCAGAAAGTTCATTTTCATGTTTTTTAATTAGTTTAGAAACAATAAATAAAATTATAAATAATATTAAAGATAATATAAGGATATCTTTTATAAGCTGAGAGTAAAAAGATTTAATTAAAAATGAAGTATCTTTTTTTACAACTAAATACCAATCAAAATCCGGTATATATCGAGTAATAATAAAATAATTAACCCCTTGATTTGAATAATTAAATATACACATTGAAGTTTTATTATTAATTATTTTGTCCTTTATTTTAATATCAAGAGTGTCAAAGAAATTTTCTTTTTCGATTTTTTCTGAATTTGAATGCGCCTGTATCAATCCATCTGAGTTTATTAAAAAGGTTTCAAGCTCATATTCTGATTCATAGGTATTAAATAATTCCTGAATTTTTTCCATTTTAACACCGACACCAGTGACACCTAAAAAATCATTTTTTTGATTATATATTTTACAATTAATAAAAACTGTAAGCATATGATTTGCAGCCTCATCTTGATCTACATCTAAATCATATAATGGAGTTTCTTCTAAGAATTTATAATACCATTTATCATGTTCATTTTTGGTAGATATATTTTTAAATAATCCGGTATTATTGTAATAGTGTTTAGTTTTATCTGAGATTAGAAAAACTGAGTCATAATTATATTTATTTTTTATTCCATTTAAATATTTTTTTAAGGGAATAGAATCTTTATTTTCTTGGGTTTCCAACCAATTAATTAGAAATGAATCATTTGCCATTGTTAAACCAACAAAAATTGGTTTAGTAATTTCAGAATTTATATCTGAATAAATATTTGAAGATGTAAGTTTGGTAATGTTTTTAGTGTTTGAGGAAATAATATCTTTGTAGCTACTATAATTTAATAAAACTATAACTATATAGCCTAAAATAATAACTAAAGTAATAATAAAATTTACTGGAAGTTTGTTTTTTTTGTTTTTCATTTTAGCTCCTAAATTTATATGAATTTATATTTAATATATTAAATACTATTATAGCACAATTTTAAAGCCTGTTAATATTGTATAATATAAGAAAGCAGTGCGTTTTCTAATACTAAGATATTTAGGAAGATAATTAATTATTTTTTGATTATTTCATTTTTAGTTGACAAAAATAGAAGCTATTGATATATTCAAGATATAAATTAATATACTACTTACATATCACTAATATATCACAGTAATGGAGGAGAATAATATATGAAACCAGTTTTTTCAAATCGTGCAAAAAATATTAGAGCATCAGAAATAAGAGAAATTTTAAAATTAACATCTAGAAGTGACATTATTTCATTTGCAGGAGGTTTGCCAGCACCTGATTGTTTCCCAATTGATCAATTAAAGGGAATATCTAAAGAGGTTCTTCAGGATATGGGTGTAGAAGCACTTCAGTACAATGCAACAGAGGGATATTTACCTCTTAGAGAAAAAATTGCAAAAAGAATGCAAAAACAAGGTATGGATGCAAAAGCTGACAATATTCTAATGACAAGTGGTTCACAACAGGGATTAGATTTTTCAGGAAAAATATTTACAGATCCAGGTGATATTGTCCTTTGTGAAAGTCCATCATATTTAGGTGCAATAAATGCATTTAAAGCATATGGAGCAGAATTTGTTGAAGTTGATACAGATGAAAATGGTATGATTCCAGAAGATTTAGAAGCTAAATTAGAAAAATACGATAGAGTAAGAATGATTTATGTTATTCCAGATTTTCAGAATCCAACAGGGCGTACTTGGTCAGTTGAAAGAAGAAAGGCATTGCTTAGCTTGGCTAAGAAATATAATAAAGTGGTTATTGAAGATAATCCTTATGGAGAATTACGTTATGAAGGGGAGTCATTACCAAGTGTATATGCACTAGATAAAGATGATTTAGTAGTTTATTTAGGAACATTTTCAAAAACTTTTTGTCCAGGACTAAGAATTGGTTGGGTATGTGCGAGTGATGAAATTTTAAATAAATATATTTTAGTTAAACAAGGCGCTGATTTACATTCAAATGCTATGGCACAAAGAGAATTATCGTTATTTTTAGATCATTATGATTTTGACGCACATATTGATAGATTAGTTAAACTTTATAGACATAGAAGAGATATTATGGTTGATGCATTAGATAAATATTTTCCAAAAGATATTAAATATGTTAAACCAGAAGGTGGATTATTCTTATGGTTAGAAGTTTCAGACAAAATTGATACAAAACCATTTCTTCAAGATGCAATTAAAGAGGGAGTTGCATTTGTACCAGGAAATTCATTTTTCCCAAATGGTGGAGTAGATAATGGAATGAGACTTAATTTTTCAAATATGGATGATGAAAATATCGAGGCAGGAATGGCTAGACTAGGAGCATTATTAAAAAACTTGTAGTTATCTTTTAGATAAATAGGAGGGGTTAGATGCAAAAAGAATTTGAATATGCTTATTTTGCAGGTGGGTGTTTTTGGTGTATGGTATCTCCATTTGACGTTCTAGATGGAATTTTAGAAGTTAAATCGGGATATATGGGGGGCAATTTAGACAATCCATCATATAAAGATGTTAAGGGTCAAAAGTCAGGACATTATGAAATAATAAGAATTCAATATGATCCCAATGTTATTTCATATAATAAACTATTAGATGCTTTTTGGAGACAAGTGGATCCTACAGATGATGAAGGACAATTTCAAGATAGAGGTCCTTCATATAGAACGGCAATTTTTTACACCTCAGAGGAACAAAAAAATTTAGCGCAAGTATCAAAAGAAGTGCTAGATAAATCTAAGCGATTCCCTGGTAAGGTTATAACACCAATAATAAAGGCTTCAAAATTTCATGATGCAGAGGATGAGCATCAAGATTTTTATAAAAAGAATCCAGAGGAATACAAATTAGATAGAAGTAAATCTGGAAGAGATGAATTTATTAAGAAATACTGGGGAGACGATTATTATACCATTTATGAGGAGGAGTAAAAATGAAGCCAATTGAGAAATTAGTTTTTAAATCAAAAGAAGAAGTTTATAAGTATGCAAATATTAAACTTGTAGGATTAGTAGCTAGTGAAGATAATACATTAGCAAATTTAAGTAATGCAGCCGCGTTATTAGGATTTTTATTAGATGATATAAATTGGGTAGGATTTTATTTTATTAGAGAAGGGTTACTTAAATTAGGACCTTTTCAAGGAAAACCAGCATGTACTACTCTTAATTTAGGCAATGGAGTTTGTGGCACTGCAGCTCAAACAAAAGAGGTTCAAATTGTTGAAAATGTAGATTGTTTTGTAGGTCATGTTGCATGTGATCCAGACTCTAAGTCGGAAATTGTTTTTCCTATAATCGTTGATGGAAATGTAATAGGTGTTTTAGATGTTGATAGTCCAATTTATAATAGATTTGATGAAGAAGACCGCGTTGGACTTGAAAGAATAGTTAATACTCTAAATAAATATATAAAATGGAATGAAATAGTTTAGTAAAAAATAGTTGCAAAAATTATAATTAATTTTTGCAACTATTTTTATTTTACTCCATTTTTAATTAAAAAAAGCTCATATTTTTTATCAATTTTTGTAATATGCTGAATCAACCATTCTTCTAAAAATTCAAGCACATCAGTGGAAATTGAATCTTTATTTTCAGCAAAAGCTAAGGATAGTTCTTTTATTTTAGTTCTAAAATCGTTGTGTTCTTTTAGATGAATTGCTTTATCTGGGTAATCAAATTCTTCAAAATACTTTTCTTCTGTATCAAAGTGATAGATTCCATAACTAATTAAACCTTCTAATATTTCATAGATATGTTCTTCCGTATCATTATTGTTAATTGCATTTGAAAGTTTGGTAATATATAAAAATATTTTTTTATGTTGCTCATCTATTTCTTTTATTCCAACGCTTAATTCTTGATTCCAATTTAATGACATAAGGCACCTCCCAAAATAAATCGCTATTTAATTTGATTATACCCATAATAAGAAAAATATAACTTTTTAATCATTAAAAACATGCTTAAACTTACAAGGTGATTTAAACCAAGTATTTAAAAAGGAAACAGCTTCATAATCGACTTCACCAAGCAATCTACCTATTTCCATTGCGAATTCTAAATAACCATCATGTCTTGAAGTTACAATATTTTCATCTGTTTCATAAAGATTATAAGTTGGTGGATTAGAAGGTAAATGGGAATATGTTTTATCTTTCGAATAAGTTCCGGTATATGTTAAATTTTCTAAAATACCCGAATGGGCTATATAATCTACACCACCACATATGCCTCCTATAATTTTATTTTTTGAAAAACAAGCTCTTATTAAATTTAAAATATCATCTTTTATAATAGGATTTCCACCTGGAATAATTAATGCATCAATTAAATCTGCATCAATTGAATCTAGTTTTTTATCAATAACGATTCGCTTACCATCCATACATGTTATTTCATTTTGATCACTTGATAGATATAATACATTGTGATTTTTTAAAATCATAGTTAAAACTGCTAATTCTACTTCATAATATCCATCGTATAAGTATATACCAATATTCATAAAAACCTCCTAAAAATAATGTAATGTTAAAATTATTTTATAGTATAATAGATAATAAAGCAAATAATTTTAATAAGAATATTCAGAATTATTAGAAAAGGGTAGAAAAAGAAATTAAAAGAGCGTATTATAAAGAAAAAGAGGGGGTAAAAATGAAAGAATACAGACAAAAGCAAGTTAATAAACAAATAAATAATGAAAAAATATCCAAATATAAGAAAAAATTAAATACTTCTTTTTTAAAAGAAGAAATAAAAAAAATAAATAATATTAGAAGAGAAGAATTAAAAAAATTAATAATAGATAGAGATATTTTACATATTAGAAAATGTATTATGCAAAAAAAGTTTTCAGTATATGAGTTGGTCCTATTTTATTTAGAGAGAATATATTTATATGATAAAAATTATAATAGCGTTATTTGCTTAAATGAAAATGCATTAAATCAGGCTAAAGATTTAGATAAAAACATTAAAAATATAGAAGAATTTAAATTATTTGGCATACCAATTTTAGTTAAGGACAATATTGCTACAGTAGATAATATGCCAAATACAGCGGGAGCTAAATGTTTAGAAAATTCTATTCCTAATAGAGAGAGCTTTATCGTAAAAAAACTTAAAGAAGAAGGAGCTATTATATTAGGAAAAACAAATTTAAGTGAATGGGCTAATTTTATGTCTGACAATAGTTCTAATGGTTTTTCATGTCTTGGAGGACAAACAAAAAATGCAGTGGGAAATTATGATGTTGGAGGTTCAAGTGCAGGCTCGGCGGTGGCGGTAAAAATGAATTTTTGCGCAGCAGCAATAGGGACAGAGACATGTGGTTCTATAATTTATCCTTCGGTTCAAAATCAAGTGTTTGGATTAAAACCAACATTGGGGAGTTTAAGTAGAGATCTTATAATTCCAATTACAGAAGTGCAAGATACTCCAGGACCAATAGCAAGAAATATTGAAGATATAAAGGTATTATATGAAGTTATGAGAGGCGAAGATAAAAGAGATAAAAGAACTCTTAATGATTTTAATAAAAAAGATACTAAAGATATTAATGAGTTGTGTAAAAAGCATAAAGGAAATTTTAAAATAGGAGTTTTAACAAATGATGAATTTGCTTTAGAAGTAGATGAATCGATCAAAATACAATTTGATAAAATAATTAATAAATTAGAAAAAGAAGGAATTCAAATTCAAAAATTTAAAATGGATAAATTGGCGTTTGATACAAGTATGATGTCAGTTTTATATTATGGATTTAAAAGAGATTTAAAGCTTTATTTAGAACAAATTAAAGATGAAAATATAAAGTGTTTAAAAGATGTGTACGACTTTAATAATAAAGATTTAGATAATAATGCACCATTTGGTCAAAAAATTATTGAGGATTCACTTAATTTAAATTTAGATGAAGGAATGTTTAATAAATTGGTCTTAAAGAATAAGAATAATACAAGGCATTCAATTGATAAGATTATTAAAGAAAGTGATGTAGATGCAATTATTTCAATAGATGGACAGTTGTCAGTAATATATTCTGCCGCGGGATATCCGGCACTAACTATTCCTGTAAATAAAATAGAGGGATATAATCCTTTGGGAATAACTATTGTAGGTAGTGAAAATGACGAAATAAAAATGATTAATTTAGCAAAGGCTATTAATAAAATTATAAATGGGGTGGAGTTATGATACCAGAGAAAATTAAAATTGCATTTTTAAATACTCCAATATATAAATTGGAACGTATTTCAGAAATGCTTGGGAAAAATATTTATATTAAAAGAGATGATTTAACAGGAATCGAATTTTCGGGAAATAAGGTTAGAAAATTAGAGTATTCAGTTAAAGAAGCCTTAAATCAAGGAGCTACAACATTGATAACTTGTGGAGGAATTCAGTCAAATCATGCAAGGGCAACTGTTGCAGTATCAAAAAGACTTGGGTTAAATGCTCATATTGTACTAACATCTAATGGAAAACCCGCGCTTCAAGGAAATTATTTATTAGATAATCTTTTAGGGGCTAAGATAACACTTATTCCAGAAGAAGATGCAGATAATTTTAATAAAGTGATGGAAGAAATAAAAGAAGAGTATAAACAAAAAGGCGAAAAAGCGTATATTATTCCAATGGGAGCATCAAATGGAATAGGCAATTTTGGGTATGCAGAGGCATATAGTGAAATATTAAGACAGGAAAAAGAAATGGATGTAGAATTTGATACAATTGCATGTGCAGTTGGTTCAGGAGGAACTCAAAGTGGACTATTATTAGGTGCGTATTTGCAAAATAATTATAAAAAAATAGTGGGAATAAATGTTACTAGAGATGCAGAATATTTTAAAAATGCAATAATCGGTGAGATTAAAGAGTCATTTGAATACTTAGATAAAGAATATAAAAAGCAAAATTTTAATTATGATATTAGAGATGGATATGTAGGCCCTGGCTATGCTAAAACAAATGAAGAACAAAGAGATTTTATAGCAGAAATTGCAAAATTAGAAGGTCTTTTATTAGACCCAGTTTATACAGGTAAAGCATTTAGAGGCTTATGTGAAGAAATAAAAAAAGATAGATTTAAAGATTCAAAAAATATTTTATTTATTCATACCGGTGGACTTTATGGATTATTTCCTTCAGCGGAATTATTTCATAAGGAATAATTTTTTAAAATTAAATATTAAAGAGCAAATTAATAAAAATAATTTGCTCTTTTTTTAAAAATTATTTAAATTCAATGGAATACTTCATTTCAGAAACTTTTGAAAGAGTTTGATAAATTGAACAATATTTAGTTGCCAATTCAAATGATTTTTCAAAAGCTTTTTCTTTTCCTTTTTCTTTAAGATAAATAATGGCCTTTACTTCAACAAATGAAAACCAAGTGGGAACTTCTTCTCGTTTTTCACCATCAATAAAAATATCTGCTTTTTCAAAATCTAGCTTTTTTTTACTGACAATATCTAAAAAAGTAGCATATAAACAAGAGGCCAATGCACCCGAAAGCATATCATATGGACGCAAATTGTCTTGGTCTGCTCCAATATTAAAATTGCCATGCTGGGTTTCTAAGATACCTTCAAATGAATTTTTAAAATGAGTTTTAACATGAACGCTTGACATATAGACCTCCAATCTAAATAGAAAACTTCTTTGAATGATTTACTAAATAATGGCGTACATAGCTTGAAAAAGCTACTAATTTAAATGTTAATGCAATAATTAATAAAATAATGTGAAAATAACC
>Ga0193961_1000929_pt1 | contig 10846 bp, 16 predicted proteins | sample FB_4_MG_FD_140371 | JGI IMG/M metagenome (GOLD analysis project Ga0193961, IMG submission 140371) | Microbial mat bacterial communities from the Broadkill River, Lewes, Delaware, United States - FB_4_MG | ecosystem: Environmental > Aquatic > Freshwater > River > Microbial mats | place: USA...
CCATTACAGTCAATACAAACATCAGGTTTACCAAACACATTAAAAGCTTTTTCTGCAAGATTGCCAACATCAGCACTATATTCACAGATAAGTCTTCTATCCCCATCACTTATTGCTTTCTGTAGTTTAGCTTTATGGTATTCAAACTCCCATAGCCATTCTTCTTTAGTAGGATTCCACATATCCCAATCACCCTTGTGGGCATTAGCTTCTGTTTCATCATCCATTCTTTTTGCAAATAAAGTTCTCATAATAAAATCCTTTAAAATAACCAATAGCCACCAGTACGTCTACTAATAGCTATAAGTAAAAAACTGAAAACTTTACACATATAAACCAGATAAGGGTAATAAAGTTAAAAACTTACCCATATCAATAAAATCAGTTGTCAAGGATTACTTGACAACTAGAAAACGAACTATCAGTTCGCAAAATAATTTAACCGTGGTCTGAACCATTACCAAGATTGTACTCATAGCCTTTGTAGACTTGAGCATCTTCACTTAACCTTTCTCCATCTAATATGATAGGGTTTCCATTAATATGAACATCTACATTGTCGATACGAAGCAGTGAAGCACAAGTAAATTCACTAATAGTGTACATAGGCATATCTTTACCGTACACATCATAAAGACCGTTAACGCTGTCAATAATCACAGAGTCAGAGAAATCTTCCATATCTTCTGGAATTTTTATATCAAACTCAAGAGCAATTGTAATTTTTTTCATAATATTTCCTTTTTTTAAAATTATATATAAATTAAAGCCAAAATACATTGACTTACATCAAGATGAGGTGGATCATTAGCAGGGGAGTAGAACAGAATATTAATTTGAATGGTAAAAAAGAAATAAACAAAAATAAAATCAGAAAATAACACGCCCTTGTTCTTTATTGTAATAAAACTAGAAATAGAAGATAATTTGTTATTTTTTAAAATATCTTCTCTTAGTGATCTTCTAACAAAAAAAGTATCTACCATAAACTCTATAAACTTATCTGCTAAAGCTCTGAGTACACCATAAGTATGATAAACCATCTTATAAAGTTTAGAAGTGTACTTTGACTTACTCCTACTATAGAACCTCAGCTTGAGTCCAAGAGTTTTACGCATACGGTACTTAGTCTTTTCTAGATTCCACACCTCATCATCGTTGAGGTCTTTGCTATAGTCTTTTATGGCGTAGTTGTAGAATTGATGGGTTTGTTGAGGTTCACTGAGCGTACACCTTTTAGAAACCAGTCCAAACTTTTCAATAACACGCTCATATATCTCTTTTACAGCGTTTAAATCGTCAGACCATATCTGAGTATGCAAATGAGGATTTGAAAGCTCTGTACCTATCTCTATATTAGAAAAGAAGTGTATTTCAGCAGTAGAATTAGCAATAAGATAAGTGACATATGATTTTATCTGATTAATAAGCCTAAGTTTTGTGTATACACCACGACCTTTTCCAGAGGCAGTGAAGGTATACATATGCTTATCTTTATTCACATGTTTGTCACATAGTGAATAGTATTCATGACGTACAGCAGAGTGCTTTTTACGGTAGGAGCGTATAACATCAGCACGACACAAAGGTATCTTGCTATATTTATCAGAAAAAGATATAATACACTCCTTGTTAGATTAGTCCGTCACGACATTTATTTAGCATATAGAGAAGTAACAAAGGGCAGTAACCCTCCGCTTCTCTAGCCACGTTTAAGAAAACTCATAAAAACCACAAAAATAAAATATGTTTCACTTGGGATTTCCGATACAAAAACCCTAAAAATAGGGCTTTAAGTTTTGGGTTTAAAGCGATACCAATTTACAGGAAGAGGACGACCATGTTGCATATGCAAAATAGCGTCCCAAACAGATTCCTCAAACCTTTGTTCACGAAGATAAGTATGTACATTAGGGTATTTTTCTTTATTTTCTTTGTTGTGCCAAAAATTATCAGGCAACTCTGTAATCATATCGACTAAATCAAAATCATAATATAATTGTGAAGCACAAACAGATGATTGACTTTTAAGCAGAACAGGATAACCAACACCATCAAATGGCAAAACTTTTTCCACTATCTTAGAACCTTGAAAGGCATTGCTAGATCCAATAAAGCTAACAGGGTTACTGTTTATAGTGACATAAGGCTTTCTGGAATTAGAAAAAGCTGGTGCTGAGGCAATAATAGCAGAAGCACTAATAATTTTCAAAAACTCTCTTCTTGATAAACTCACGATAAATCCTTTTTTATATAAAATATAGCCATTACGACTAACTAAGGCTACTTAAATTGTTTTCATCACTCAGTAGTGAGAGGACAATCCAACGTGCAGACACTCCTTTTTAAAGTAAAGTAACCTTAGTTAGTAATAATATGATATAATTTTACTGCCTCAAGATTCAGCACCTTGTATGGCAAGATGATTTAACATATACACTCCTTTAATTAACTACGCTTAAAGCCAAGCGTAGTTAATCTTTTATAAAACTAGCAATATGAGCTACCATATCAACAGTAAAACCATTTCCAATCATTTTCTTTCTTTGCGTAAGAGAAACACCTTGTGTATAATCTTTAGGAAGATTTTGCAAGACTTCAAAATCATTGATATTTAATTCAACCAGATTTCCATCAAGAATCATTCCATATGCACAGGCAGTATCAACAGTATTGGTTTTAAAAGAATCGCATCTCCCCCTTCTTGTTTTGCTGAGAGGAACAGCTAGGTTAACGCTATCACCTTCTTTAGCTGTAGTATATCCAACCATTTTTTTTCTTACACTACACCAAGTTTTGTCCTTATGTCCACTGTTTATATAAAAAGTGCCATCTTCGACCAAAGAAGAGTACTCACCAGTAGGAGTAGGTTCTTGAATGATAATATCATGGTCATTTATAATTTTATGTTCACCAGAGATAATATCACTCAAAAACACTTCTCGATCAGCAGGGGAAATAACATTTGGTATATTTGTCCAGTAAAGTCTAGGTCTTTTTTGAGCAGAAACAAGCCTGCTGTCAAAAGCAAGGGGTTTTACGCCAAGTTCTTCTGATATAACATCTTGCCACTCTTGCTTCATAGCAACATTTTCAAGGATAAAATACTTAGGTTTAACTTTTTTAAGTAAATAAGCATATCTCCAAAAAAGACCACTAGCTCCATCGAAACCTTTCATTTTACCATTTTTACTAAAAGAGGTACAAGGGCTTCCACCAACAAATAAGTCAACATCAGAAATTTGTGAAGCATCAACTTTATTAATATCTCCAAGTTGATATTTTTCTAAATCAGGAAAATTCTTATTAGCAATAGCAAGAGCGTACTTATCAATCTCACTGCTGTAATATTTATCAACACGAACTCCAGCACGTCTTAAAGCAAGACGTGCAGACCTATTGCCATCAAAGGCAGAAAAAACGTTCATAAAAAACTCCTTTTAATCATCCAAACACAACATAAGCCATATAGGCAACAACACAACTAGCAACAGTATGAAAAGTTATAAGCTCTTTCATATCTTTTGCTTACCTTGATAATATAAACTATCTACTTCTTGTTTTGTGGCTAGTCTGTAATAATGACGAAAATTTACCCAATGCTCCAAAGAAACGCACAATTCGAACTTATAATTATTTTCTTTTAAAGTGATTAACGCTGGAAAATTACTCTCATCTTCATGCCAATTTGGTTTTATTGGTTTTAGGTTGTAATCTTTTGTTTTAGCTGATTTAATCCATTTACATTTTCCCCACATATCCCATTCAACTGCATATGTTACCTTAGGGTTTGATATTTGTCTACACCAACCAAATATAGATGTTCCAACCATCTTAAACAACTCACACTCAAACTTAGGCTTCTCAAACTTATACTCTTCACCTTGTTCGTCTTTTATACTTATTGTTTCCGCTTCTGACGTGGTTTCAGCTATGTCTCCGACATCAATGTCGGCAACATCCTTATCTTGTGGTTCGATAATTTTCATTTCTTTCTCCGATGTAATGTTATATTCAATTCTACACGTGTGAGGCTCATCAGTATGAACACCATATTCTCCACAGTTTTCACAAGTTGGGGCATTTTCTTCTTTCCCTTTTGTTTTAATTCCATATGTAGCACTTACAAAATCAGTCATGGCTTTTATTGATTCTTCAAAACCTGTTTTCTTTGGCTTTTCCCAACTTAATTTACCTTTGTTTATGTAGAATTGTTTGTAGCTTGGATTATTTTCTGCATCCTTTTTACTATTTATCATCCATACTCCACCATCTGAATAAATAATAATTACATCATGGTGCGCTAGCATGCCCTTAATTCTATACATACTGTACCCAGCTTTGATGAGTAAGTCATAAGCCTCTTGACTCGCTTCTATATAACCACCGTTGAAGTCTTGTTTAGGTTCTTTTAGTCTATAAGTTTTAAAATCTCTGTATTCACTAAAGAAACAAGCTATAGGTTCAATGCTCCCATTACCATGTATCATTTCAATCTCAACATGAGGATTCTCAACAACAGCATCAGCTATAGTTTCATCTTTTTTGTGGATTAGTTTATAGTCAGTAACCTTTTCATTGAAACTAGGGTTTATGGTAATCTTTATATACTTATCTATATTAGAATTCATTTTTATATACACTACATAATCACCACTAGCGTACAACTCTTTTAATTTTTCTATTTCTTTACTCATAATCTACTCCATCTATCAGTAATCATAATTGCAATCATAAAATGGTGCAACTTCCGATTCTACTTCATGTGAACAATGTTTACATAACCATAATCCATCACTATAATCCATCTTTGTAAAATGACAAGTTGGCTGTTCTTCTTTCATCTTCTCTTCTATTTTGTCTGCCATTTCGCAATTAACTTCATTCATTCCATCCATTATTGCAAAAAAATCTAAATCTTGTTGCGAATAAGGTTTTATTGGTTCTACTTCCATAATCTACTCCTGTATTCCTGTTACTTTTATAGCATCTAATGTACTATCTTTCCATCCTCTAAATGGTATCATTGCTGTTTCTTGAATTTTATCCATAACATAATTACCGTGCATTATGTCCGCTGTAAATATATCCCCGCCCTTACCATCTTCACTAATGCTAGCAAATATTTTAGTTCCTTCGCTGTCTATCATGTCGCTTAGGTGGATACTTCTTGTTGACTCGTCACACTCTACCCATTTTCCTTTTTTTAGTTCAATATGATCTCCGCTATGTTCTATCCATTTAGGTCTATGGTATAAGTACATTTGATTAAATTCAAACTTTACACTATCACTTTCTATATATTCATCTGAGCGTAAACTCTTTGCTCTATTTAACATTTTCATAACTCACTCCCATCACTATTTACTATCTTAAACTCATAAACAAATACATAAGGATTGTCTTCCCATTTGTAGCCTTTTGGTGCTGTGGAGTTCCAAATAACTTTGAAGTTATCTTTATAGTCTACTAAGTCTAAAGATTTTTTACCTCTATCAGGATGAGTAAAAACTTTCATTGGACTTACACCCTCTGCTTTTGCATTTTCTTGGCTTATATCTTGTAATTTCTCAACTCTTACATTTGTAATTTTTAAAAAAATACGTGCCATTTCTTTTATGCATCCGTTTGGTATGCCTTGACACTCTTCCATCCATTTAGGATATAGTAGATTAGTTTTACTCTGTTCTTCTTTTGACTTCATAAATCTATTCGGAATATCTTTTAGTGTTCCTATTTGCCCATCAGCTAAATATTCAAAATCAATTATATTATTTAAAGGACAAAGCGAATTTACTCTCGCAGGTTCTCTAACCCATATAGTTTCGCCTATTTGGTATTTAGAGTGTTTATCAATTACCCATAACTTATTTAGCTCTCCACCATTTTTAAGAAAAGTGTCTGCTATTTCTTTATCTTTACAAACTCTCCTAGTCTGCACCTTACGACCATCTAAGATAGCCTTTGTCATTTCTGTGTTCATTAGTATGTTTTTCATTTCATATCCTTAATCATCTTTTTGATTTCTTTATTAGCGAACTTTAGAGTTTTTTTATGCTCTTTGTTGCGTTGGTCTTCTACTTCTTTGTTTGATGTTATAGTTTTCATAACACTACACCATATCAAAATAGTCAAGACGATTGATAAACTCTAATCCCTCTTGGTATTTAATAGATGGAAGTTCATTATATCGAGGTAAAAAATATCTCTTTTTAAACAAAGACCAGATTTTACGATGTAATCTACCAACGTAAGCTTTGTCGCTGGCTTTATCTCCAGCAATAGCATAAGCACGAACACTTACTGCATCTTTAAGAGACTTCTCTTGCCAGTTCTCAAGCCTTCTTGTTTCTTCAAGGACTGTAAGTCTTTCATCTATGATTTGATTGCCTTGAGCGATAAGTTGAATTTGCTCAGGAATAGTTAAAGTTTTTTGAGATTGTTTTTCAACTGATATGAAATATTTACGAGTTTCTTTACCTTTGGGAGTATTGGAAACCATGCAAAGTTCCTTTGCCATATCTATAGAAACAATATAGTCAATTCCTCTTGCAGTTCCATTACTCATTTTTGAGTAATCAACATTCTCTTCAAAATCATACTTATCAATAGCACGATTGATCCAGTCATTGTATTTTGTATCTATTTCTAAATAGGTATAAATTTCTCTACTATTAACAGAATTTACATTTTCTGCACCAATTTGTGTCTGTTTGATTTGAATTAAATCATTCATTTTAAGCGGTATCTTTATAAATTTAAGTAAAAAATAGTACCAAAGGGAAATATAAGAAGAAGTGCCTACCACAACTCTTCATCTTTATTTCAAGATTTACTTAACTGAACCCACAAAAAATGTGGATACAGAGAGTTATGGTAGGCTCAGTTAAGTAAAAATGATGTCTAGCGTACCGAAATACCTAGACGTGAATTAAAAGTATAGCTAAATAAAAACCAAAAAGTCAAATTTACTGCAAAAATGAAAAAACTATTTTGCAGTAAAAATTGGTGGAGACCTCTACTACGCCTTTTTAGCAGGAAACTCAATTAATGCAAAAGCAAACATACTGTCTTTTTCAAGACCAGTAATTTCTAGCTCAAAGTTACCATCTCTAGCATCAAGATTAGGAAGAAAAGTATGAAGTACGCCAGCATCAAGAAGTCTATTAACTTCTTTTTTGGACTCAACAATATCAAGTTGCTTTTTTGCTTCATCATATTCAGCTTGAAGATTTAAGTGTTCAGTAGGACATAATTCCATTAAGTCCATACCAAGAGTAGAACACATATCTATAATGCGTTCAGTTTTTTCTTCGCCAAAAGTATCTACCACCCATTGAATTTGAGAGCAGTTATAAGGTTTAGTAATAGCTAAATCTTTTGCGAACTGGGAGATAGGATCTTTACGAGAAAGATAATCAGTAGTACCATCAAAACTAATATCTTCAGTAACAGTAAATGTTTGAATAGTGCCAGCATCGAGACTGAAACCAAGATTAGCCATAGAGTCAAACGATACAGTACCACCAGTTGCAAAGGTTGGATGAAAATCTCCACCAGTGCCTTTATTTGGAAACTCAACATCTTCTCCATCAGCATAGCGATCAAATATATTTTTACTTCTCAAAGAATCACTATATTTATCATAAACCATACCTTCTGGAACTAACTCAGGTATAGCTTCATATATGGATACTTCTTTGAGGATAATAATGGATTCGCCATATTTGTTGAATAAGTCAGTACTGTTTAAAAGAAGGTTTTCATCTATTAGTGAATAGCCAATAAACCTATCTTGATTTTCAAGACCAATAAGACCAAGATGAAATAGTGAATCAAGATGATTACTAGATACTTTGAATTTAACATTGGGCATAAAGCGACTAGAAGATGGAACACAAGAATTAAGAAGTTTAAAGCTATCAACAAAATCTTGTTCGTATACAGAAAGAACATCTCCACCAATATTGAGACGAGCATAGAACTTGTTAATATCAAGTATTTCATAAGAGTCGCCAACACGCAGGTAGTGACGAGAGCAAGCATTGTCTACGCAGAGAACGGTTTCACCTTTCTTAAAAGAAGAAAAATTGGTGGTAGGTTCTACTGCGTCTTCTGAAGCATTAGTTTCTGTACAAAGAGGAACTGTATAAGTTTTATCTTTAGAAAGAGAGTAGATTTTTTCTTCTAGCCTATTGTTTTCAATAAGAAGTTGAGCATTATGAAGAGTAGCCTTCTTGAGTTCATTTTTTAAAGTCTCAACTTCTGAGCTTTTTTTATGTAATTTCATTCTTAATTTTTTTATACTTTGCATAGTATTTCCTTTTCATATTTTTTATATACTTCATCGGCAAAAGCATTTTGTACTTTCATGCTGTATGTTTCTCTCCACTTGGTGGGTGTACCATGTGGAGATAACTCTTTACCAGTCCTATGATGCTCTTCTCCACAAAGAGGTATGAGCCTTTTGTGATCTTTCTTATCACTACTATATAGCTTAACATGATGCCATTCAATAGAATCAGTTTTGCCACAAACAAAACAACCATAGTTGGTTTCTTTTAAATACTCTAAATATTTCTTATCTTCAGCAGTAATAATTTTAGGATTTTTGCTGTTTGGCTTAGGCTTAATACGCTTAGAATTTATAGTGCGTCCTAAAGCACTATCTTTTTTAGAACCTTTGCGGTTTTTTTCTTTGCCTTTAAAGGGCTTCTTTTGATTAAAAGTGCTAGGCTTTTTTTCACCTTTCACTCTTCCATGCGTAACTTTCTTTGGTAACATATAAATCCTTTAAAAATTGGTGGATGCATCTACTATCTATATTTAGAGATAATAGACTTTAGTACACCTCTTGATTTTTGATTTACGGATTGAATTGATTCGCTGTTGTTGCATTCAGACATAGACCTCTCAAGATTAGCTAAAGATTTTCTAGCATATTTAACAATATCTTTGTTGTCTTTATTTTCAGCAGAAAAAACCAACATCTTATTAGATGCAATATATCTTTCAGTAAAATAAATACATAAAGCCTCACTACCATAAACATTAAGTGCCAAAAGCACGACTAAAATAACTTTTTTCATAAAAAAAACTCCTAAGAATTAACCCACAAATAGTGGGATAAAGAAATAATGCGAATCAAAAGATAAGCACAGACAGAAACTAAGACGGCAATAAAGAAAAAATCTAATAAACACATTTTCTATACAGTATGTCAAAGCGATTTAACCACTCTCTAGTCATGGTGCGACTTTCGAGTTTAAGCATAAACACCTTATCTAGCAAGGATTTGTGACGATAATAATACATAATACGCTCCTAAAAATTGGTGGATACATCTACTAAAGCAAAAGACCAAGCAAAGCATCACGATCTAAAATTTGAACATCAGCAACACGACTAATGAAACCTTGTTTTTGTAGCTTGCTTAGAACCCTTGATAGTGTTTCACTAGATATATTTAACATCATAGCAATATCACAGTTTTTAAAGCTATTAAAATCTTTCTTTAAAAGAAAATAAACAACTTTTTCAATAGCACTATAACACATAATGTTAAAAGATTCATTGATTAACATCAAGCGTTTTTGAGATTCATCAATAAGGTCACGCATAGTCAAATCATCAATATGCAATACCTCACTATCTTCTAAAAACTCTACTGTACTAAGTGCAACACCACCAACATCAGAAATAAGACCATCACTAAGAGAGTAAAGAAAAACTTCATTTTCTCCACTATACTTAAAAGCCTTAACACTTCCAGACGATAAAAACAAATACCCATCAAGCGAATTACCTTCATAGTAAAGAATATCGCCTTTGTAATGCTTCCTAATCATTTCATACTCTTTATATAGTGACCGTTGTAACAGTTATGAATAACATTTGAATCTAATAATGAAAAAGAAGTTTTATAATTATCAGATGAACAAAAAACAGAGCATAAGTAATGAAAATCGGTGTCTATGTGCTTTAAGTAAATATTTTCAGCGTAAAATCCAGTAACTTTAAAAAACTCTGAATATCTTGATGTAGTGTTTACACGATCTATATTTTTACCGACAACTAATAAATTGAATTGCTTTATATCAAACAAATCTCCAAACTCTTTTTTCAATAGCTTTTTAAACTTTCTTCTATTGTAAAACTTTTTCATAATAAACTCCTAAAAAATTGGTGGGCGTATCTACTACGCAACTAAGGCTTAACTTTACGATCATAAAAAACATTAAGAGGATTAATATCTTCTCTCATGCAATAATCCAAAACAACCCTATAAGGGATAGTATTTCTACTTTTCCAGTTGGTTAAGTTTTGAGACTTAACTTTTAACTCACCCATAAGTATTTCATGAGTAACAACAGTTTTAACCTTCTTCTTAATCTTGATATACTTTTTCAAGTACTCAAGTATAGCTTTAAAATCTCTTTTCATTTTTTTCTCCTAAAAATTGGTGGTACTATTTACTATCTCTTTTCATGCTTCCATTATTAAGACCAAAAACAAATATACACATATTTTGAATTTTGCTAGTAGTAGAGCTATATTTTTTATTGTCAAAATAACCATCACTACTATAAATTTTAGTAGAATAACTAAAAATAGAGTAAACACCATTATCCAGTGTAGCACTGACAGAACTGCCAGTAAAAGGCTCTTTGTTTTCTATATACTTAATCATCTCATTTTCTGTAACTTTTCCCATAATAAACACCTTTAAAATAAAATCTATATACACTTAAACAAGTGCATAACAGATCCTACACACCACCAAAAAAATTGGTGGTACTATCTACTAATCATATAGCCATAAGGTAACTAAATCAATAGGAATAGC
>Ga0193961_1000931_pt1 | contig 10832 bp, 12 predicted proteins | sample FB_4_MG_FD_140371 | JGI IMG/M metagenome (GOLD analysis project Ga0193961, IMG submission 140371) | Microbial mat bacterial communities from the Broadkill River, Lewes, Delaware, United States - FB_4_MG | ecosystem: Environmental > Aquatic > Freshwater > River > Microbial mats | place: USA...
AAGCCGCCGTTGCCGCTGCCATTGCGCGCGCTAAAGCTCGCAAGGCTGAACAAGCTCCGGTTGCTGAAAGCGAAGTGAAAGACGACGCACCCACTGAAGATCCGAAGAAAGCCGCCGTTGCCGCTGCCATTGCGCGCGCTAAAGCTCGCAAGGCTGAACAAGCTCCGGTTGCTGAAAGCGAAGTGAAAGACGACGCACCCACTGAAGATCCAAAGAAAGCGGCGGTTGCCGCTGCCATTGCGCGCGCTAAAGCTCGCAAGGCTGAACAAGAACAACAAAAACAATTCGAGGAGAAAGAGTAGTGGCCTTCTTTATTGCCAGCTCACCCCATGCGCATAGTCGCAGAAGCACTCCTGATCTTATGAAATGGGTAGCACTTTGCGCCCTTCCAGGTCTGATTGCCCAAACCTACTTTTTTGGTTGGGGAACACTGATTCAATTGGTGATGGCTATCGTTATTGCCTTGAGCCTTGAAGCAGTTGTTATGCTACTTCGTAATCGCCCACCTATGTCTGCTCTACGTGACAACAGCGCACTTGTAACAGCATGGCTACTTGCGATTGCCATTCCGCCACTTTCTCCATGGTGGATAATTGCGATTGGTTTAATTTTCGCGATTGTTATTGCCAAACATTTATACGGCGGTATTGGTCAAAACCCATTTAACCCAGCGATGGTGGCTTATGTGGTTCTTTTGATTTCGTTCCCAGTGCAAATGACCAGTTGGATTTCACCGGTTGAACTGCAAGCGACACCTATTAGCATGGGTGATGCCTTCTCATTGATCTTTACCGGTTTTAATATCGAAGGACTCTCTTTGCAGCAAATTCGAACCGGTATTGATGGTATAACAATGGCAACGCCATTAGACAGTTTTAAAACCGCTTTGATGGCAGGCAACACAGCAAGCGAAGCATTAACTCAGCCACAGTTTGGCACCCTTGCTGGTCTTGGTTGGCAATGGGTAAACCTTGCCTATTTAGTTGGTGGTGTTGCTCTACTTAAACTGCGTGTGATTAGTTGGCAGATCCCCGTCAGCTTCCTTGTAAGCCTATTGGTGATTAGCGGTCTATTTATGATAATCACACCAGATCAAACGGCGTCGCCAATTATCCACTTGTTCTCAGGTGCGACCATGTTAGGTGCATTCTTTATTGCAACGGATCCGGTTTCTGCCTCTACAACGGTTAAAGGTCGATTGATCTTTGGCGCTTTCATTGGCTTGATGGTATTTATTATTCGCAGTTGGGGTGGTTTCCCTGATGGCGTAGCGTTTGCTGTTTTACTGGCGAATATGTGTGTGCCGTTAATCGACTACTACACTAAACCACGCACTTACGGTCACTAAGGAATAGCATGTTAAACGCAATTCGAAAAAATGGTCTCGTACTTGCTATTTTTGCTTGTGCATCAACTGGTTTGGTCGCTTTGACTCAATACCTCACTAAAGACCAGATAAAACAACAAGAACAAGCTCAATTGCTTTCGGTCCTTAATCAAGTCATTCCGCAAGAAATGCACGATAATGTACTTTATGAAGCTTGCACTCTGGTTCAGTCACCAGCGTTAGGCACTGAAATGCCAATGCCTGCATACATTGCTACCATGCAGGGCAAACCGAGTGCAATCGCGCTTGAGGCAGTCGCACCTGATGGTTACAACGGAGCAATCAAAATCATTGTTGGCGTACAACTGGACGGCACCATCACGGGTACTCGCGTATTGTCTCATCAAGAGACTCCTGGTTTAGGTGATAAAATTGATTTACGCGTCAGCGACTGGATCTTAGGATTTGCTGGCAAGCAAGCTACCGCTGACAATGAATCAAGCTGGCACGTACGCAAAGATGGTGGCCAGTTTGACCAATTTACTGGCGCAACCATTACGCCACGCGCGGTGGTTAAGTCGGTAAAACGTACCGTCGATTACATCAACCAAAACCAGCAGCAGCTACTTACTCAACCTCGCGACTGCGGAGGAAATCATGGCTGATAATAAACAACTATTCAAAAACGGTATGTGGGAGAACAACCCAGCTCTAGTACAACTACTAGGCTTGTGTCCACTGCTTGCTGTTTCTTCTACCATAACTAACGCTTTAGGCTTAGGTATAGCAACTCTTTTAGTCTTAGTTAGCTCGAATGTGACGGTCTCTTTGGTGCGCGATTATGTGCCTAAAGAAGTGCGTATTCCGGTGTTTGTGATGATTATCGCTGCACTGGTAACTTGTGTTCAATTATTGATGAATGCTTACGCTTACGGGTTGTATCTATCACTCGGTATCTTTATTCCTTTGATTGTAACCAACTGCATCATTATTGGTCGCGCTGAAGCGTTTGCCTCTAAAAATGAACCACTACCTGCAGCGCTTGATGGATTGTGGATGGGTTTAGGTATGACCAGCGTACTGGTTGTTCTTGGGGCGATGCGTGAAATCATTGGTAACGGCACCTTATTCGATGGCGCCGATTTACTACTAGGTGATTGGGCAAAAGCACTACGTATCGAAATATTCCAGTTTGATAATAGCTTCTTACTTGCTCTACTACCGCCAGGCGCTTTTATTGGTGTAGGATTTTTAATTGCTCTGAAAAACATCATCGATAAAAGATTGGCACAGCGCCAGCCAAAACAAGATAAACCGACTATTGAGCGTGCACGTGTGACCAATTAAGTTGCGCGATGCTCCTCAGTTCAATTGCATATATAACAATAAATAGACACTGGAAGCAGCCAACAAAATGAACAACGCCAAACGAGTTGAAATTCTAGAGCGGCTAAGGGAAAACAACCCTAACCCGCAAACAGAATTGAACTGGAATTCTCCATTTGAGTTATTGATAGCCGTTTTACTTTCTGCTCAAGCAACGGATGTCAGTGTGAACAAGGCAACAGATAAACTTTATCCCATTGCCAATACACCTCAAGCGATCTTTGATTTAGGTGTCGATGGTGTCAAAGACTACATAAAAACCATCGGTCTATTTAATTCGAAAGCGGAGAACGTCATCAAAACCTGCAAGATTTTGCTGGAAAAACATGATGGCGAAGTTCCAGAAGACCGTGACGCACTTGAAGCGTTACCTGGCGTGGGCAGAAAAACCGCGAATGTGGTTTTAAACACAGCCTTTGGCTGGCCAACTATCGCCGTTGATACCCATATTTACCGCGTTTCGAATCGCACTAAATTTGCTATGGGCAAAAACGTCGATCAGGTAGAAGAAAAACTACTTAAAGTGGTACCAAAAGAATTCAAGCTCGATGTTCATCACTGGTTGATTCTGCACGGTCGCTACACTTGCGTGGCGCGCAAACCTCGCTGTGGCAGCTGCATCATCGAAGATTTGTGCGAGTTCTCTGAAAAAACAGAAGTGTAAAGAAGAGACTGACGAATGCAGTAGCGGCAGTAAACTATATTCAACCTGACTGCCAAGTGTAAATTCATGATAATATTGGTAAAGATTAAAAACGGGAGTGAACCATGTCAAACGGACGCATCTTACACACTATGCTTCGCGTAGGTGATTTAGACAAATCAATCGAATTTTATCAAGACGTAATGGGCATGACGCTGTTACGAAAAAATGACAACACCGAATACAAATACACACTGGCGTTTCTTGGTTATGGTGATGAATCTCAAGGCGCGGTCATCGAACTGACTTACAACTGGGGAACCAGCGAATATGATCTAGGCTCTGCTTTTGGTCATATCGCTATCGGTGTTGATGATATCTACGCGACTTGCGACGCTATCAAGGCTGCCGGTGGTAATATCACTCGTGAAGCTGGCCCAGTGAAAGGTGGCACGACTCATATTGCCTTCGTTAAAGACCCAGATGGCTACATGATTGAGCTGATTCAAAACTCTCACGCCTCTGCAGGGCTTGAAGGCTAAATCGAGCCAAAGAACAACCTAAATCCATCAGGGTGGCTTCGGCTGCCCTTTTATTTTCGCTTTACATGATAATACGTATCACTTAATATCTTGACACCTATTATAATGAGGTTGGCAAATGGACATTTCAAATTGGGAGAAACACACCTTACTAGCTGATATAGCGATGAAAGAGCATGATCACCTGCGGTCTATTTTGCACTACCAACAGGCTCTTACCGTTAGTGAACAAATCAGCCAATCGGAAGAAATCGATGTTGAAGATAGATTAATTATCTCAGTGATCTCTTGCCATAACCTTGCCTCATTTTGGCGTACTATTGGTGACATTAAGTACGAATTAAAGTATCTCAAACTTGCCTCAGAGAAGGTATTAACCTTAGTGCCACAGTGCCCAAATACAGATTGTGATGCATTTATTGATTCGATGGGGTGCTGTAAAAAAGCCTTAGTTGAGTTTATGAAACGCCATCCGAATGCCAAAATAGCGCGGCTGGTTCAAAATATCGACACGGCGACCAATTGCAATCTAATCGCTAAATTCAAATTGCATTAACCCCCTATTACCTCATTTATTGGTTCGTCAGCAGCATAAAAAAACCAGCCTATTGGCTGGTTTCTTACTTTGAATTATACCTGTGTCCGCCCGAGCGATATCACCACTCGTCGGTTTCGGTCTTTGCCTAATGGTGAGGCATTGTCTGCTATCGGTCTGCGTTTACCATAACCATGCACCTGAATTCGGTCTTCTGGTAAGCCAATAGATTTAAAGTAATCACGCAGTACATCCGCTCGCTGCTCTGAAAGCGCTTGGCTACCACTCTTACTGTCTTCCGAGCCGGTATAGGTGGATACCAACACCAAATCAATATCTTGGTTATAACGAATATACTCGGCAATTTGTGCCAATCGTTTTTGTGACGCTTTGTTTAACTGAACACTTGAACGGTCGTAATGAAGAATAGTAAAAGCAATATCTTCAAAGTTATAAGGTAATAGGTTAGCGATACAATCACTAAACACATTGTATTTCTGTTGAAAAAGCACCGAAGACAAAGCGACTTCAACGCGTTGATCTCGGCTTTGCCATTCTTGATAACTAAAAGTCGGGTATCGGCCTTTTTCTAACTCGCTCAAAATACTCCACGCAGTTTGGCCACCAACATAACCATCAAACTGCTTAAAAAAACGAATATTAGTCATTCGATCTGCGCTATCACCCGGTCGCCATGCCGGTGGCATTGAAACTAATGAAACATCTCGAGTTTCACCCATTGGGCGTTTCATCTTAAGTTCAAAATCGAGGTTTATCTTTTTGCTGGCAAGAGAAGTAAAAACGGCTTCACCAAAGTTAGGGATCGGGTGAACAAGCTGACACTGCAATGGTGTATTAACAACCATTTGCCATTGGGATTGTGTGGGCGAGGCACCATAAGACTTATCCATAGCCCAACTATTTGCGCTAAAGACTGCAATGGTAAACGCTAAACTAGTAACAATCCGATTCTTCATTCTATACCGTTCTCTGAAATTCACTATTTCGCGGCACTTATTTGCCAGCTTTATCACCTGCAACTAACTACCACTTAGCCACACTGCAATATTCCCGCCAACTTTTAATGAACTCACACTAACTGCTTTATATTTGGACGAGTTATACGGAAAAATCCGTGTCGTTCATCACACGTTGATTAATAGGTAACCTACCCTACTTAAATGCAAATTAATGTTGATTGGTATTGCATCTAGAATCTGCAATAATGCCAGCCTTGTCACACAAATTTAAATCAATATGACTATAGAAAATGAAGCTTTGACGCTAAAAAAACGCTTCCGCGGTTATTTCCCGGTAGTAATTGACGTCGAAACCGCGGGCTTCAATGCCCAAACAGATGCACTTCTTGAGATTTGCGCCGTCACTCTAAAGATGGACGAGCATGGTGATCTCCATCCAGCATCGACGCTTCATTTCCATATTGAGCCCTTTGAAGGGGCAAACTTAGTTAAAGAAGCACTCGAATTCAACGGCATTCGCGACCCTTTTAGCCCACTACGTGGCGCTATTGCGGAATCAGAAGCGTTAAAAGAGATTTATAGGCTTGTACGTAAAGAGCAAAAAGCGGCAGATTGTAGCCGTGCCATTATTGTGGCTCACAATGCAACGTTTGATCATAATTTTGTGATGGCCGCGAGTGAACGCAGCAAGCTAAAACGTGTCCCTTTCCATCCCTTCGCTACTTTTGATACTGCTGCTCTCAGTGGTCTTGCTTATGGTCAAACCGTTTTGGCTAAAGCATGTAAAGTTGCAGGAATGGAATTCGACAACAAGGAAGCCCACTCTGCACTATACGACACACAAAAAACAGCAGAGCTATTTTGTGGAATCGTCAACAAATGGAAAGCCCTTGGCGGTTGGCCTCTTGTCAGCGATGAAACAGAAAACGGACAAAAATAAACGCAAACATAACGAATGAGTTAACTATGAATCCTGTTGTAATATCTGTATGTATCATGCTGATACTTGCCCTGATGCGGGTCAATGTCGTGGTGGCACTGACATTTAGTGCCATCGTCGGTGGCCTCGTATCTGGTATGAGCTTAAATGATGCGGTTGCCGCATTTGAAAGTGGTCTTGGAGGTGGTGCAACCATCGCCTTAAGCTACGCGATGTTAGGAACTTTTGCGGTTGCGATCTCCCGATCTGGCATTACCGATCTACTCGCCAATAACGTCATCAAACGTCTCAATGGCAAAGAGAACGATGCTGCAACCACCGGTTTAAAATACGGAATGCTATTTGCTTTGGTTCTTGTGACCATGTCTTCGCAAAACGTTATTCCAGTACACATTGCCTTCATTCCTATTCTTATCCCACCTCTTTTAGGCGTGTTTGCCAAACTGAAGCTCGATCGACGTATGGTTGCCTGTGTACTGACTTTTGGTTTGATCACTCCCTACATGATCCTACCTATCGGTTTTGGTGGCATTTTCCTTAACAACATTTTGCTTAAAAACCTACATGATAACGGTTTAGACGTGGTTGCAGGTCAAGTACCAACCGCTATGCTACTGCCTGCGGCAGGTATGGTTTTTGGTTTGTTAACAGCCATCTTCTTTACTTACCGTAAACCACGTGAGTACGCAGAAACAAGTCATACAAAAACAAGCCAAGTAACGCCAGAGATTAACAAGAAAAACATCGCCGTTGCCGGTCTCGGTATTGTGGCGGCGCTAGCGGTTCAATTAACGACCGGTTCAATGATCATTGGTGCACTGGCTGGTTTTATGGTGTTTACTGGTGGCGGTGTTATTGCTTGGAAAGAGACCCATGATGTGTTCACCAAAGGCGTTCACATGATGGCTATGATTGGCTTTATTATGATTTCAGCAGCCGGTTTTGCCGCAGTAATGAAGCAAACTGGTGGTGTGGAATCATTGGTACAAGCGCTATCCACCAGCATTGGTGACAACAAGCCGCTTGCGGCATTACTAATGCTGATAGTTGGTCTTCTGGTGACAATGGGCATTGGTTCATCATTCTCAACCATTCCAATTATCGCCACCATTTATGTACCGCTTGCAGCAGCATTTGGCTTCTCACCAATGGCTACCATCGCGCTAGTAGGTACGGCAGCCGCATTGGGTGATGCAGGCTCCCCCGCCTCAGACTCAACACTCGGTCCAACATCCGGTTTGAATGCCGATGGGCAACATGAGCATATATGGGAGACGGTGGTACCAACCTTTATCCACTACAACCTTCCGCTGATTGCTTTCGGTTGGGCAGCGGCAATGGTACTTTAGCCCTCACTAGTAAACTAAAGACACAAAAAAAGCTGACAACATGTCAGCTTTTTTATTATCTCAAGCAATCTCGCTATTGATGTTTTTCCGCCATCGCAGCTAAGACTGGCACCATATCTTTCAGCAACTCTTGCTCTACTGGCTTACCAGTAGAATCTGTGACGTTGATTGATGTACGGTTACCCAAATCACCAAATAGGAATGTGTAAGTGACCGATTTAAGTTCAATTGGCTTCACGCCGACTTCCTGCCAGAATTCGTCATCCGGTTCGAAGTATTTCGCTTTAATCGTACCTTGCGATTGGTTACGCTCTTCAATTTTAAAGCCCATTGCTGGCAGAATCTTCGGCAAGCGAGCCCACAATACATCATATGACGAACGAGCAATGATAACTGGTAAACCTGAGCGGTCAGTACCCATTGAGATTGGGATCTGTTTAATCAACTCACTGGCTTTGCGCTCTGCTTCTTGGCGAATATCAAGATCGTATCGTGCTGTTAGCAAGTTTGCCATCAAAGCGCTATAACGTTCTTTATTGGTATACGTGACGGGTAACTCTTGGTTACCTTGACGCCAATCGATCAGGGCTAGTTTGATAGCATGACGACCGTTACTAGTAAAACGCGTTAACTCATAACGCGCACTGAGTGGCATGTCTTCATCTTCCGAAACCCAAGTGGTCCAGTCGGTTTCTAAATGAGAATCTGACTGCTCTCGCACGTCTAAATCACGCTCAGCAATCATCGTTTGAGCAGTTTGCCATACGCGATCAGCATCATCCTGTTTTAATAGCCAAATCGTCACATCGCCATTTACTCGTTCAATTCGAGCGCCTGGGATCAGCTCAAGCACTTGTTGAGGCGGGCGAATATCGACTTGCTTACCGACACCACCAGCGAACTCACCTTGAGGAATCACATAGTTGTTGTAGACGCGAGGTTCTGAACCCTCAAGCGAATGCCACTCCTCAAGAGGCGCAGTTGTCAGGTAATCAAAATCATTATCCGCTTGGCGGCGCTGGTCGGCACTGCCAGAGCAGGCACTTAACACAAAAACAGCTAGTGAACTAACGACTAGCTGGGGTGACAACTTCATTGAAACTCCTGATAAATAAATGCTGAAGCTTTACGCTTCAGCAATCCTTAAATTTAGTTGATGCCAGCATCTTTCATGGCTTGAGCGACAATAGGCTCGGCCGATGTTGAAAGCTCTGTAAGCGGTAAACGCAGACCACCAAACTCTATCAAACCCATTTTGTGCGCAGCCCATTTCACAGGAATTGGGCTTGACTCAATAAACAGATTTTTATGTAAAGGCATTAGTCGTTGGTTGATAATTTCTGCTTCTTCATATCGACCTTCTTTTGCCAAACGGAACATGGTCGCCATGTCTTCTGCAACAATATTATTTGTCACCGAGATAACACCTTGTCCACCTAGACGAACGAAATCGAGTCCTGTCGCATCGTCACCACTTAGTAAGATAAAATCTTTGCCACAAAGTTCATGATGTTTTGCAATTCTGCTGAGATCACCCGTTGCATCTTTAAGAGCAACGATATTTTCAATTTCAGCCAAACGAGCAACCGTCTCTGGTTGTAGATCAACACCAGTACGACCCGGTACATTGTATAAAATCTGAGGAAGGTCGCTCTCTGCAGCAATCGTTTTATAATGCTGGTAAAGACCTTCTTGCGTCGGCTTATTGTAGTATGGTGTCACACTCAAGCAACCCACAATACCCGAATTATTCAGTAGACGACTAAACGTCACACACTCATGAGTTGCGTTGGCACCTGTACCTCCGATAACGGGTATACGACCTTCTGCAAACTCAACGATCTTGTGCACTACTTTGACATGCTCTTCGATGGTTAAAGTCGGACACTCACCAGTTGTCCCAACAGCAACGATACCGTCACTGCCAGCAGCACAATGATAATCTACGAGCTTCTTCAGGCTAACGTAATCTACTTCGCCGTCTTGAGTAAATGGGGTAATTAGCGCTACGATACTTCCTGAAAACATGTCCTTCTCCGATATTTTGATACTGATTGCATGGTACTGTATGGTGATGAAAAAAGACAAGCGCTTAACGCCTCTTAACTCATCGATTTACTTGAATATTGCGCTGTAGACTCACCAAAGCAGCAGAATTAAGACCTAGGTCAAATTGTGCATCAAACAATCATCAAAAATTGTCGCGCTGTAGTGACAATTTCCAGCCCCATAACTTGTTAAAAATAATCATGGATTATCGGCAAAAAGTACGCCATTTTTTGATCTCAGTGTCATGATTAAGTGAGTTATTTCCGAGATGGCGGGCATTTCCTAAGCAAACGCGAGTGAATGTGAATAAAATGATCACAATCATTATTTTTCCGCACAATAACTATGCTAAAGTAATTGATTAATAATCAAAACAAAGTTTGAAGTGATAGTATGACTCAACATTTGGTAATTACTGCGGTTGGTAGCGACCGCCCTGGTGTATGCAACCAAGTTGTGCGCCTAGTCACGCAATCTGGTTGTAATATTGTTGATAGCCGTATCGCACTGTTCGGTAGTGAGTTCACTCTAATTATGTTGTTATCTGGCAGCAATGGGGCGATCACCCGCGTAGAAACAACCCTGCCACTTCTTGGGCAAGAGCAAAATCTTATTACTATGATGAAGCGTACGTCAAAACACGCTCATCAAGATAACACTTACACCTTAGAAGCCTTTATCGAGTCAGACGACAAAGTCGGTCTAACCGAGAAATTTACTCAATTTTTCGCAGCCAAGGCAATTGACCTTTCATCTCTCAGCGCTCAAACCATCGATAAAGAAAAACTTGAATCGCAGCACGACCAATTTCATCTTGCTCTTACAGCTTCGGTAGATTCCGAATGTAATTTGATGCAACTGCAAGAAGAGTTTACCGCTCTTTGTCTAGAGCTCGACGTACAAGGCTCATTGAATTTTACGAAAAACAGTCAATAAAGGAATTATCATGAATACGCTTACTGCGGGCTCTCCAGCCCCAGCTTTTTCTCTATTAGACCAAGATGGCAATCAAATCAATTTGGCTGATTTTGCAGGCAAAAAGGTGCTGTTCTACTTTTACCCAAAAGCAATGACTCCGGGT
>Ga0193961_1000937_pt1 | contig 10804 bp, 8 predicted proteins | sample FB_4_MG_FD_140371 | JGI IMG/M metagenome (GOLD analysis project Ga0193961, IMG submission 140371) | Microbial mat bacterial communities from the Broadkill River, Lewes, Delaware, United States - FB_4_MG | ecosystem: Environmental > Aquatic > Freshwater > River > Microbial mats | place: USA...
ACTGTTTTTATACACAGAATGTTGGCGAGTCATTATGGATGATATTCGTGTCACTATTTCTTCAAGTTCACCACGTCTGCTTGATCAGCTTCGGCTACATATGCGAAAAAATGCTCTGGCTTATCGAACAGAGCAAACCTACATTCATTGGGTTAAGCGGTTTATATACTTCCACAATAAACAGCACCCCAAAGCGATGGGGCCAAAACACATTGAGGACTTTCTCGCGGATTTATCCAACACACGCTATTGCTCTGTTAACACACAACCTACAGTGTTGAATGCGCTCGTATATTTATACAGGCGCTTTATGGGTGTCGATGTGGATAATTTAAATTACACACCGGCTAAGCAATATCGTAGGCTGCCCGTTGTTTATAGCAGAGAAGAGATTGCAGCCATCGTACAACAATGACAGGGTGTTCATCGGCTGCAAGTTGAGTTGATGGATGGGTCAGGTTTACGCAAAGCTGAGTTGCTATCTCTACGTAGTAAGGATATTGATTTTAGTAGTTAAAATATTATTGTTCGTGGCGGCAAAGGCAACAAAGACCGCTCGACCCTGTTGAACGATTGCATAAACAAGATATTCAAGAGGGAGATAGAGACGTTTATTTACCCGATGCACTCGCTCGCAAATATCCCAATGCAGCAAGAGACATCGCATGGCAGTTTTTGTCCTTCTAATCATATTAACAGTGCAGTTTTGGCCGCGCTGTTGAGGCGGCTATAGAAGTGATTGGCGGCAAATGGAAAGGCGCCATTTCATTTAGTGGGTCAAACACTGTGCTTTAGCGAGCTGCGCAAGCGCATGCCGTCGGTAACCCAGCGCATGCTGACTAAACAACTGCGCGAGCTTGAGCGCGATGGTATTGTCGCTCGGCATGTCTACGCAGAGGTGCCGCCAAAAGTAGAATATTGCCTAACGACATTTGGTGAGGCTCTCACCCCTTTGCTTAACGCCTTAGAGGCGTGGGGAAGCCAATCGCTGGAGACAATTATTGAGCGTAGAACCATAAATCATAGCGCTATTGTAGATAAAACGAATGATTATAGCACCGCTCAATAATCGCTTCGGCGATGTCGGGTTATGGCCTATTTGGCCATTAAAGTAGCGTGTTAACGCAGTGATTCACCCGTTAGTTTGTGCTCACCGACAAATACGCTCAATTGCTTGGCCTGCTCATCCAGTAATGTGTATTGCGGTGATTTAATAGTGTCAATAAAGACCCATTCACTGTCGACTTGAGTGTGAGTTAATGTCAGCACCATAAAGCCACGGTGCTCTGTATTGGCATATTGCAGCTGGTCAGAAAACTGCACCAACGCAGTGGCAAGGCTTGTCGGGTCAATCGCCGCCAGCGCACTTTCTAAGCCCGGTGAAGAGACACTCGGTGTGGCGAACTCTACACCGGCTGGTTGGCCATCAAGGGTTTTTAAATTGCTGGCCCATGCATTGTGGGTATCACCGGCAAGTGAAATAATATTTTTATCCAACGCTTTCGCTGTTTGTAATATCGCTTCGCGTGCGGCGGGGTAACCATCCCATGCATCGAGGTTAAGTGGCACTGCAGGAGCATTTAAAATCGCTAGCTCGGCAGGGGTTAGCTCGCTCGGGGTGGTTTGCGCTTTTACAAGTAAACCTTGGTAATCCCCTAAGCTAATTTGCTGAAAAATCAGTGGCGCGGGTAGTGCAATAGCGGCCATTAGTACTTGCTGACCCAATACTTGCCAGGTCGCGGTAGAGTGTGTAAGCCCTGCACTTAGCCATTGTAGCTGCTCATTGCCGAGTAGGCTGCGCTCAGGGTCTGTCAGCTCAGCACTGAAGCGCTCGCTGTCAAAGCTCCCGTCAGCCTGAAAGTAATTGCCGTACGCCAGCTGTTGGTCTCGCCCGATAACGCGGGTATCGAGCATATGTAAACTACATAAATCGCCAAAGTCGAAACGGCGAAAGATGCGCTCTTTATCATTAGGGGCGCTCTCGCGAATAGGAATCCATTCATAGTAGGCTTGCAGTGCTTGGGTCTTGCGTATAAAAAAGTCGCCCTCATCTTCGCTGTGATTCTCAGCGCCTTCGCGCCAGGTATCATTGGCGATTTCATGGTCGTCCCACACGGTAATAAAAGGGAGTTTTCTGTGCACCGCTTGCAGGTCTTGGTCGCTGCGATATTGGGCGTAGCGCTGGCGATAGTCAGCCAGTGTGAGCAGCTCGTGTGTGGGCACTGAAACCCGCCCAAGTGCTTCGGCGTCTTCCGAGGCGTAGCCATCTTTGTCGTATTCGTAGAGGTAATCACCAAGGTGGATGACAAAGTCTATACTATCGGCTCGGTGTGCTACTTCGCGGTACACATTGAAAAACCCAGCCGGATAGTTAGAGCATGACATTACCGCCATACTCAGTGCGGATGTAGTGCCAACTGGCAAGGTGCGTGTTGTCCCTCTTGGTGAGTAGGCACCGTTATAGATAAAACGATAAAAATAGCGGCGATCCGGGCGCAGGCCTTCCACATCAATTTTAACGGTGTAGTCAACAGTGTTATCGGTAAAGGTTGAGCCATAGGCGACACGGCGACGAAAATGCTTATCTTTGGCGACTTCCCAGTGGACCAATAAATTATCATCATAATCAGGTGTCAGGCGTGTCCAGATAATCACGCGATCGCTCAGCGGGTCACCGCTGGCAACGCCATGAAAAAAGTTGGCCGGGGCACAGCCCGATAGCAAGCCGCCAGTAGCGGCAGCGCCTGTAGTGATTGCCATCGCTTTTAAAAAACGGCGGCGGCTCAGTGTGTAAATAGGCTCCATAGTCGTGTTCTCTCATTCAATATTATTAGCCACAAGGGAACCACAAAGCTGATACGTTTTTATGAATAAGAGGTGATAGTTATATGACACTTTTAGGAACATAAAAAAAGCCCCGCCGGTGCTGCCGGCGAGGCTTTTATCAGTTGTTGCGAGGGTGTATTACTTGTTCGCTTTTTTCTCTTTTTCAGCGGCAATAACTTCTTCGGCCACTTGCGCAGGGCAAGGTAAGTAGTGCGAGAACTCCATAGAGAACTGGCCACGACCTGAGGTGATTGTACGCAGATGCCCAATGTAGCCAAACATCTCTGATAGCGGCACATCCGCTTTAATACGCACACCGGTTGTACCTGGCTCTTGATCTTTAATCATGCCACGGCGACGGTTCAAATCACCAATAACATCACCGACGTGATCATCAGGAGTGAATACATCCACATGCATGATAGGTTCGATAAGTTGTGGGCCAGCTTTTGGAATAGACTGACGGAAAGCACCTTTAGCGGCGATTTCAAAGGCTACGGCAGATGAATCCACAGCGTGGAAACCACCGTCGTAAAGCTCAACCTCAACATCCAGTACCGGGAAGCCTGCGAGTGTGCCCTCAGCCATCATGCCTTTAAAGCCTTTTTCAATAGCAGGGAAGAACTCTTTAGGTACATTACCACCGACAACACTGGAGCTGAATACAAATCCGCTACCAGGTTCGCCCGGCTTAATACGGTAGTCAATTTTACCAAACTGACCTGAACCACCGGATTGCTTCTTATGGGTATAAGAATCTTCGATAGCCTGTGTAATGGTTTCGCGGTAGGCAACCTGTGGCTTTCCAACTTCAAGATCTACACCGTAAGTACGCTTTAGAATATCGACTTTAATATCCAAGTGAAGCTCACCCATTCCTTTAAGGATGGTCTCGCCTGAATCTTCATCGGTTTCTACGCGGAAAGAGGGATCCTCAGCAATCATTTTGCCTAGAGCAACACCCATTTTTTCCGAGCCGCCTTTATCTTTTGGTGCAACGGCAATAGAGATGACCGGCTCAGGGAAGATCATTGGCTCAAGTGTGCACGGGTTATTAGGGTCACATAAGGTGTGGCCTGTTTGAACATTCTTCATGCCCACAATCGCGATAATGTCGCCAGCTTGGGCTGAGTCGAGTTCGTTGCGATCATCTGCGTGCATCTCAACCATACGGCCAATACGCTCCGTCTTGCCGGTAAAGGAGTTGAGTACGGTCGTGCCTTTTTCTAGCTTGCCAGAATAAATACGCACAAACGTTAATGCACCAAAGCGGTCATCCATAATTTTGAATGCCAGTGCGCGCAATGGCTCATCAATAGAGACAGTGGCGACTTCGCCGGTGTTGTTACCTTCTTCATCAGTCAATGGTTGTGCATCAACTTCTGTTGGGCTTGGTAGATAGTCGACAACTGCATTTAGAACCAGCTGAATGCCTTTGTTTTTAAATGCTGAGCCACAAAATGTCGGGAAGAAATCCAGTGCGATAGTCCCCTTGCGAATACAGCGCTTTAAATCTTCAATAGACGGCTCTTCGCCATCCATATAAGCCATCATCAAATCATCGTCTTGCTCAACGACGGTTTCAATCATCTGCTCGCGATATTCGGCTGCTTGTTCAACAAGGTCAGCGGGGATGTCGATCTCTTCAAAGTTTTCAGGCAGGCCTGAGTCATCCCAAACGTAGGCTTTTTGTTCTAGAATATCAACCACGCCTGTAAAGTCGTCTTCGCTACCAATAGGCAATGTCATAACCAGTGGGTTGGCACCAAGCACTTTTTCTACTTGGCCAACAACGCGTAAGAAGTCAGCGCCAATACGGTCTAGTTTGTTGACGAAAATAATGCGCGCGACTTCAGATTCGTTGGCATAGCGCCAGTTGGTCTCTGATTGGGGTTCAACACCACCTGAGCCACAAAATACACCCACACCGCCATCGAGTACTTTTAGCGAACGGTAAACTTCAACGGTGAAGTCAACGTGCCCTGGGGTATCGATGATGTTTAAGCGGTGATCGTTCCAGAAGCAGGTTGTCGCAGCGGATTGAATAGTAATTCCGCGCTCTTGTTCCTGTTCCATAAAGTCGGTGGTTGCTGCACCATCGTGCACCTCACCGGTTTTATGGATCTTACCGGTAAGCTTTAATATACGTTCCGTTGTGGTGGTTTTGCCCGCATCAACGTGGGCAAAGATACCGATATTTCTGTAGTGTGATAAGTCAGTCATTATGTTACTCATTACGATAGGGCAAAATAGCGCCGAATTATACAGTAACTAATACACTTTGTTGAGAGAAAGTTAGGCCAAAATGCAAATTATAAAGATCAGCGGACAAGCCAAGCGGCATTAACGGGGTGTGTTTTCCTAATTTGACGAGCAATAGATGTGATTATCGCGCCATTGCGGCCTTGCGATGCCGTGTCTTTTGTTGGGGTTTTAGTGTATTAAAGCGGCCAGGATACACCCGTAGGTTGTTTGTAAGCCATTGTCTTTAAATAACTTTATTTTTGTTAGCGATGAGGGGCGTGAGCGGGCAGGGGATAATTATTTGGTAGGATAGGCAGTATCCCCTTGTCAGTGTTATGCTGATTTTGTGCATGCGATAGCGTGTGCGGTTACTGGTGATCGTTAAGGGGGCTCGTACATGAAAAACATTGCTATTGTTGGGGCTGGGCCTGCGGGTCTTTACTTTGCCATCCTTATTAGAGAGCGTTACCCCACAGCCGCTATAGCCGTGTATGAGCGCAATGCGCCCGATGATATTGCCGGTTGGGGTATTGTTTTGCACTTAGGGACAATTGGGCTGCTTAAAAAGTGCGACCAGCACTCTTATGACGATATTGTGAGCCAGAGCAAGCGCTGGGGGGATGTGGATATCTACCACCGGCACGAACAAATACGTGTAAAGGGAAAAGACTATATAAGTGTGTCGCGCACACTGCTGTTAAATGCATTGCGCAAGCGCTGTAGTGCCCTTGATATTCACATTCACTATAATTGCAAAATCACCGATGTCGAGGCCTTATATCACGAGTGTGATTTGCTTGTTGGCGCCGATGGTGCCAACAGTTGCGTGCGCGAGCATTTTACTGAGCAGTTTAAACCTTCGGTCGATATCCGCAATAACCGCTATATATGGCTGGGCTGTGAACGTATTTTCCCAACGATTAGCCATATCTTTAAGTCAACGGATATGGGGATCTTTACCGCTGAGGCCTATTTGTACAGTGATACACACAGTACGTTTATCGCCACGTGCGATCAAGAGACCTGGGCGCGCTCAGGATTTGAATCTATGGCGCTTAAGGACAGTATTGCCTGTCTTAACGACATCTTTGCCGACGAATTAGAAGGGCATGCATTACTGGCTAATCAGTCGGCCCGCTGGGGGCAGTTTCCTATTGTTAAGAATCAGCACTGGGTGTGCCCCGGTGTGTTGCTGCTGGGTGATGCACTGCATACCGCGCACTTCTCGATTGGCTCCGGGACTCGTTTAGCGCTGGAAGATGCGATTGTTGCCACGCGCGCGCTTGAGCGGTGTGACAATCTTGATACCGCACTGGAACAATTTGCCCAATCGCGCCGCCCACTGATTGAAAAATACCAGCAGGCTGCTCTAGAAAGCCTCGGTTGGTTTGAGCAGATTGATGCCGCGATTGAGCTTGACCTTATCCCCTTTGCTTTTCAGGTGATGACCCGCAGTAGCCAAGTGGATATCCGCTCGCTTAAATTGCAAGATCCTGCTTTTGTTGAGCAGTACTTGCAATGGCAGCAATCAATAACGCATACATAACCCAACACTTTAGTGAGCGTTGTACGTTAATGGCACTGGTGCCGGGTGTTGTAATCATTTGACCTCAATGCGTGTATTATTAAGGCGGTATTGATCGATAGTATGCTCAGCGGCGCCTGTAAAAAGTGCCGCCAATTTCAGTGTTTTATGCACACCACGCACACTAAGGTGCAGCTGATCTTTAGTCTTTGCCGGGGTGGTAAGGGCGATCACTTGGGTGTAACTGCCGTCAAGATTATCCTTTAAATGGCCAATCATTTTAGCGCTAGGTACTTTCAGTGCGATAAGCTGCGCTTTTCCTGCCCCCATAACATTGTGCAAATGATCTTTGGGTGTCATTGTTATCGCATAACGGCTTATGCCGTTGCTGGCGGATAATAATTGCGCGCGAATATCTGTGGTGGCTGCACTTGGTTTGATGGGTAAGTAGTGCTGTATCATTTGCTCGCGATTAAATCGGTTGCTAAGACGTGTGGGTCCGCTGGCGCGAAAATAAAAACTATACACCCCTTCTTGTTGGGTTTTATCAAACCAGTTGCTATAAGTGCCGTCGCCTGCGTGCTCATCACCGTGCGTGCCATCATCAAAGAGTGTGAGTGTGTACTCGGCCCGCTCTGTTGAAGGCTTAATACCTTTTTGTGCAAGATAGCGTTGTTTGCGTACAATGTTCGAGAGTATCTCGCGGCCCTGTTTGGCGGGTATGCGGGCTAACTGTTGGTGACTGATTGGGTGTGCTGCTAGCCAGTTGCCAATGCTTTCAGTCGGTGTGCTGATACTCACTTCAACGCGGCTGTTATTAGAATCAAGAGACTTGATGGGTGCGCGACCTTCGGTAAGTGTGGCGGTGAGACGAATTTTGCTGCCAGCAAAGTAAGCCTTTCGATCAAGAGCGGCGCGCATTTTTAAGCCAGAGCTCATGAGTACACTGTATTGTATTGGCTCAACAGCGCGGTGGTGATCGTTGAGAGTTACTTCTATGTGCCATGGTTTTGCGCTCACACGCCCAGGGGCTAGTAAGAGCGATCGATCCATCGTGACGATATGATAGGTTTGCCCGTCAATAATATGAATTCCATCGCTTGATAGTGTTAAGCGTTTGCCATTTGAGTCATAAATAGCAAGGTCAATCAGCCGTTTTTGAGGTGTGCGCCAGCTTAAAAAAACACTCACCTTCGTATCTTGTTTATTGATCACAATAGGGAAACGTTTAGTTTCGCCCGGTTTAAGTTTGGCCAGTGGGTCGGCGCCGGTTTCCAGATTTAGCACATCGGCGAGAATAGATTTATAAGTAGCCTGTAAATGGGTAGCGGCATCAAAGGTTGCTGGGTTAAAGGCAGGCGTTGTCGCATCAAAAAATTGACCGCCCGCTGCATCCGCAGGCGTTGTTTGCTGTGCAAGATGTTGTAGCAATTCATAGTCGACACCATCGCGGCGCCCAAAACTCACCGCAAATACACGTGTTGGGTTGTCTGGATCACTAGTAAGCTGACTGACAAGATTGTCGACAGCCGCATCACCCACCGATGCCGGTGACGGTCTATTATGATAACCATCGCTTAACAACAACACGGATTTGCCACAGGTGGTATCGCTGAGCATCTCGTGGGCTAACTCAACCCCGGCAAGCATGGGTGTTGCATTTTCAGTAGCCAGTGCAGGGAGGCTCACGGTTGTTGCATTTGTGATACTGGAGGTAGAAACCCGTGTTAGTGGTGTCATGATCTCGGCACTGTTAGTACTGGGGTGGTCAGGAAATGTAGCAAGCCCAAAGCGGGTATTTGCCGGGCTGTCGGGTGTGGCGAGCATGAGTGATAAAAAAGCACTGGCGGCCTCTTTGGCCAGTGTGATGCGCTGTTGCGCTAAAGGAACCCCAGTTGTGCCGTCAACATCCCACGACATACTGCCTGAGCTGTCGGTCACAACGACGACACCGGGTGTGGTAATGGTGGGTGAAAAAGGAAATGAAAACGCAGCGACACTATTAGTATTCATCGCCGCTGCGGTTGTGGGGGTGCCGTTAGCGCTCAGCGTGCCGGGGTTCGCTGGATCGGCAATCCACGGGGAGAATGTCTCGACATTGACCACCCCAGCATCGGTATCAAAACGCATAATTCTCAAATAGCCTGAATCATTATTGTTGCCGGTGTGATCGTAATCTTGATAGTTAGACATCAATAGCTGCACCTCATCCATACACTGCCGGGCAGGGTCATCGGCACCACTAATGGTTAGCCATTTTTCCCCGCGGCAATGGCCACTTAACATCATAAATACATTGGGGTTGTCTTTTAACTCATCCCATATGGCGGCGCCGTATACCCCGAAATCATCTGCGTCGCTGCATGTGCCTGAGCCACCGGTGAGTATAAAGTGAGAACTAATAATCGCTTTGCGGTTGGGGTAAGTTTTCAGCAGCCCATCGGCCCAATTGAGAATAGCGGTATTGGCGGCATTGTTTTCGTTAGAGTAGGCAAGATTAATCGCGATAAATTCGACCTCGGCAGAATTAAACAACGTGTAGTTATTATCATTTGTTATGCCGGCATCTTGCGAGCCACCATAAAATGTAGTGCCGCTAAAGCGAGCTGGCCCAAAGCCACTAACACTGGGTGCAAAACCATTATTGTATTTTGCTCGTGGCCCCGGTGTGCAGCCAATATCCCAATCGTGATTACCCGGTAATACGCTATAGGCAATCCCGCTGCTATCGAGTGTGCTCATCGCATTATCGACCCGGCTCCACTCTGTAATACCAGCGTTACAGGTTAAGGTATCGACTAAATCACCCAAATGGGACACATAAATAATATTCTCAGCCACTTGGTTATCGGCAATCCACTGGGTTTGGGCATTAAATATCGCGGGGTTACTGTCTGTATAATTCTGTGTATCCGGTAGCACCACGATAGAGAACTGCTCAGCACAAAGAGGACTTGATACGATAGCGGTAATAAGCAATAGCATAAGGTGTTGGTGATAATATCCCATGGCGTTGATCCTGTAGAGTGAAGAGTCTCGATATTGAAGCGATAATTGATGCCAATCTCCAGCCTATGTAACTATGGGGGGCAGTCCAATACCTATTAAGACTTAGCCTTGGGGGAGTAATGCTTATTGTGTAGTGGTAAGGGGTTATGGTGGTAGGAAGGATTGTTATTTAGGGTGGTTGATGTGGTGATTAACGGGGAATAACGATGAACGCAATAATAAACACAACAATAAACACAACAATAAATACGCGCGCTAACATGATTAATGATGCGCTTAGAATCAGCAGCCTCTACGTCTTGTTATTTATCAGTCATAGTGCATTTGCAGCCGCTCATTATAGTGATGACGTCCGACAAAAAGCCCGTCAATATATTGAGAAAACCATTGGCCATGACTATAAAGCTCCCTTGCACTGTAGTGCAGATGCTCCCTGTGAACTAGTGCGAGACTTTAATGGTGATGGCCACCTCGATTATGCAGGGCTTTACCTGTATGTAGGTAATACAACGCGTTATAAGCAGCGCTATGTCGATTTAATCATTGTTTATGCGGATAAGCACACACAACAGCAGCATGCACTTTTTACTCATGTGGGCAAGGTGGGCTTTGCCGATAAAAAAGAGCTTGTACAGGTAGTACTGCAAGAGCAAGCGGCGGGGTTTTTGAAATTGCCCGTACTCGGGATTCATTTAGATTTTCCCGGCATTAATATTGTGCGCCGAAATAAATTAACCGCACACTTTACAACCTTCGCTTGGAATAAAAAACAGCAACGCTTTTATTCGGTAGTGAAAGAAGATGATTAATGGCCATTGTATTGAAAAGCAGACCTAGACTGCGTGTTACTGGCGGTGAAGTTGTTATGATACTGCCCTGAGTATCGCTTTTTGAGTGTGCTAGCAGGTGAGTGCTTTGTCAGGTAGTATGACCTCACCGCTGGTGCCATCTACGGTGACTTGCATGCCTGTGCGCACGTGCTCACGTGCTCCCTTTACTCCAACCACTGCCGGAATACCCATTTCTCTGGCGATGATTGCCCCGTGCGAGGCCAGCCCACCTATCTCTGTGATCAATGCTGCACAGCCTAATAGCGAGTAGGCAAAGGCGGGTGATAATAGTGGCGCTACGATAATGGCATTTTTAGGCAGGCGCTGGGTGTGGCAACTAAACGGGTCGTTGATAATAATAACCGGGCCG
>Ga0193961_1000938_pt1 | contig 10801 bp, 10 predicted proteins | sample FB_4_MG_FD_140371 | JGI IMG/M metagenome (GOLD analysis project Ga0193961, IMG submission 140371) | Microbial mat bacterial communities from the Broadkill River, Lewes, Delaware, United States - FB_4_MG | ecosystem: Environmental > Aquatic > Freshwater > River > Microbial mats | place: USA...
AATTTACTCTTATACAACAGGTTATAGCTGGTTCGAAGCTAAAATGAGTATTTTTCGTGATGCAATAAGGAGTTACTTGCAAAACCCTCTATATACTATTAGTTCAACTGCGTAACTCCTAATTAAAGATAAACTAGATAAAAAAGTTGTAAGCATTATTTATTCAGAAGGTAACTCTTCTGAAGATAAACACAATAATGAGCTTATTACTTCATTTAAAAATGAATTTAAAGGGCAAGTTAAAACGTTAAAATCTAATGATAAATCAATCATAGAAATGCTTAAAAAAATTGATGAAAATAATATAAATCATCATGTGGTGTTATTAGTAACAAATAATGAAGATACAGTCAGTACAATTAAAAAATTAAATCAAGCAGATAGCTTAATGATGTTAGCGGGTACACAGCTTATAAAAGATAAAGGTAAACTTAAATTTAAAAATATATTATATACACCTCCAACTATATTTTTAGATGTATTACTAGCGCAAAAACCTGAACTTAAACGTGTTGCACAAGCCTACCAATTATATAAAAAAGATCAAAAAAATGAAGTTCATCAAAATGGTGAGGTAACTCATACCGTTATGAATGCAGTACTCTCTGTATCACTTGTGGTGAATCGCTTAAAGAATATATTAAAAGAAAACAAAGAAAAATATGATTTTTCAGAGTTAATTAAAGACGAAGAAATAGATATAAACAGTATCTTACTCACCGAAGGATATAAACATCCATATTTAGCTTCAGCTTTAGTTTCTCCCTCATCCTCTACAAATATCGTAAGTTCAGGTATTGCTATCAATAAAATTAGTCATTTTGATAGTATACAATCTGGTTATGATATGGAATTTTACCTATGGTTTCACTCGGTTATTCCTAAAGAAAAAGAGCAGCAAGATATTTTAGGGTGTGAAAATAAAAATTCAAACTGCTTTGATAATATTGAATTTTTAAATACAAAAACCCCTATAGCATTATATGATGCATTAAAAAGCACAGAAGTACGTGCCAAAAAAGAAAAACAAGATCCCCCTAATATAAACCAAATGAGTGCTAAACTTGATTTATATTCTAAACAAGAAAATGCTAAGGGGGAGTATGAATATTTCCGCCGTTATCATATTACAGGGCGTTTCTATACCCAAAATAGAAAGAACTATGCACTAGGTCAATATGAAATGTTTATTCGTTTCAGACATTATAATAATGACTATAGTAAAATTATCTATATGCCTGATAACCATGATGGTATTTTTACGCTAGAAGATAAAAAAAATACAGTACTGAATAAAGCAAAATCTCATGTTGTTGATAATTCATCTTTTACATTAGAACAAAATATCCTTTATACACGCCTCTCTCAAAAAGCAATGTTAGGTCGTCCTAAGGGCACTAATCAAAGTAATCATTTTAGTCATCTTGTTGCAGAGTATAAGGTAAAACCTGTTTTATGGAGTTTCCGAGGTCTGATTTCTTGGGTAAATCAAAAGATTTCAAGTCAAGAAAAATCTATTAATTTAGGGCTCATGGTTTTATTTTTAATGGTAAGTGTTGGGATGTTTATTTTTATCAAAAGTGGGCAACATAAAGAACTATTTTATATAGCATCTTCCTATTGGTGGTTTTTACAAGTATGTATTAGTCTCTTTATTTTATTACTTATTGAATTATCTATTACACAAGCATTACTTGACTATAAGGTATTATTGGGAGAGATACACAATACATTAATGGCTTATACAAGAAATATCATTGCCGTTCTGTGGTGGTTGGTACCTGCTTACTATATTACCTCTGCATTCCAGCAATTTTTATGGGATCCTATTGAAAAAGATACAGGGGCAAAAGTACCTAATGTACTAAGATTATTTGTTATAACTGTTATTTATACAGTGGCAACATTAGGTATTTTAGCCTTTGTATTTAAACTGGAGCCTCAAGGATTAGCTGCAACCTCAGGAGCAATTGCAATCCTCTTTGCATTTGCTAGTAAAATAGACTTTTCTAATATCATTGCAGGATTAGGAATTAGTCTTTCTAAAATATTTAAATTAGGAGATTGGGTATTAATTAATAATGATATAGAGGGAAAAGTAGTAGAGATGACGCATCGTTCTACAAAAATCATTACATTTGATTCTGCCATTATTAATATCCCGAATACAACAGTGTCTAATGCGGTCATTAAAAATTACACACGTCCAGACTCTAGTTTCAGATTAATCATTCATTTAGAGACTGCGCCTGATTACCGCTTTGAAGAAGTTGAACGTGTCTTATTAGATGCAGTTGCTTCAACTGAAGGGGTACTCACAACCCCAGAACCTTTTGTTGTCTTTAAAGGACAAGGGGATTCTTGCCAAATTTATGAAGTAGCCTTTTTTATTGATGACTATGAAAAACGCTATGGCTTATGGCAGGCCACATGGCGACGTATTTGGCGACACCTAGAAACAGCAGGGATTGATTTAGCAACACCTCAGCGGCAAGTTTTTTTACCTAAAACAGAAAAAGATACAACATCACATATTTTAAAAGCAATTAATCGTTGCAGTGCTTTTGTAAACCTCTCTGATGAAGGAAAAGAGAAGATTGCCCAATTATCGCAAGTGTATCACTATCGCAAAGGGGATACGGTTCTTGAAGCACAAGAGGCGAACAATCATATAATTATGATCACAAGTGGAGTCCTTTCTTTTTATTATCATGATGGTAAAGAAGGAAAAAGCCTTGGAGTAGCAGAAGCCTTTGGTTTAAATAATGAAGTAGCCAATATGAAAGTCATGGCTAAAACAGAGGCTGAAGTTATAAAAATAAAACATCATGATTTTGTTTCTATAACCTAAGCTCACCCAAATACCACAAGGTATATCACTTAAGCCCTTTCTGTATGAAAAATATAGAGAGGGTTTTTTTATGAAATTTTTTTATCAAAACCTAAACTTTAGTTTGATATATACAACTTTATGTATATTTTCTTATATTTTATAGCATCTTATAATAGGTGCCATAAAAACTAATATCCCTTTATCTACACTTGAATAAAAGACTATATTGATGCCTTATTTACTTTATCCCCCCAAATTAAATAAAAGACAAAAATATACCTGTACCGTAGAAAATATTCTTGATGTAAAAAATAAAGGTCTTAATGAAATAAAAAATGATATGGAGCATTTAATTTACACAAATGACCCATGATGGATATATCGATATAAAAATAATAGTTATAGATAAAAATATAATATATAGGGTACCTAAAATACCCTATATATTTTCGATAAATATAATTTTATAAAAATGCTATGTCAGATTTTTCCTGTATCAATCACCCAGCACAAGAGAATTTATTAATACTACGTAAATGGCAGCTCGATTTTTGTAATAACGATCAGGTTGCAGCAGGGCTGATCTCTATTTTTGAATATTGGCACAATATTAAATATAAAAAACAATTAAATAAATCCATAGAGCAGCGCAAGTCAACTGATTTATTACAGTTTCATACTGAAAAAGGGCTTATAAATAAGCTAATGAGTATGACTAAAACACCCGCTTGTATACGACGAGCACTACTTTTTTTGCAAGAAAAAAAAATAATATCAATATATAAAAACCCAAGTAAGCGTTATAAATTTGATCGAACACGGCACTTTTTATTTCATCCAAATACAATAAATAAATGGTTAGCAACAGACTACCAACACAACAAAAAAGGCAGTACCAAGGTCATTGAAAAAACTCACCAAGCAAAGCTTGATCATGAGACTAGCCTTGATAATCACAACAAAAATATAACTGAGACTCAGCAGGAAAAAATAGACTCGATTTTAAAAGGGTTAAAAGATACCTCTCAGCAGCAAAGTATTTTAAATGAATACCAGCAAGCACTATTAAAAAATAAAGTAAAAAATACAACGGCCTACTTAACATCTTTAATAAATAGAGCAAATAAAGGTATTTTTTACCCTACAGTAGACAAGGCACAAGAAAAAAAAATACCAGCCAAAAAACCGCATAAAATACATGAAATATATCCTCCTTGGAAAGCAAGACAAAAAGAGCTTTTATACCTATTAGGAAATATCAGTACACGCCACAGAAATTTTATTTATTCTGTTAGAGCTTACGCAAATAATGAAACACTTTTTTTACGCTGCCCAAATATATATACAAATGAATTTATTGAAGAAAATAAAAATAAAATAAGCCAATTTTTTCAAAAAAAAGTAAAAATATATATTGCATAGATTTTTAGGAGTGACCACATAATATTTCAAAGATATAAAAAATGGAAAATTACAGGACTTACGAAAAAACAAAAAAGCTTTGTAAAGCTTTAGAAGAAAACCTGAGTAGCTCTTATTCTTTAGATGAAATGGTAGCAATAGCAGGGGTGAATCGTACAACCCTAAACCAATCTTTTCATTATTTATATGGTTACAGCATATTTAAATGGTTACGTGAAAAACGCTTACAAGAAGCAAAAAAATTATTAATAACTACTGATATACCAATACAAATACTATCAGGTCAAGTTGGCTATAGAAATAGTACAAGCTTTAGTACAGCATTTAAATTTAGATTTGGTATATCCCCACGTCAATATCGTTATAAAGATAATTATGATAGAAAAAATCAAAAAAGAAGATCTTAAAATATTCATACCTTTATTGATATTTTGTTACAGCTTTATCTCTTTTATCATTTATATATATTGTAACTAATTGATCTTGCTATAGTGGCATTGCATACAACATCACTACAATAATATGTAGGCTTCAAATTGCCTAATATTAAAGTATAAAAAATACCCCCTTATTTCTACTCATCCTCAATATAGAAATACCCTGATTCCTTATACGCCATGCTCTCCTTGTGGTGTATAAGGAATTTTTTTATTTTAATGAAAAAATACAACTAAATACCTAAATATAGATAAAATAGTCTATTTATATAATATATCTAATACTTTATTCTTTATATTCAAACTTATAAATATATAAAGATATATAATATGACTCAAAAGCCAAAGTACTCTATTTTAGGGGGCACACGAACCCTAAGAGAAAAACTACACCCACTTTCAGCCCTCTATCAATCCTCACCTTCTAATGTTCCTCAGGTGAACACTCCAGCAGTATCTGCCGCTTCTCAAGCATTACCCAGACAGCAAAATTTTAAAAATAAAGCTAAAAAAATAAAGCCTCCCGCTCAACAAATACGACTAAAAAGAAACAGTATTTCATCTCAAAGCCATCTTGCACGCAAAGTACTACCTAGTCATTAAAGTATTCATCAGGTGATATCAATGAGTAATAAAGGTACCCCAATAGATCCAGAAATAATTAAACAACTACGTTTAAAAGAAAAACTTAGCCAAGAAAAATTATCAGATAAAAGCTTTTATGAAAACTGTTATATCTCACTTTCCACATTAAAAAGAATAGAAAAAGGTTGCCTAGTATCTAATAGCACATTACAAAAACTAAGCACTCTTTTTAAGGTGAATGCTAATTTTCTTATTAAGCATGATAAGGGACTACAAAATAGGCATCAAACAACGATTTATTGGGATAAAATTTCAACTTTACCTAATACCCACAAATATAAAAAGCTCCTCTCTTTATGTAAAGAACTTCAAACTTTACTACATCAAAACCTGCAAGATAAACAGCTTAACTCTATTTTTCATCATCATATAAAATAGATTAAAAACAGTGTTTAAATGAAAAAGTGATTTAAAAGTGAAAAATGGCACTAATATGAAACTAAATTAAATGAATAATACATGTAATATAACTTGCAGCTCCAAGATAAAAAATAGGTGCTAAATAAATTAATGTTAACTATCAACATCTACTCTACAGATGCTTAATATATAAAGTTAATGATATTTAACTAACTATTTTTTCTTACTAAAAATTTTTAGGAAGAAGTTTAATTAAGGTAATAATTATGAATAATAAATTTGATTCAATTAAGTGGTCAGGTTCTAAAAATCTAACTAAAGCCACCTATGTATCAGCAGCTATGGATGATAATAAAAACTGTATTGCTGTGATGTTAGGTCGATATGAGCATAAAAATAATGTTTACTATCGTACAGGTAAATTATCTGGGGGTTCAGTTTCTTGGTCAGGTTCATATAGCTCTTTTGCTAATAATGTAGATCAAGTTTCTGTAGCAATGAATAATCACAAGAAATACATTGCCTTACTTGCAGATAGTGGTAGTAATAATAATTTATATCACCGAGTTGGTACACTATCAGGTAATAAAATTAAGTGGTCAGCATCTAGTAAATTTGCAACAGGTCGTAACGTATCAGCTGCAATGAATGATCAAGGTAAATGTATTGCTGTTATCACAGGAAACTCAGATACCAATGTGTACTATAAAGTTGGTACATTATCAGGTAATTCACTTAAATGGTCATCATCTAACAAATTTGCAGATGGAGCAAACCAAGCATCTGTTACAATGAATAATCATAATCAATGTATTGCAGTCTTGGCAGATAATAATAGTAATGATTTATATTATCGAACTGGTAAATTATCAGGTAATACAATTCAATGGAACACATACCATAAATTTGCGACAGGACGATTAGCTTCTGTAGATATGGATGATGATGGGCAATGTACAGCTGTTATTATAAGTAAAGGTAAAAAATATACCTATTACCGTACAGGTCAACTATTGAATCATGGATTTATTGCATGGTCATCTGAAAAAGATTCTTTTGCAACTAAGAGTAAGCAGGCTTCTGTTGCAGTAAATAATGATAATCAATGTTTAGCTTTGATTATTGATAATGAAACAAATGGTGATAACAAACTGTATTACAGAACAGGTAAAGCCACGTATTATTATAATTGGATGGAAGAATTATTAAGTAATAAGGCAGATACACCACTTAATGATATTAATATTCCTGGTACGCATGATGCTGCAACTTATAATATTAATGAAAACTCAACATTTTCTAAATATGAGCTGAAGGCAGAGCCTGAGAAGAAAATAGCGAAAAGTATTTTTGATACAGTAAAACTTACTGTAGTGCGAAATAAAATATTAGGTCTTGCTAAAGCTCAAAGCCAAAGTATATTAACACAACTATATGATGGTATTCGTTATTTTGATTTAAGACCAGGCTTTGGTCATAATAAAAATGAAATTTGGATTAGCCACTCTTTTTATTCCGTAAATATTGATGATGTTTTGCGTGATATAAATGTATTTACAGAGAAAAATGAACAAGAAGTTATTATTCTTGATTGTCGCTATTTATGGGGGGAAACTAAAAATGATCCAAAATTACAGGCAAAACTAGAAGCAAAAATTAAAAAATATTTAGGCAAGAAAGTAAAAATTAACCCTGAAAAACTAAAACCTACCAGTACATTGCAAGATTATTGGAAGACAGAAACACGAGTCATTGTGTATTATCCAAATAGTGGAAAATTTTCTCGAGTAGAAAATTCTGACACACCAGGTAAAGATGCTGACAGCAATATTAAGACAATTGATAAGGTATTACCTACACTTGATAATAAGAAATTTCGCAATGTTCAATGTCAAATTACTCCTAGTTATGAGCCCTCTGACCTTATGAGTATGGTTAAAAATTCACTAGAATCATATGCTAAAAATACAAATAAGCATATGATTGTACCATTTGAAAATAATTGGAAAAATCAATGTGGTGCAATTTATACTGTTGATTTCTATGAGTACTCTAAGTTTATTAAAACTATCATAGAGTCTAATCGTTAACTACTTTTTTAATACTGCTTACCTATCTAAAGAGTTTATACTTTGTTTATAGGTAAAATTAAAAAAGAGGAAGCTTAATAATAAATATATTATTTATTAAGCTTTCTCAATAAATATATGTAATAACACTATTTACAGGTTGGCAGGTCACTCAAAACTTGGTATTAAACAACAAGGTAAATTAAGTAATTTACTTGGATAGTAGCAATATTTTAAACCTAGCTTTAACATTTTTTTAAAAGGATAAAGACATGTCAAATGTTCACGTACACCTATTTGGTGGTACAACTCAAACAGAAGCTAGTAAGATAAAATTTAATGATTTTAGTGGTAATGGTATTACTGTAGAAGAAAAAATAACACTAAATCTTTATGCAAAAAAAGTTAAAACGTTTTTTAATAAAAAACCTCATGATGATAGTTTAAGAGATTTTTTAGGTATCAAAGACAAAACTGGCTCTAGTATGGGTTTTGATATTAGTACTTTATTCACGACTGGTGATTCAGTTGTTAAAGGAATGACAAGCTTAGATTCAGCTAAAAACCGTGCAGAAATTATGGGAGATTTTGTACATTCTGTTGAACATGATCAACAAGCAGATATTGTTTTTTTTGCACACAGCCGAGGATGTGGACTATCATTACTGACAGCTCAGCGTATGTTTGAAAATGGATATGAAAACCGTCTTAAAAGAATTATTTTGTTAGATCCTGTTTCGAAAAACCAAGGTCAACATGAAATTGCCTATACTGGAGCAGCTGAGTATCTAGCTAAAAATGGGGTGGAAATTTTTATTTATACAGCCTCTAACCCTTCTAAAACAAAAAGTACTAAACAGCGAAAATTGGAATCTACCTATGACTCATACGTAGATCATTTAATTGGTACAAAAAGAGCTTATCAAGGTACTGATCGAGTTTGTGCAGTACATTTATTAAGTAATGCTGAAAAAAATTCAGGATTAGTTAATTATTTAACTAATGAAGAAAAAATTGAAGTTGATAAAAATATTCATTTAATTACAGCTGAAACAGGTCATGGAGGAATGTTTGATAATGACTATAATTCTCTGAAAAAATTACGTGAAATTGTAAGAGGAGAATTTCATGAAAGTTGTTTTGGGTTTGAAAATTGCCTAGATATAAATCAACTCCTAGATAAAGAGAAATCATCATTAGAGCAATATATCAGCAAGAACAAATCAGCCTCAGAAATTAAAAATAAAGGGACTTTTTTAAAAAAATTAAAAGATCAATTTGGTCTTAGTAAGGATGGAATATTCAAGCAGCTTCGTAGCCTATCCCCTAACTTTTACAAAGATCGCTTTCGTGCTGTTGTTCATAAACTAGCATTAATTAAAGAAGGAAAATCTACATAATAACTCTTTCTTAAAATTAAAGGAAAAAGGGCACATTCTCCTTTTTCCTTCCAGTTTAAACCTTACACCAGCACCCGCTTTTTACCTGTCAGAAGATCCTGCATTAAGGCTTTTTTTGTATGATTTAATGTGCTGAGTTTTTGATTTGTTGTGGTGATTTTTTTATCAATTGATGAGAGGATTTTTGCTATTTCTTTTTGTTCTTCAAAAAGTGGTACAGGTACATATAGTTTTTTAAAATAGGGTAAACCTATTGTTTTTATTGTGCTTCCCATTGCAATTGCTTCGAATTGTGGTTTCCAAAGCTGAAGTAGATAATATAAATAGTGATTATCAAATTTATCATTACACACCCATGCCATAAAATGCTGACTTACAGCCATGTCATCAATTATAATTGCACTTTTTCCAACTCCTGCATCTCGTGTCATGACCACTGTGCCCGCAGGGTGTATTTTTGCTGAAGAATTTTCTATACCTAAGTAGCTTATTTTTTTAGCTGTATCATTTATATATAATTGGTCTAATTTATTAGAATCAGTTAATGAAACCCATTTAATACCACCATTCCAATATTCAGGTTTCTTTTTATCTGGTGTGTGCCCACTGCCTCTATTTGTAACTGAATCAAGTAGCTTACACTCCCACCCAACAGGAATGCGCCCCACAGGTGAATCCTTAAATTCAGAATGCCCAATACCCCGACTCAAAAGCTCCTGCATCAAACTGGTTTTTAAATCTTTTAACTTCGCCACCTGCGCCGTGGTTTTCTCAATCACCTCATCAATTGATGACAAAATTGATGCGATTTTTTTTTGCTCTGGAAGGGGGGGTAAATGGATAGGTAAAATTTTTAAATCATCAAGCCGAATGCCTTTAACAGTTGATCCCGTTCCTAAACTCTCAATATATTCTGACTTAGATAGATACCACTGAAGAAAATAACGCCAATTAATATTTTTATTAGTATGAAAAGCTTTTAAATCTTGATTAATTGCAACATCTCTATCAAAAAAAACAGCTTTACCAACCGCCATCCGACAAGCAATAATTACAGTATTAGCAGGTATTAATTTACTAGCACTATTTTCTAGTCCATTTCTAGAAATAAACTCCTCTGTTTTATTTAATGATACTCTTTTTAAATCTTTAACTGTTGCCCATGGTATTTTGCCATTCCAATACTCTGGTTTATCTCTTGGTGGTGTTCCACCGCCTTCTATTTTTTTTGCTAAATTACCTAAATCATATAATTCCCACCCAACAGGCAACACATCCATCATACAAAAAAATCTCCACAAAAAGTTGAAAAAAAACTACCACAACCTAGTAGTTGTAATCTAAAGAAGTAATCTAAAGAAGTAATCTAAGAAGTAGTCTAAGGTATTGTTGCGCAGAATCCTACCGCCCGAAGAAAACAATCCGCCGCTCCCGTCCGCAGTATCCGCCCCACCGAAGCGCATAAAAATGCTAATGAAACAAAACAACAACTTACACACAAACCTCGTTCCCACGCTCCGCGTCACTGCCATTAAGTTAAGGCTTAAAAGCAATACTTCCGTGCCCTTTTAGTAAAAGCTAAACTGGTACGAGAACGGTGTTTTACTCTTGGTGGATGGCGACTCTCTCTGACAA
>Ga0193961_1000939_pt1 | contig 10795 bp, 13 predicted proteins | sample FB_4_MG_FD_140371 | JGI IMG/M metagenome (GOLD analysis project Ga0193961, IMG submission 140371) | Microbial mat bacterial communities from the Broadkill River, Lewes, Delaware, United States - FB_4_MG | ecosystem: Environmental > Aquatic > Freshwater > River > Microbial mats | place: USA...
CATTGCGACTAAAGAAGATAATTCCGCTCAAAACGCGACGATCATCTAAGCGTTGCACTCAATGGCTCTTCGGGAAATAGGGCCGAAGCCGAACCATTTGACCTTCTGTCAGCCAGTAAAGATTGCTCATAGTATCCCCCTAATTGGGAAACCTGAATCATGCAGGCGCGGCAGCAGAAAAAATTTTAATAGCTCCTGACCCTAAAACACTGTCGCAGAACGCCTTGAAGCATAGCGCTTCGAGACCGTTTCTTTTTGTCCCAAGGCCCAGACTGGCTCTGTTAACATGGCCGACACTGGAAATTCGCCGCGAGGTGCTCCAATGTCGGCAATAGCCAGGGCCAGTTTTGCAATTTTCAACCTCTACCCCGATAAGGTGGAACGCCTTGATCCGGGATCCAAACCCCTTCTGGGACGGGCCCTGTTTGCCAGAAAACATCGATCGGGATACCTCCGCGCGGATACCAGTAGCCCCCAATCCGCAGCCATTGCGGATCTAAGAACTCGGCCAGGCGCCGGGCGATGGAGATGGTGCAATCCTCATGGAAAGCGCCATGGTTACGAAAGGAAGTCAGGTAAAGCTTGAGAGATTTTGACTCGATTAGCCAGGGCCCTGGAACATAGTCGATCACAAGATGGGCAAAGTCTGGCTGACCGGTCATCGGGCACAGCGAAGTGAATTCGGGTGCGGTGAAACGCACGTTATAGGCCACATCGGCCTGCGGGTTGGGCACCCGCTCCAGTTCCGCCTCTTCGGGGCTGGTGGGGATGCGGGTTTCGCCGCCCAGCTGCTTGAGATTACTGTAGATGTCTTCAGACATGGAAGTCTCCTTCTGGTCAGACGCCACGCTTATTGCCCCAAATCAGGACATGAAGCTGCGGCAGAATACGGGGGGCGAACCAGCCATCGGCCATCGCCTTCTCAGTGAGCCAGCCCAGGCGGTCAGCTAGAGCGTGCAGATCAACCGGTATGTCTGGCTCGACCTCCGTGTTGCCAGGTTGAAGGTAGAGCGGAAGGTCGCTGTAACGCGCATGGGCCTCTTGCGCCCACAGGTAATCCGTCTCATCAAAAATCACGATCTTCATAACCTGCTGGCGTGCATCGGAGCCAAGTTTGCGACAGGCGTCAAAACCCGCCCAGTCCACCTTCTCTCCGCTTGATGGTGGCTTGGGAGAGAGTACCAGCGTGTCCAGGTCGCCAAACCATGGGCGCGCGATCGAGCCCTGGGTCTCGCAGGCAAAGCGATAGCCAGCGGCGCGCCCCATTGCGATCAATGGGCCAAAGTCCTGAATGGCGGGGTTGCCACCGGACAATGAAACCGTCAGGGGCTGATCGCCAGAAAGCTCAAGCACCCGGTCCCAAACCGCCTCAGCGGTCATTGGCGCCCAGCTGTGGCGGTACTGGCTGTCTACCGCATGCAGGCTGTCGCACCAACTGCAGCGATAATCGCAGCCGCCCGCGCGTACAAAAACAGTCGGTTCCCCGATCAAGGCCCCTTCGCCCTGTATCGTCGGGCCGAAGATTTCGGCAATGCGCAGGGTCATGGCCGGTATTCCGCCCAGGTCTTGGGGGTCTCGCTGACCATCACCGCTGTGGTTTCCGGCCAGCGCGCGGCACACCAATCATAAAAATGACGGGCCATGTTTTCGGCGGTCGAAGGCCCCTCCATCACATCATTCAGATGCCGGTGGTCAAAATGATCGTCGATATAGGACTTGAGCGATTTGAGGTCGTGGTAGTCCCGCACAAAGCCATCCGCATTCAGCTGCTTAGCCGCCAGTTCGACCACGACAATATAATTGTGCCCATGCAGCCGTGCGCATTGGTGGTCCTTTGGCAGGTGGGACAGTTGGTGAGAGGCGGAAAAATGGAACTCCTTACGAATGCGAAACATTAGCCTGCCCCTTGCGTGGCCAGGGCCATGGTCCAATAGTCCGGATCGGCATAGATCGTGGGGTCACTGATCCCGGCGAGATGAAAGGCCTCGCGCCGTTCCACACAGGTCCCACAGCGTCCACAATGCACCTTGTTACCCTTGTAGCAGGACCAGGTCTGGGCAAAAGGAGTGTCGTGCTTGGCGCCTTGCCGCACGATTTCGGCCTTGCTGTGTTCGACAAATGGCGTGTGCAGGCGCACCTCGGCATATCCATCCAGCGCCGCCTGCTGCATCGCGTCAAAGGCACGGGTAAAGCTGGGGCGACAATCGGGATAGATAAAGTGATCACCGCCATGCACTGCAGTGGCCACGGCCTCATCCCCCTCTGCGGCTGCGATGCCAAAGCCAATCGACAGCATGATGGCATTGCGGTTGGGAACGACGGTGGCACGCATCGTCTCCTCTTCGTAATGTCCGTCGGGCACATCGATGTCGTCGGTCAAGGCCGAGCCGGTCAGCGACGCGCCGATGCCGCGCATGTCGATCAGGTGGAATGGAACGCCCAGCCGTTTGGCGGCGGCTTCTGCAAAGTAGATCTCTTTGCGGTGGCGTTGGCCATAGTCAAAAGAGACAAGCCGGGTGAGCTGATGCTCATTGGCGGTGATATGCGCAAGCGACACGGAATCGAGTCCGCCTGAGCAGATGACAAGTGTTTTCATTTTGGGGCCCTTGTTTTGATGTCCGGGTAGGCTGCGACCGGATGGCGGCGCTTATGTCAGAATTTGCGCTGATTGCAAGGGGGGAAGATTTTGCTGCGCGATGTGTTTAACTTCACAGTTTAGCAGCGGGAGAGCGATCGATAGGTGAATAGTGAGTGAATGGTGGCGATTCAAACCTGCATGCCCACCGAGGCGATGCTGCGCACTGCAACAAGGGCAGCAGTGGGGGACGAAGGAGCCTTGTGCGGTTGCGGCTATTGCCGACGCAGCATTCATTTGCTTTCGTCGCAAACTGATCAGATCGGGGCGACGCGGACAGAACTGCCATTTACCTCCTCGGTCCTAATGGCTGCTTGTTTTCCTTCTCAGAAAGAGAATTGCCAGCCAAGCTAAACGAGAGATGCGTGGCATCAGCTAAACGCAGGAAGTTCAATTCTGTTTGAGGCAACATTATGTGGCCTTTCGTGCATCGGCGGCCAGGACGGTTGGCAATTCAAGCTTCAAGAAATCAAGCAACGCTTCAAATGCCGGTAAAAGTCCTTCACGCGAAGGCATAAGGAGACTGATCTGTGGGGTCCCCGCCGTCCAACCCGGCAAGACGCGTACAAGCGATCCGGCTTCCAACTCTGATCGGCAGACATAGGCCGGAAGGGCGGCCACCCCCAAGGACAAAGCGGCGGCGTTTTTGAGCGTTGACATATCATCGCTTGCAAGGCGCACCTTGCAGGGGATAGATCCGCTTTGCCCGTTACGATCGGTCAGCAGCCATTGGTACGTCGCTCCGGGTCTGCCAAGAACCAGGGCCGGGTGATTTGCAAGCCCGGCCGGATCATCGGACAGATCGAGAGTTCTCTGGTAGTCCGGCGAGCAAAACATGTGCCACTCCACCCGCGCCAGTCGCACTTGGATGAGGCTCGAGTCGGGCAGAGTGTCCATATGTCCGCGGATCGCCATATCTATCCCACCTTTGATCAAATCCTCCATCCGGTTCGAGGCGCGCTGCACAACGGTCACCCCGGGATTGTCCTGGAGGAAACGCGGTAAGATCTGGTCCAAACCAAACTGCGCCATACCCACGGAACAGGACACGGTCACGGTGCCTTCGATCCTGTTGGTTTTGCGACGGACGGCGGTTTCAGCGACCTCGAACTGTGCGAGGGCCTTTTGCGCGTGGCGGTAGTAGTCTTCGCCGATCTCTGTTGTTGTGACGATGCGCGATGTGCGCTGCAACAGGCGCACGCCGAGGGCCTGTTCAAGCTGGCGTACGCGGCGGCTGAGCCGGGACTTGGGAATGTTCAGTGACCGCGCTGCGGCGGAAAAACCGCCCTTTTCAACAACCTGAACAAAGTAGAACGCATCGTTAAGGTCCATGCTATTCCCTCTCTTATTGTTCCATATATGGAACGATAGGTTCTGATAATGACCGATTTTCAGATGATTGTCTCGCCCATATTCTAAATTCAACAGAAGCGAGAGACGGACATGACCAAGCAACTTATCGACACACTCGCAGGCGCCCCCTGTGAAACACATGCACAAAGCGAAGGCCACGAGATCACCATCGGCGATGGCTTTGCGGCCCGGAGCTACCGGCATTCGGACTTTCGGGGGCTGATGGACCCGCTGATCATGGTGGATCATTTCGTAGCGACAAAGCCCACTTTCGGGCCTCATGCGCATGCTGGCCTGTCAGCTGTGACCGTGATGTTTGAGGACAGCATAGGCGCGTTTCGCAACCGCGACTCGCTGGGCAATGACCTCGATCTGGCGCCTGGAGATCTCTATTGGTTCAAGGCCGCGCGCGGCGCCTTGCATGACGAAGCGCCGCGGCCCGATGCCAGGATCCACGCCTTGCAGGTCTTTGTTAACCTGCCTGCAGAGAACCGGCACGATGCGCCCAGTGCATTTCATCTTGCATCCAAGGACATCCCAAAGCTTGCAGGCCACCGATCCACCGCGCGGCTCATCCTTGGGGTCGGCAACGGTGTCACAGGTCGAAGCGAGCCGGACGTTGGGCTTACGCTCCTGGATATCAACGTACAGGCCGGTGGTCAGTTCACGCATAGTGGGCACAGCGACCAACACGCCTGGGCCTTAGCCATCACCGGCACCTCCAGCGTGACCTGGAACGCAGGGTCAGCCGATCTGAAACCTGGCAAGGCCATGGCATTTGCAGGTGCCACGGACATTTCATTTTCCTCCGAAGAGGGCGCTCATGTCGTCCTGTTCCGAGGACACCCCCTGCGCCAGACCTTTGTCCAAAGGGGCCCATTCGCCATGGGCAACGCGGCAGAGCTGGACGCGGTTGAGGCCGCCGCGCGAACCGGTCGCCTTGGATCTATCGACTGACCTCAACACCACCGAACGGCAACCTTGAAAGGAGAAGACCATGACGAAGCTGAACAACCCAGAGCCCCTGACCCGTGACAATGCCGCAGTTGTATTTGTCGACAATCAGGTCGGGCTGATGACTGGAATCCGCGACTATTCGATCGGGGACCTCAAACACAACATCGTCGGCCTGGCCAAGGCCGCAAAGGCGTTGGGTCTGCCGATTGTCACGACCACTACCTCGTCAGAGACACTATGGGGGCCTGCCATTCCGGAGTTGCAGGAAGCCTTGCCAGATCAGACCTTTATCGACCGAACAACGGTCAACGCATGGGACGACCCACGGGTGGAAGAGGCCATTCGTGCAACCGGGCGAAGCAAACTGATCTTTGCCGGGCTGTCGCTGGAAGTCTGCGCCGCGTTTCCCGCGATGCGGGCGGTGCGCGAAGGGTTCGAAGCCTACATCGCCGTCGATGCCAGCGGGACCTTTAACATGACAAAGCGCGAGACGGCTTTGCACCGGTTGACACAGGCCGGAGTTGTCATCGCCGATGGGGCCAGCCTGATGATCGAAGTCCTTGCAGATAATGCGCATGAGCAGGCCGGTGACGTCTATAGCGCCTTGGGTATGGATTGGTCGATCCTGGTCGGCCAGGTTCGGGCGAGCGCATAGAGATGCGCTGTGAAATCCGTGCCACCCAACGCGGGCGGCCGTTCCGCATGGCGCGTCTTGGCCGGGGATCGCAGGTTAAGTTCTACGCGATCTATCTCCCATCGCTTGTTTGCCTTGTCACGATGGGACTGGCGGCCGCTGAGCTTCTCTAACCTCAGCAGTCGTCCGACCCACTCCATTCCAATTCAACACAACCAACGAGCTCTCGGCTCACCATAGGAGATGACTATGACCAACCAACCCATCCTCGTAGTTGGCGCCACGGGAAAAACCGGATCGCGTGTTGTTACCAAGCTTGAAGCCAAGGGCCTGCCCGTTCGCCGTGGCATGCGCGGGTCTGAAACCCCCTTCGACTGGGAAGACCAAAGCACCTGGGCCCCGATCCTGAACGGCGTATCCAAAGCCTATGTTACCTATTTCCCAGATCTCGCCTTTCCGGGCGCGGTGGAAAAGTTGGAGGCATTTGCCAAGGTTGCTCTGGAGACCGGTCTGCAACACATCGTATTGCTGTCTGGCCGAGGCGAACATTTCGCCAGTATGGGCGAGGAAGTGATCCGCAACTCCGGCATTCCCTTTACCATTGTACGTTCAGCTTGGTTTGCGCAGAACTTTTCCGAAGGCTATCTGCGCAATCCGATCCTCGGTGGTGTGCTGCCGATGCCGGGCGGCGACATTGCCGAACCGATCATCGATATCGACGATATTGCCGATGTGGTTGTCGCGGCGCTGACCGAAGATGGGCATCTGGGTGCGCGGTACGAGGTGACCGGCCCAAGGCTGATGACCTTCGCCGAAATGGCCGAGGTTCTCTCCTCCACCTTGGGGCGTTCGATCCAGTATATCCCCATCGCGTTCGAGGATTTCCACGCCAATGTCGCAGCCTCCGGCGGGGACTTCGTCGCGGAGGTCTTCACACAGATCGCGCGGGAAACGCTGGACGGGCGCAACGCCCATACGGCGGACGGAGTCGAGCGCGCCTTGGGGCGCAAGCCGCGTGACTTCGCGGAGTTCGCCGAGACCGCCATGGAAGCAGGGGCCTGGTCTGCCGTCGCCTGATCACCCCAAGAACAATCGGCAGGAGACACAGTGCGCCTGCCGCGCCACCCAGAAATAGGAGTAAGCCCATGTCGACCGTTTTCTTCTTTCTCATTAAATTCACAATCCTCGCCTATGCCCTTGTGGGAGGCGTCTTCCTGGCATTCTCCGATTTCATCATGCGCTCCCTCGCGCTGACCGGCGGCTATGGCGGTGTCGAGGCCATGCAAGTGATCAACCGAGAAGTGTTTCGTGGGGTCTTCATGGCGCTGTTTCTTGGAATGGTCGCAGTTTCACTGGTCATTGTAGGTTACGGCGCCTTTGGGTTCTCGGGACCCGCCGGAACGCTGATCATGCTGGCCGGGCTGGTCTATCTTGTCGGCTGTTTCGGCGTGACCGTCTTCTTTAATGTCCCGATGAATGAGGCTTTGGCGGGAATGGAGATGTCGTCCGACAGCACCCGTGAGTACTGGCTCCGGACCTATGTTCCCCGTTGGACGTTCTGGAATTCTGTGCGGGCCGTCGCCTGTATCGTATCAGCCGCAATGCTTCTCTTCGGGCTGTTCTGGATGATCCAGATCCAAACACAACCGGCGTGATGCGGGCTCAAAGCCGATAGGCCCGCGCCGTCCGGTATGGCCCCAATCACTTTTCACTTTGCGATCAGAAATCGCGAGTTCCACAAAGCGGTCATTCTCTGCGACTTGAAGAATGTGTTACTCTGGGCTCGGTACCGACCAACACCGCATGAGGGACATTGTATCCGCTGAGAGGGAGGCGAATTGACAGCCGGGCAGTCTCGTGGCCCATTCTCCCGAAAGCCGCATTCATGGTATTCCTCGACTCGATCGCCCGCATAATGCGACGTCTCACTCAAACTGATCGAAAGCAACAATGGACAAGCTCTCCGTCATGAACGCCTTCCGCCGTATTGTCGAGCGTGGCAGCTTTGCGCGTGCGGCGGAGGATCTGCGTGTGTCACCCGCCCTTCTCAGCCGTGAGATCAAGCTTTTGGAAGAGAGCCTGGGCACGGTATTGCTCACCCGCACAACCCGTTCGATGTCACTCACCGATGCCGGCCAGCTCTTCTATGACGAAGCTTCAGGGATTCTTGATGCCGTATTCCAGGTCGAGACCCGCATCCGTGACGGCACCGGGGAAATACGCGGCCATCTGAAGGTGAACGCTTCCAGTTCCTTCGGTCAGACCGTCATTGCGCCGATCCTGCCCGGGTTATTCGACGCCTATCCCGACCTACGTCTGACGCTGTCGCTGGACGACCGGGTGATCGACATGGTGGAGGGCGGCTTTGATGTTTCCATTCGGATCCGGGCGGCCATGCCGGATTCCGCGCTTGTGGCGCGCAAGCTGGGGAGGACGCGGCAACAGGTTTTTGCCGCGCCGTCTTACCTGGATAGTGTCGGTGCTCCGCAAACGCCGCAGGACGTTGTCAATCACCGTGTCATCGGTTTTTTGCTTGCCGATCATCTCTCCGCCTGGACCCTTCATAGTCCCTCAGAAACAGTGACCGTGGATCTTGATCCACCCATCCGTGTCGGCAACAGCCTTGTCCTGCGCGATCTGCTGATCGCCGGCCAGGGCATCGGCACCTTGCCGGACTTCGTTTCAAAGGATGCGGTCGCGCGCGGTGAGCTGGTTCGCGTGCTGCCCGATTGGGAACTGCCCGCACCGGAAATCTACGCGGTGACGGCCTCGCGTCTCGGTATGGATGCGAAGGTCACGGCGTTTCTCGATCATCTGTGCGAGGCGCTGCGCCCCTGACATTCTTCAACCCACGTAAAGAGTGAAGTGAAAGCGGGCCGGTTATTCCGGACCGCCTCATCCGCGATCTTCTCAGGTGACGAAAACCACATCTTTGAGAGGATCCCATGACCCGCGTTCTTGTTCTTTACTATTCCAGCTACGGCCATGTCCGCGCACTTGCCGAGGCTGAGGCCGAAGGCGCACGTTCGGTGCCCGGCACCCATGTCGATTTGCGGCGCGTGCCTGAAACCGTGCCTGCAGATATCCGGCAGAAGGCCGGATTCGCAGCGGATGAAACGCCAGCTGCGACCCCTGCTGATCTAGAAGATTATGACGCTATTATCTTCGGCACCCCAACGCTGTTCGGCATGATGGCCGGCCAGATGAAATCGTTCCTCGATCAAGCAGGCGGCCTGTGGGCGCGGAATGCGCTGGTTGGCAAGGTCGCGGCCGTCTTTGCCTCCACTGGCTCGCAGCACGGTGGTCATGAGGCAACGCTGCTGTCCACCCAGATCCCGCTTCAGCACTTCGGAATGCTGATCGCAGGCATGCCCTACACTTTTGCTGGTCAGAAGACGGGCGAGGAAATCGTAGGCGGCGCACCTTATGGTGCCGGCACCATCGCCGGGGCCGACGGGTCGCGCACACCGTCCGAGACCGACCTTGCAGGCGCGCACTTCCAAGGCGTGCACGTCGCCCGGATCGCCGCGCGGCTGTCGGGGGTAGATTGGCAAGAGGAGGCCGCGTGATGGCGTCCCTTACCATAGATTTCTTCCACGACGTCGTGTGCTGCTGGTGCTTTAACATCTCGTCGCGGATGCGTGACCATGCCGACGAGTTCGACCTCGACATCCGGCACCGGACCTTCGTGCTGCAGGCCAGCCGAGCCGAGATGGCCTCGCGTTGGGGCACGCCAGAGCAAGCCCGCGAGACAATCCTGGGTCATTGGGTGGTGTGCCGACAGGTCAGCGACCGGCCCGAGTTGGTCGACATCGAGGCAATGCGCGCGGCTCCGTTCGATTATCCGCATGGGCTGACCGCTGCCGTTGGCTGCAAAGCGGCCGAGCGTATCAGCGGACAGGCCGCCCATTGGGACATGTTTGACCGGCTTCAGCGCGCGCATTTGACTGAGGCACGCAATATTGCCGACCCCGAGGTCGTGCGGAACGCGGCCCGCGAGATTGGCTTGGCACCCAAGCATTTCGCAGAGATCTTTGATGATCCGGCGACGGTTCAGGCAGTTGAGGCCGACCGTCAACGCGCCCGGTCGCTCCAGGTTCAGTCCGTTCCCACACTCATCATCCGGGAAACCGGGGCGCGTCTGGTCAATGGGCCACGGGAAGACCTTGCCGCACAAATCCATGCCGCAATGCGGCTCCTGGCCTGAAAGGAGACCGACATGAAATCCCTGCTGATCCGGCTGTTCAAACCATCGCGGTTGCCGCACCCTGCGCGCTGGGATCTGTAACCTCACCTGCGCCGGGATATGGGGCTGCCCCTATGTCCTGAGCGTCCGCAGCTGAAAATCCACACCCTGTGGTAATCCGCCAAAAAGGAGCATCGCTATGTCCCGCTCGACTGACATCTTCCTGACCGCCCTTGCGCCAGCTGTCTGGGGCAGCACTTATCTGGTCACCACCGAAGCCCTGCCGGAGGGCTACCCAATCACGCTGGCTGCGTTGCGCGCACTGCCCGCCGGACTGCTGCTTTTGGCAGTGACACGTTGCCTACCACCACGCGCCTGGCTGGGGCGAACCTTTCTCTTGGGTAGCTTCAACTTCGCGCTGTTCTGGGTGCTGCTTTTCGTGGCTGCCTACCGGCTGCCGGGCGGCGTGGCGGCGACCTTGGGGTCATTGCAGGCGATGATCGTGATTTTCATGGCGCGCGGCTGGCTGGGCACACCGATCCGGGCTTGGGCGGTGATCGCCGCAGCGGTAGGGGTACTTGGCGTTGCATTGCTTCTGGTCAGTCCCGAGGTGCGTCTGGACCCAATCGGCATCGCCGCCGGTGCTGGCGGAGCCGCCTCGATGGCAGCAGGCACCGTGCTTAGCCGAAAATGGCAACCGCCGGTGTCTGCTCTCAGCTTCACCGCCTGGCAGCTGACGGCGGGTGGCCTGATCCTCTTGCCATTGGCGTTGATCACCGAACCGCCGTTACCGTCCCTGACGGCAATCAACCTCGCCGGGCTGGTCTGGCTTGGTCTCATTGGGGCCGCGGCAACCTATGCGCTTTGGTTCCGGGGCGTGGCGCGGATCGAGCCTGGTGCCGTTGCGATGCTGGGCATGATGAGCCCGGTGACAGCAGTGATTCTTGGCTGGGTCTGGCTGGGCCAGTCGCTGTCGCTGGTTCAGTTCCTCGGCGCCGTGATCGTTCTGGGTTCGGTCTGGGCCGGACAA
>Ga0193961_1000940_pt1 | contig 10790 bp, 5 predicted proteins | sample FB_4_MG_FD_140371 | JGI IMG/M metagenome (GOLD analysis project Ga0193961, IMG submission 140371) | Microbial mat bacterial communities from the Broadkill River, Lewes, Delaware, United States - FB_4_MG | ecosystem: Environmental > Aquatic > Freshwater > River > Microbial mats | place: USA...
AATAAATGGTAAATATTTAGTTCATAGTTATGAAACAAAACTAAACCCGTCAAATACATCAAATACAACAATAGAACATGATAAAACTACTTTGTTATCTGTAGGTTTAAAATATACTTTTTAGATGTAAAATGAAGTAAGAAAAAAGGGAAAGAGTTTTACTCTTTCCCTTTTTTTATTTTTTGTGAGAGTATTCAAATTGTAATGTAAATAAAGTTCCATTTTTATTTTCAAAATTATAATGACTGTTAGGTAATTTTGTAGAAAACTGTTGTACAAGTTTTAAACCTAAACCTTTTTGATTAGCATTTGAATCAAAACCTTGTCCATTATCTTGGATAGTAAGATGAATAATTTCTCCATTTTTCAACAAGTTTATATCTATGATGCAATTACTCTCTTTTTTATAATGTTTTATTGAGTTACTTATGATTTCATTGATAATCATACTAAGAGAAATAGCACTATCCATGGAAAGTGAAAAGTTTTCAATATTTTTATTCATAATAATCGAATTTTTGTTATATGAATTTTCTATCTCTAAAATGATTTTTTCTAGATATTTATTTATTTCTATATATGATAAAGATTTATTTTCATATAAGAATTCATGTATAGTAGACATCGATTTTATTCTATTGATTGTTTTTAAAAATATCTCTTTTGTTTGGATATCTTGAAGAGATTTTTTTTCTATATGTAATAGACCAATAATACTGTGAAAATTATTTTTAACGCGGTGGTAGAGTTCTTTGAGTAAAAGTTCTTTTTCTTGTGATAAGTTTTTTACTTCTAGATATGTCTCTTTTATTTGTTTAGTTCGATCTTCTATTTTTTGTTCTAGTATAATTTCATTTTTATTTTTGAGTTCTAAAAGTTCTTTTTGAATGACAATTTTTTCATTTTGAAATATATAAAATCTGTTAGTAAGCAGAAGTGTAAAAAAGAGTATTTCAAAAAAAGAACCATATAAAAATGAATATCGATTGAAGTCGTTGTTTTCAATCCATCCATTTGCCATTGCAGACATTAATGTCATAGTTATCATATAGATACTCATAGCGTATAGATAATACTTTGTATCTTTATCATTTTCTTTTTTTAAAATTACAATGGCTACTGTAAATAAAATAATAAAAACCCCAGAAGCCAAGATGTGCATGATTTCAAACCAAGGTTCAAAACTAAAACAAATCAAAATTGCTAATATTCCAAACACATATCCAAATATATTAAGAGGTTTGTAAACTTTTGGAAGATATTCTTTAACATTTAGAAATTCTGATGAAAAAAGTATTAAAAACATTACCCACATAGCAGTAACCATTAGAAAATTGTGAAAAAACATTTCTATTGGTGCATATAAAATTAGTCCACTATAAGCAGAAATCCATAAAGAACAGAAAAGTATATATCCAGAATAATATAAGTATACATTCTCTTTTACTTTAAAATAGATAAAAATATTTAAAATAAAAATAAGTAATACAGCACCAAAATAAACCATATATAATAAATTATATAATGTGCCATGTGTATAAAAATATTCTTTTTCATATATCTCAAACTCACTTGATGTAGTAAGTTTTGAATTTCCTTGTACATAATAAGTCTTTGTTTCATTTGGTTTTATGTTTAATGAAAAAGCAGGGTTAAAATACTGAATAGAATGTTCTTGAAAAGAGCTATTAAGACCATTTTTTTCATTTACCCAGATAGCATTTTTTTTTGTATAGAGTATTAGATTTTCATAGTATGCTTCATTGAAATATAAAATAAAATCCTCTTTTTTGCTCTTATTTGTGATAGTAAATTGAAACCAAAAATCTCCTCTTTTGTGACCAAAGGTAAATTGGCTTGGTGTATTTGTAAAGTTTTGTTTTTCTACTGTTTGAATTGTTTCTTTTCTTGACTCATCATAAAAATAGTTTATTTGAAAATTGTGAATTTTTTTAATGTTTTGTGGGATGATAATATTTGCAATAAGTGTATTAATAAATATTAAACTAAGAAGTGCTAGTTTCAAATTTTTCCTTTTAGAATATACCCGAAATTTACAATGTTTTCTATGTGTATCAAAGGTATTTTTTTCTTAATTCTTGAGATGATATCTCTAATTGTAGAGTTGGATATCTCTTTATTTTTCCATACTGTATATTTTAATGTATCGTATGAAATATTTTGATTGAGATTTTTAGATAATATAAATAAGACTGTGAGTTCTTTATCTGTAAAATCTATGACTGTGCCATTTAAAGTAAAAGTTTTATTGATAAGATTATATTTTTGATTATTTCCTAAATCAATTATATTATTTGATTGATTATTATTGGAAACCTGATCTACAGTGTAATTTGTTCTTTTTAATGCTATAGTTAAAGTTGCTTCTACTTCATTGGCTTCAAATGGTTTAATAAGATACCCAAATATATTTGTTTCACTTGCTTCTAAGATTGTAGATGAATCACCATATGCAGTTGTAAAAATTATTGGTAAAGAATATCGTTGATTTAAAACTTTTGCACAATATATACCATCATTTACACCATCTATATTTATATCCATAAATACAATATGTATCTTGCTTGTTTCAACTATTTTAAGTGCATCGTCCATATTTGAAGCATCAAAAATATTTATAAAACCTAAGTCGTCTAAAATACTAGATAAGTATTGAGTACTTATAATTTCATCTTCTACTATAAGTATATTTAAGTTATTTTTATGCATATATTATTTCCCAATTATAAATTTAAAGCTTATTTTATTTGTAAACTTAGAATTGTATCTATATTTTAGTATTTTTTTAATTTGTTTATTGAACTAAGTACAAATGAGCAAAAAGTTCCGTCACTAATCCGTCAACTTTATTGTATAATATGGAAAAAATAAATCAGGAAGATTTCTATGCAGATTATCAATAACAGCTTTGTAAGTTTAGAGGAATTATCTAATAACTTAGACTTATCAGGTTTAAGTAGTGAAAATACATTGGTTCAAGTTTTTTCTAGTTTTAATACAGAATATGAAATTAGAAAAATTCAATCAATATTTCAAGAAAAAAATCCTGGTATATCTTTTATAGGTACAACAACAGCTGGGGAAATAGATGGTTCAAGTGTAAATGAAAATACTATTTTAGTTTCGATTGTACAATTTGAACATACTACTGTAAAATATTCTTTTTTTGATGATGTAGGTGATGACTATATGTTAGGAATCAATATTGCTAGTAGAATGATAGAAAATAATACAAAAGCACTTTTAATGTTTGTAGATGGATTATCAACAAATGGTAGTGATGTGATGGATGGAATAAGCAGTATAAATAATACAGTACCCATATCTGGAGGTTTAGCTGGGGACAATGGTGCTTTTTTAAAAACATATGTTTTTGAAAAAACGAATATTTATTCTAAGGGTTGTGTTGCAGTATCACTTACGAGTGAAGTATTGGATGTGTTTACTGATTATCAATTAAACTGGCAATCCATAGGTCAAGTGATGACTATCACGAAAGCAGATAAAAATCGTCTTTATGAGATAGATGGAATACCTGCTAGTGATATATATAGAAAATATTTAGGAGATAAAATTGGTGATAATTTACCTTTTTCAGCAACAGAGTTTCCTTTATTAAAAATAGATGATGATGGGCTTGAAGTATGTCGTACTTTTGTAGATAAATTTGATGATGGTTCTTTGCTTACTATTGGAAACTTAGAAATTGGTGACAAGGTAAGATTAGCATTTGGTAATGTAGATTTAATTATAAATAATACACAAAAAAAAGTCTTACAATACCAACAACATCAGCCAGAGGTTATATTTGCATATAATTGTACAGCAAGAAAATCTTTTTTACAATCTCAAATAACAACAGAACTTGAACCGTTAACAAAGATTGCACCTACTTGTGGATATTTTACTTATGGGGAGTTTTTTTCACAAAATAATAAAAATGCATTATTAAATATTACTTTAACTATCTTAGGAATTCGTGAAAAGAAAAAAGAAACTCCTACATCTCTACCCTTATTGTATAATAATCTAGAAGAATGTGAAAAAAATTTCATTACAAATAAGCATTTTTTAGTACTAGATGCATTAACAACACTTTCAAATACAGTTATAGAAGAGCTAAATCAAGCTAATCAAGAATTAGAAAAAAATAAAGTAGAACTTGAACGATTAGCTTCTACTGATAAACTTACAGGAATATACAATCGAACACGATTAGATGATTTGTTTAGTCGTGAAATCAGTAGAAGCCAAAGGTATAAAAATAGTTTTGGGTGTGCTATTTTTGACATCGATCATTTTAAATTAGTCAATGATAATTATGGTCATTTAGTTGGAGATATTGCAATAAAAGAGATCTCCTCTTTAATTCAAAATAACATAAGAAAATTAGATATTTTTGGAAGATGGGGAGGCGAAGAGTTTCTTTTAATCCTTCCTGAAGTTACAAGTATAGGGATGAAGAATCTTTTAGAAAAGATTAGAGTGATAATTGGTAATTGTCATATTGATAAAATAGGTTGCCAATCCGTAAGTATTGGAGCGACAGAATATAGAGTAGGGGATACAATAGACAGCATAACAAAAAGAGCAGATGATGCATTATATGAAGCAAAAAATAAGGGAAGGGATAATGTTGTTGTATATTAGCTTTGTTTCTAAACATTATGTAGAATCAAAATTTAAAAAAGGTGATATATGAGATTTGTAATATTATATTTATTTATGTGTGTTACTTTACTTCAAGCCACAGTTATTATAGACTCAAATCATTCAAATATTACAGATTTTGAATTAGAGTATTTTATAGACGATAGTGAAAAATTACAATTTAATGATGTGAAAGATATGAAATTTAAAAAAGGGAAAAATAGTGATACATTAGGAGCCAAAGTAACAAATACTTGGATAAAAATAAAACTATTTAATTCAACATCTCAAAGACAAATACTTACATTGCATCATGATTTAGCGTACTTTTTCCCAAATATACATTATTTTGAGGTTGATAGTGAAAACAATCTTATCAATAAAAAAATGATAAAGGTGTACTCTTCAAATGCAAAAAATGAAATGGATGGTTCAGATGCATTATATAAATTTGTCTTAGATGCGCAAAAGAATAAAACTATCTATATAAATCAAAAAACTCTAGCATATCATTATTATAACTTTTCTATCAGAAGTCTAAAAGAATCTAGTAGATTTTTGATATATCAAAAAGTAGATGGTGTTTTATTTGTAGGGTTATTGTTTGCTTTAGCTATTTATAATTTATTTATATTTTTTTCTACACGATATAAAGAATATTTATACTATTCGTTATATTTAATATCTGCAACAGTTTGGATATTTTATATATATGGATCATTAGCACATTATTTCCAAATATATGGAGAGTTGTCTTTTAGATTTAATTTTGCGTTGATGTTTATCCCTATTTTTTTAGTACTTTTTGTTCAAACAATTTTTGAGACAAAAACAAAATATAAAATGGAGCACAAGTTTTTAAATAGTATTATTGTGATATTATCCGCAAATTTCATATATGGAATTATAGACTTTAGTCATGCTATACAACTCTTATCATCAGTTCTTAATTATACCCTCATAGTATTTATGATAATTAGTATCAGTATCTATAAAAAAGGTAACAAAATAATCAAAATATTTTTGCTTGCGCATACTTTTTATCTGATTTTTAATGTATATGCAATGTTATTTTATATGGGTCTTGCTGAGTTTAATTATATCTCTTTTCATGGTATAGGTATAGGTATTATTATTGAAGCACTAATGCTTTCATATTTGGTATCGTACAAGTTTAAAGTAATAGAAGAAGAAAAAAAGATATCTCAGTTACTACTAGTACAAAAAACAAAAATGGCGGATATGGGTGAGATGGTATCAAGTATTGCACATCAATGGAGACAACCTTTATCGACTATTGGTGTTTCATCTGGAATATTACGAGAAAAAAAAATTCAAGGTAAATTAAGTGATATGGATTTTATTGAAGAATTATATTTTATTGATTCAAATATTGAGCATATGTCACAAACTGTAGAGGACTTCTTGTCATACTTTAAACCAAATAAAACAAAACAAAATTTTTATATCGTGGATGTAATTGATAGATCGTTGCTTATTATCGGAAATACACTGTATAAAAATGAGATAGATATTATTTTAGATATAGATAAAGAGTTAAAGATATTTGGACAAAAAGAAGAATTTATACAAGTTTTGATCTCTCTTATTACAAATGCAATTTATGCTTTGAAAAATAAAGAAAAAAAATCTATACAAATAATTGCTAAACATGAGAAAAATAAAACCGTTTTAGAAATTATAGATAATGCAGGTGGTGTAAAAAAAGAGATATTAACAAAAATTTTTGATCCTTATTTTACCACAAAACAAAACTCTAAAGGTACGGGATTGGGGCTTTATATCTCTAAGGGTATTATCCAAAATAGTATGAATGGCGATATAAAAGTTGAAAATACAAAAGATGGGGCTAAGTTTAGTATCATTATATAGGGGTAATGAAAATGAAAAATATATCTATATTAATAATAGAAGATGAACAAAGATTATTAGATAGACTAGTAAAATATTTATCTATGTTTAGTGATACTGTATTTCAAGCTTCAAATGGAGAAGAAGCATTGTCTTTATATAGAAAACATCAACCAGATATAATATTAACAGATATTGGAATGCCAAAACTTTCAGGTGTAGAACTTATTCAAAAGATAAGAAAAACAGATAAAAAGACACAGCTTATAGTACTATCAGGTCAAACAAATACTGACGACTTTTTAAAATTAGTACCATTGAATTTAGTAAGTTATCTTGTCAAACCTATTAAAATAGAACAATTAAAAGAAGTAATATTGCAAGCTATAGATAACATATCAGATGACAATTATATCAAACTTAACAATAGTTATATATGGGATATAGATAAGAAGCATTTGCTGCAGGAAGAGAAAAAAATAGAACTTACAAGTTATGAAAATGCATTTTTAGAGATTCTTATATTACGAATTAATGAAAATGTATCTTATGAAGATATACATAGCCATATTTATAGTATTGAGGACTACTCTCAAAATGCTCTTTTTACTATTGCAAAAAGGGTAAGAAAAAAAACCACAAAAGATTTTGTCAAATCATCTTTTAAATATGGATATATTATAAACTCTGAATAATTGTTACATCAAAAATCTCAATGTATTATTTTGTATTTCTGTATGTTTTAAATACAACTCTTCTGATTATTTATTTTCCGTCACCATTCCGTCAGCGTTTTGTTAATATACAACAAAAGTCACATAAAAAGTCAAAAAGTCACTAATTGACAGAAATAAACAGAAGTTTTTGTTATAATTTAGTGTAATAGAAATCAATAAAAGGATAAAGAATGGAAATTTATGTAAGGAAATACAAATGATAAGTAAAAAAAGAAATTTTATAAAAGGGATACTTTTAGTGACTTTTTTATTTAATGAAATGGCATTTGGAGCTGTAGCGTTAAGTGATTTGAACTCTACTGTTTTAAAACTTAACCTAGGTGTTATAAATAATACTGGTACAGATGCGTCAGATATGGCAATAAATAGTTCTAATATCTTAGCTGTTGGTTCAAGAAGCGATAGAGTGGTTCAACTCTATGATCTAAATCAAAGTAGAGATGATATTAATAGCTCATCAGTAACTCTATCAGATGGGTTTTATCAGTCTGGTTTTTTTGGTCACGCTATGGCGATGAATGAAACTCAACTTTTTGTAGGAGGACCTCTCATCGTTGGTGGAGGAGAAGTAAGAATATTTGATTTAAATGTGTCAGATATAAATGCTTCTCAAAATGATGCAGGACATAGTTTGACTCTTCATAATGGAGGTGCTAGTGCTCAGTTTGGATATACATTATCTCTAGCAAATAACTATTTAATTGTTGGAGCTAATAATGAGGATGGTGGTGGAAAAGCTGTTATTTTTGATATAAATGCATCAGATATAAACGCTTCTCAAACTACTGGAGGTAGAATCTTAAGTGCAGCTGATGGTTCTACTGGAAATGATTTTGGTGCTGTTGCTGCTTATGGTGACTATGCGGTAGTAGGAGCATATAATGATACTAATGGTAAGGCTTATGTATTTGAATTAAATGCAAGTGATGTAAATGCTTCTCAAACTAAATCAGGTTATGCTCTAAGTCCAACTGAGTATACTGGATCAGATAGATTTGGATATAAAGTAGCTATAAATGATAAATATATAGCAGTAGGACAACCTAGATATAACAGTAATAGCGCATCAAATTCTGGTAGGGTGGTTTTATTTGACCTTAATGCCTCTGATATAAACGCTTCTCAATCTAATGCTGGACATATATTAAGCCCATTATTACCAATAAGTTCTGGAGAATTTGGTAATGATCTTACTATAAGTGGTGATAAACTTATTGTTTCTATGGCTCAAAACTCAGATGGACAATCTGCTTATGTATTTGATTTAAGTGCGTCTGATATAAATGGATCACAAGTAAGATTATCAAGTGATGATGTTGGCTCAAACGGTCAATTTGCCCTAACTACTGTAACAAATGGGGAATTTTATGCTGCAAGGGCTCAAAGTAATGGTGCTTTTTATGTATACGGAATCCCAAATGGACCTTCATCAAGTGATATGAATATTACAATAAGTGAAGATAACAATTATACTTTTAGTGCAAATGATTTTAATTTTACAAGTACACTTAGCAGTGCTAGTTTAAGTGCAATATATATCACAAGCCTAGAGACTAAAGGAAGTTTACAACTAAGTGGAAATGATATAACACTAAACCAAGAGATAAATAGCTCAGATATTGCAAACTTAAAATTTATCCCAACAGCAAATGAATATGGAACACCATACGCAACATTTGGATTTAAAGTAAATGACGGAGATGATAACTCATCAAGTGAATATACTGCAACTATAAACATAAATGCAATAGGTGATACACCAACTATCACAAGTACACCTATAACAAGTGTGAATGAAGATAGTGAGTATAGTTATAGTATTGAGTCAAGTGATGTAGATGGAGATAGCTTAACATGGAGTGTAGCAGATGGTACAACTCTTCCATCGTGGCTTACTCTTACAAGTGAAGAAAATGTTACTGTTAGTACTTTTGCAGGGAGTGGAGATGCAAACTCAATTAATGGAAATGGAATAGCTGCTTCATTTGATAAACCAATTGGAGTAGCAGTAGATAGTAGTGGAAATGTATATGTTGCTGATAGTGATAATCATCTCATAAGAAAAATAGATTCAAATGGAACTGTAACAACTTTAGCAGGAGATGGAAGTCAAGGCTCAGCTAATGGAAATGGAACAACTGCTTCATTTAATAAGCCAGTAGGAATAGTAGTAGATGATAGTGGTAATGTATATGTTGCTGATAATAGTAATCATCTCATAAGAAAAATAGATTCAAATGGAAATGTAACAACTCTAGCAGGGAGTGGAAATGCAAACTCAACAAATGGAAATGGAACATCCGCTTCATTTTTTTTCCCATATGGATTAGCAGTAGATGATAGTGGAAATGTATATGTTGCTGATTATGGAAATAATCTAATAAGAAAAATAGATTCAAGTGGAAATGTAACAACTCTAGCAGGGAGTGGAGATGCAAATTCAACAAATGGAAATGGAACAACTGCTTCATTTAATAATCCAGTAGGAATAGCAGTAGATGATACTGGAAATGTATATGTTGCTGATAATGGAAATAATCTAATAAGAAAAATAGATTCAAATGGAAATGTAACAACTCTAGCAGGGAGTGGAGATGCAAACTCAACAAATGGAAAAGGAACAGCTGCTTCATTTTTCAAACCATATGGATTAACCTTAGATGATGGTGGAAATGTATATGTTACTGAGGTTGGTAGTCATTTAATAAGAAAAATAGATACAAATGGAAATGTAACAACTCTAGTAGGAGATGGTGCAGCAGATTCCGATGATGGAAATGGAATAGCTGCTTCCTTTAATCTTCCCGCAGGAATAGCAGTAGATAGTAATGGAAATCTATATGTTTCAGACTATGGTAATAATAAAATAAGAAAGATAACTGTAACTTCACCAACATTAAGTGGAACCCCAACAAACGATGATGTTGGAGACCATAATATATCTCTTGTTTTAAGTGATGGGACTACTAATATTGATCATAACTTTACAATAATCGTATCAAATACAAATGATGCACCTTTATCACAAAATATAAACTTCACAATAAATGAAGATAATAATAAAACATTTGCTTTAAATGATTTTAACTTTACAGATGTAGATACAAATGATAGTTTAAACTCTATTTTTATTACAACTTTACCAAGTGCAGGTAGTGTAAAACTACATGATACAAATATAACTGTAAATCAAAAAATTGTATTAAATGATTTATCAGACCTAAAATTTGTACCAGCAGTAAATGAAAATGGAACACCATACACAACATTTGGCTTTAAAGTAAATGATGGAGATTTGAACTCTTCAAATGAATATAATGCAACAATAAATGTAAATGCAGTAGATGATGCACCAGTATTGAATACAATATCAAATATCACAAAAAGTGAAGATGCAAATGATTTTAATGTAACATTGAGTTCAAGTGATATAGAAGGTGATACTGTATCATATACAACAACATCATCAGATACAGATAAAGTAACAGTAAGTATAGTAGATGGAAAAGT
>Ga0193961_1000942_pt1 | contig 10774 bp, 12 predicted proteins | sample FB_4_MG_FD_140371 | JGI IMG/M metagenome (GOLD analysis project Ga0193961, IMG submission 140371) | Microbial mat bacterial communities from the Broadkill River, Lewes, Delaware, United States - FB_4_MG | ecosystem: Environmental > Aquatic > Freshwater > River > Microbial mats | place: USA...
AGTGTGTTAAATGCAATAGAAAAAAGAGCAAAACATGGAATATTTGGTTATACATCTCAAGAAACAAATACATACTATAATGCAGTTAAAACTTGGTATAAAAAAACACAAAGTTTATCCATTTTAGAAGATGATATATTATTTTCGCCAGGTGTAGTTCCTGGAATAAATTCTTGTATCCAATGTTTTACAAAACCTAATGATGCCATTGTTATTCAAACTCCAGTTTATTTTCCATTTGAAAATGGTATTCTAAATAATAATAGAAAAGTTTATAAAAATTCATTAATTAATAAAAACGGATATTATACTATTGATTTTACTAATTTAGAAGATTTACTTAAAAAATCTGAAACTAGAATGATGATTTTTTGTAGTCCCCATAATCCTATTGGAAGAGTTTGGACAAAAAATGAACTAGAAAAAATATCAAATCTTTGCCTAGCTAATGACGTTTTACTAATTTCAGATGAAATTCATAGTGATTTAGTTCTATTTGAGAATAAACATATCCCTATTTGGAATATAAGTAATGACATAAAAAATAATAGTATTATATTAAATGCTCCTAGTAAAACATTTAATATTGCTGGACTACAATTATCTCAAGCACTTGTTCATTCACCAATATTAAGAGATAAATTTTCGCATCAATTACATGCTGTAAATGGATTTAACCATCCAAATTGTTTCGCAGTTGTTGCTGCTATTGCAGCATATACCTATGGATATGACTGGTTAAATGATTTTAAAGCCTTTATTGAAAGTCAAATGAATTATCTTGATTTATTATTGAAAGAATATCTTCCAAAAGCTATATTTATTAAACCCGAAGCAACATATCTTGCTTGGATTAATTTATCTCAATATTATAGTGATACTTCGATAGATTTATTAATAAAAAGAGATGCAAAGGTTGCATTTAATGATGGCGCATCATTTGGACAAGAAGGATTACACTTCCAAAGAATAAATGTCAGCACTTCAAAACAAATACTAGAAAAAGCAATTGTTAGAACTTCAAAAATCTTAAATAAATAAAGAAAAGCATATGTAAAATAAAAAACATTTTACATATGCTTTTTTAAACTTCAATTTCGCTTTGAATAGACTCTTCATCTTGTTCTTCAATTTTAGAATTTCCACCTGAAAATATTTTTTTAACATCTCTTTTATCCCATAAAAAAATATCATCTTCTAAACTTCTTCCAATTATTCCGCCAACAAATCCATAGGCTTCTCTACATCTTGGAAAACTTTCTATCTCATCCAATTCATATCCACTTGAAATTCCATTAGTGTCTTCTTTAAATCCCCATGCTAATACATTAAAATCATCAGTTAAAACAACAACATTTTTGGTTGCACAATTTACTGAAAAACCATTTCTGATTTTCTGAACAAGTGTTGGAAATGCAACAAATTTAGAACCTATAATGCCTAATTCTTGATTAGTATTTTTACCCCAAACATACATTTGTCCAAGTTCATTTAAGGCAAAGGACGTTGAATCTCCACATGCAATACTTTTTATTTTCTCAAGTTCTAATATTGAAGGTTCATTTCTTGTTAGTCTTGTACCGTCTCCAAGTTGACCATATTTATTTCCGCCCCACGATACAATAGTTTTATCAAATAAAATTCCAAGAATATGATCAATACCAATTGATATTGATAACACTCCTTCAATATCTTCAATAAGTAACGGTTTTTGAATAATCATTTTTCCATTATCAGATATTTGTCCAAATTCATTTCTTCCCCATAAATAAAGCTTACCATCATTAGTAACCGCTCCGCTAATTCCATGTCCAGCGACCACATTTTTTACATTGTCAATTCCGCTAATTTCTTTCCATACTAGTTGATCTTCTATATGTCCTAAACCTAATTGTCCATGATGATTTCTTCCTGTAGAATATACTCTATTTTGATAAGTAATGCATAAACTATGATCAACGCCCGCTGATATATATCTAATATTTTTCAAAGTGCTAATCTCTACTAAATTAGATTTTTTGGCTCTTTTTTCGTTACCTAATTGTCCATAGCCATTTCCTCCACCACCATAAAGAGTTCCATTTTTCTTAAGTATAAAAAAATGCTCGTTTCCAGTTGTTATCATCTGAAGTCCTTGATCTTCTTCAATTTCAATTTCTTTTTCTGCCCACTCAGACCATTGACCTTCTTCACTTCTTATTCTTAATCTTATAGTGTATTTCCCAGGTTTATCATAAAATATTTTCTTATTTTCCCATTCTTCAGAATCAACTTTCATTCCATGTGGTACAACTCTTCTTAAAATAACCTTTGTTGTAGTTTTTATATTGTGACTAGGAATACATTCTATATCTGGTCTAAATAAAAATGTATTTTCTTCAAATTCACGAAATCTAAGCCACAAATTAATTCCTTTCTTATTACCATTAAGTTTATATTTTTCAAATATAATATTTGCCATATATTCACTTACATGTCCTACAATAAGTCCTTCTCCATCAGGCTGTAATAAATATCTTTTAAAATCAATGGGTTCTTTTAAGTATCCCTTTACTTCATCCATTTTTTTTGGCATTTGACCTCTTTTTTTATAAGAAATAATTACAGCTTCTCTAATCAATTTATATTCTTTTGCAATTCTTGCTGATTGAATTTCTTCTTCGCGTCTTTGATTAACCCTAATTACATAAAGAGTTCCAACTGTACCACCAGTAATAACAATTCCCAATATAACCCAAATCATATTAATTCACATCCTGCATTAAATTATCCTTTATTTTCTCCTCAATTTTAGCAATCAAAAATTTACTATCGCTTTGATTTATAATATCGACTGATATTTTTTCCAATACTTTTACTTTAACTAGATTTGGTCTAACAATAATACTACCTTTATCCATCAATCTATATGAACCATCAATCATAATTGGAACTATAGTTTTTTGAGCTTTTATAGCCATTTTTAAACTTCCTGCCTTAAATGGCAATATTTTGCCATCTACACTTCTGGTTCCCTCTGGAAATATTCCTAAATCTCCACCATTTTTTAGTATTTCTGTTCCATTCTGAATAACCCTAAGTGATTGCCTTATATCTTTTCTATCAATAAAAAGACAACCCATAATCTGCATCCATTGATAAAATATTGGTATTTTCTTTGTTTCAATCTTAGCTATATAAGCTATCTTTTTAGGTAAAAAAGCCATAAATAAAAATGGATCTAAATTACTTTGATGATTACTTACATAAAGTGCATTTTCATCTGGAATATTTTCTAATCCTTCAACTTCAACTTTAATTCCCGATAAACACAATATTCCTTTTGAAAACCCTCTTGCGAGAGAAAATACTAAAGATTTAGCCATTTTTTTTGAAAAAGTATTTATTATTAACCCCATTGGTAATAAAACTATAAATAAAAGTGAATAAATAAGTATAAATATATATACCACAATATTTCTCAAGATAACGCCTCCATTAATTTTCAATTGTTTTTAATACCCTATCCTTTATTTTACCATAAAGTTCTTCTAATTTTATATTATAATTTTTTCTTATAAGTTTCTTCTGACTATCATTTAAATCACTAGAAATTAATATACTATCAATTTTATCATTATATTTATCAACTAATTCTTCTGAAATCAATTCATATTTTTCTGCTAATTTCATTAACTCTAATACATTTGTTTTACTATTTACAATACTTTCTTCCGTTTCCTCTAGAAAAGCAAACACCTCTTTTTCAAGACTTAAAAATTCTTTATTAACAAGATTTTCAACTTTTGAAATTTTTTCTTCTTCGTTATTCTCGTTACTCTTTAATACTTCTTTTTCTAAATTGTTTATTCTTTCTATTTGTTTTTCGATTATATTTTTATATTTTGTAATATTATTTTCACAATTATTTATTCTATTCTTAAACAGTTCATTTTCTTCCTCAATTTTAGACATTTGTTCAATTAACACTTCATTTTTTTGATTAAAATTCTCCACATTATAATTAAATAAATTAAACTGATAAAATATAAGCCAAATGCAACCCGTTATTATTATAATATAAACAATATTTAAAATTTTATATTTTCTATTCATTTATTTACTCCCCAATTAAGATTATATATAATATTATCATTCTTCTCAACCACCTGCATTTTTATATTTTAAAATGGTATAATATAATTATATTAGTATAAATATTTTAGGAGGAACAACATGGACGTAGTTCAGCAGTTTATTTTAAATTATCTAAATGATTATGAACGTTATGAAAGAACTTCTCGTTTAGCTGCAGAAATATGCGAAAAAGCATTAGAAAGAAATGGTATACGCGCAATTGTTTCATATAGAACTAAAAAGGTTGATAGATTGGAATCTAAAATTTTAGGTAAATATAAAAACACTAAATATTCTACTTTAGATCAATTATATGAAGATATTAGGGACTTATGTGGTGTAAGAATTGCCCTTTATTTTCCTGGAGATATGATTAAAATAAAAGACATTATTAATAGACAATTTAGTATTGCAGAAGAAAAAATATTTCCACAAAAAAACAAACGTAATAATATTCAAAATGGATATCCAAAGATTTTTTCTGGTTATAGAGCTACTCATTATAGAGTACACTTATTACCTCATCATCGTACATTAAATGATATTTTTATTGAGATTCAAATTGCCTCTGTTTTAATGCATGCATGGGCCGAAGTTGAACATGATCTAATATATAAACCACTTAATGGCAGTTTATCAGAAGAGGAATTTGCTTTACTAGACCAAATTAACGGATTAGTTTTAAGTGGTGAAATAGCACTTGAAAGGCTTCAAAAAGCAATGGAGAAAAGAGTTAGGCATAAAAGTACTATTTTTGGAAATCACTTTGAATTAGCTGCTTTTTTATATGATCATTTTTCAAAAATAAATCAAAATTGTGATATTGACAATATTGATGAATTATTTTTATTTTTGCAATTTATTGGTCTAAATTCACCAGAAAAATTGTTGCCATTTATTAAAGAAGTATCACTTAACACTGATGGCAATGTAACCCATAAACTTTTAAATAAGATTATTCTTAGCGACCCTGTTTATTATGAAAATTATATCGACTTTAAATTAAAATACGAAAAAAAAATTCAAGAATTATCAGATGATGAATTAAAACTTAAAATATTTAATATGCATCAAATTGAGACATTATTTAATATTCTTCTTAATCATGTAAAAACAGTTGCGCATCTTTCAGTTGCAAAAGGAGAATCTTTGAGCGAAGTAATTGAAATCTATTTTAAAAACGAAAACAATCTTTTATATGATTATGTACATCATTTAAGAAAATTATTTGAAGATAAAAATTACTCCGCATCTCAAGATGAAACATACTTTGAATCTTCCAAAAGTATAATTGACACATTTTTTAAAAAATACTATGGAGAATTAACTCAAGAGTCGAAATTATTATTACTAGCTCAATTAAAAAAGAATAAATTTATATAAAAAAATCCAAGAAATCTTGGATTTTTTTATTATAATTCTCTTTTCAATTCAGCTAATTGTTCATCCATATCTTGCTTATCAAAAACATACTTAGCTTTATAAACACCTTTTATCTCAAATCCTGCTTTTTCTAATTCGTCTTTTACATAAGGTATACTTTGACCAGACCATCCATATGCTCCAAATGCAATACCCTTTCTTCCTTTAGGAGCAAGCCCCTTAAGATATGTCAAAAACGAACCAACTGTTGGCAACATCTGATTATTTAAAGTTGGAGAACCAACACATACATATTCTGCTTCAACTATTTCAGTCATAATATCCGAAATATGTGCATCTTGCAAGCTATAAACTTTAAGATTAAAGTCTGCATTTTCAAATAACTCAATTAATGCATTAGCCATTTTTTCTGTAGCTCCCCACATAGTATCATACACTATAACAGCCTTTTTTAAATATTCATTTTTATACCACATAGTATATTTTGAAAGAATAGAATCTACATGTTTTCTCCAAATCAAACCATGTGATGGAGCAATAATATCAACATCTAAATCTGAAAGTGCTTCTATTGCTCTTTTAACTTGTGGCCCATATGGCAATACTATATTGCCATAATATTTTGTTGCCTCTTCAATGGCTATTTCAAGTGAATACTCATCATCAAAACGTTCTGAAGATGCAATATGTTGACCAAATGCATCATTTGAAAATAATATTTTTTCATCTGGTAAATACGAAACCATATTATCTGGCCAGTGAACCATAGGTGTTAGTACAAATTTTAATTCTCTTTTGCCTAATGATATTGAATCCCCAGATTTAACTACTTCAAAATTCCAGTCTTTCTTATAATGTTGCCTTAAACCCTTTTCTCCATTAGGTGAAGTATATAACACTGCATTAGGTGCTAATTCTAAAAGCTTTGGTAATCCTCCAGAATGATCCATTTCAACATGGTTTGATACAACAATATCAATTTTACTTGGATCTACAATACTTTTAATTCTTTCAATCATTTCATCATATAAATAATGTTTTACAGTGTCAATTAATGTAATTTTATCATCTACAATTAAATACGCATTATATGTCGACCCTCTTTGAGTAAGATATCCATGAAAATTTCTTAAATTCCAATCAATTCCACCCACCCAATAAATTCCAGGTTTAATTTCAGTCGCTTTCATAGGTGCCTCCTATTATTCTACTACTTCAAAATCGTCTTTTCCAACTCCACAAACTGGACAAACCCAATCATCAGGAATATCTGCAAAAGCTGTTCCTGGAGCAATTCCACCATCTGGATCTCCTATTGCTGGATCGTATTCATAACCACATACAGTACATACATATTTTTTCATATTAATCCTCCTCTTAATTAATAATTTGTCTCTTTTATTTCAAAATAAGCTTGTTCATGTAAGCATGCTGGACATTTTTTAGGTGCTTTCTCACCCTCAAAAATATATCCACATTTTCTACATTTCCATCTTTTTACTGATTTTTTCTCAAAAACTTCACCATTTTCGATGTTTTCAAGTAATTTTCTATAACGTTTTTCATGCTCAAGTTCAACTGTTGCTATCAATTTAAATGCTGCAGCAACATCATTAAAACCTTCTTCTTTAGCCACTTTTGCAAATTCTGGATACAAAATAGTATGTTCTTCATTCTCTCCATTTGCAGCTTCTAGTAAATTTTCTTTAGTTGTTCCTACTTTACCTGCAGGATAAGATGCTGTAATTTCAACTGCTCCACCCTCTAAAAAACTAAAAAATCTCTTGGCATGTATTCTTTCGTTATCAGCAGTTTCTAAAAATAATGCAGCAATTTGTTCATAACCCTCTTTTTTTGCTTGTTTTGCAAAAAAACCATACCTATTTCTTGCTTGTGATTCTCCTGCAAATGCTTTAAGTAAATTCTTCTCTGTTTGTGTTCCTTTAATATTAGCCATTATTTTCTTCCTCCCAGCATTTAATTATTGCTTCTACTATATATTTTATACTAGGATCTGAAATACTATAAATTACTTCAGTTCCCTTCCTCTCACCCTTAATCAATCCCTTAGCTCTCATAGTTGCCAAATGCTGAGAAACTGTAGATTGAGGTATATTCAAACACCCTTGCATTTCTGAGACATTCTTAGCCCCTTTAGTCAACTTAAGCATAATGCATAATCTCGCAGGATGTCCTAATGTCTTTAATATATCTGCTTGTCTTTCAATATCGGTACGTCCTAATTTCTCGTAAATCATACTAACACTCCTTTGAGATTAATATATCATATTATTCAAATACTTAAAACCCTATTCCTTAGTAGGTGGTGTAAATACTCTTTGTCCTGCTTCTCTATTAAGCATAAAAAGACCTGAACCCTTTCCATCTACAAGTTTAACCTCATTTAATAATTGTCCTACACTATCTTCTTCTTCAACTTGTTCAGCTACATACCATTGTAAGAAATTTTCTGTTGCATATTCTTTTTCTTCTCTAGAAATTGTTACTAAATTATTAATTAAACTTGTAACCTTTTGCTCGTGTTCAAAAACATCTTCTAACACTTCTACTATAGATTTCCATTCAGTTTGAGGCATTTCAATAGCTTTTAATATTACCCTACCTCCTCTTTCGTTAACATAATCAAACATTTTTGTAGAATGAAACAACTCTTCTTCAGCTTGAACTCTCATCCAATTTGCAAATCCCGAAAGACCTTCCGCTTCACAATAAGCTGACATAGATAAATAAAGATAGCTAGAATATAGTTCTGCGTTGATTTGATCATTTAATGCACTTTCTACTCTTTGATTCATATTCATCCTCCTTAATTTTGTTTACAATTTTTACAAATTCCTTTGATATAATAATGCTCTTCTTTAATTTCAAAGCCATTTAATGACTCTTCTATTGTTTCTTTGGTTTCAACTTTAAAATCATATATTTTCCCACACTTTAAACATTTAAAATGTCCATGCGTTCTATAATCTGCATCATATCTCGTTTCATTGTCCTCAATAAATATAAGTTGTGTTATTTTATTTTCAACAAATAAACTTAAAGTGTTATATACCGTGGTTTTAGACAATGTTGGTAATTCGTTAACTAATTCCTTATAAATTGTGTCTACAGTTGGATGTGTTTTATGATTTACTAAATATTCATAAATTTTTATCCTTTGGAATGATGGTCTAATACCATGCTTTTTTAAAAATGTACTGATTTCAATAGAACTCATATTAGTTTCCAGCAAAACATCACCTCTTTCATTTTTGTAATCATTTCAATTTAATTATAGTTATCATTAGTCCTTTTGTCAAATTAATTACAAAATATTATTTTCTAAATATGTTATTGAAATTTTTGAATTTTCTATAGCATAATTGTCATAATTTTTCTTTGAGTTTGATTTAATTATTTCTCCTTCATAAATATACCCATCTTTATTCTTATTAAAAACCAAATGATTGATATATTTTCTATTTCCTACAATAGTTTCAATTGCTTCGCAAATTTGCTCAGTTGCCTTCTTAGGAAGATTAATATTCATTGTATGTTTTTTTGATACTTGCTTTAACCAGTCATTAAAATAGAAATCTAAATTCATAAAAACGTTTTTCCATTCAGACTTTGTCAATTTAGTTTTATCCAATGAAATTGACATTGTAGGATAACCATTAAAATTAGCAAGTCTAGCTGCTGCAATTGTTCCTGAATACCAAATTTCCTGTCCAACATTGCTTCCTTCATTAATTCCACTTAAAACCAAATCATACTTGTTATTAAGTACTGTGAGCGCATAATTTATACAATCACATGGAGTCCCATCTACTGAAAATATACAATCCCCATTTTCTTCTACCTTCATAGGTTTTGAAAGAGATAAGCTCATACCAGCAGCACTTCTATTTCCATTCGGCACTACTATTGTTACTTTATCGTTTCTATTTTCAAAAAATTCTTTTAAAAAGAACAATGCCGGTGCCTTAATTCCATCATCATTGCTTATTAATACATGCATTTTTTTCCTCCTTAAGGTTTACTATTCCTATCCAAATTACTGATAATAAAATAAAAATTGCAGATATTCCTCTTTTTCCAATTAATGACTCTTCAAAATAGATTGCACCAATTAACAATGCCGTAAATGGCTCTAATGCTCCAATAATCCCAGCAACTGAAGCTCTTATATATTTAAGACCTAAGATTAAAAACAATACGGGTAATAATGTTTGAAAGACTGCAGTTGCTATTAATAATACTATTTGATTTGAAGAAATAAAAAAATATTCTGGATTAATAAATCCATATCTAAATACAAAAAAAATAGTGCCTCCTATTAGAATCCAAAAAGTTCTTTCAATTGGATTAACTGATTTAATTTTTGATTGAATACTAAGAAAAAAAATATATCCTGCATAAGTAAATGCTGATACTACAGCACAAATTAACCCATATCCATCTAATTTTATTGGATATTCTAACAACAATAAAAGAGCCAATATTACCATAAATAAAGCTCCAATCTCACCTTTTGATATTTTTTTTTGCAAAAATAGAAACTCTAAACTCATAATTACTGCTGGATAACTAAAATGAATAATTGTAGCAGGTGCAGTTCCTAAGATTGCATATGCCTTTGATAATAGCATTGCAGTCAATCCATATCCTAATCCTCCAACAATCATTAATTTAACTCCAGCTTTATAATTTAACTTTCCCTTATTTAAAATAATTACAGCAATTATTATACATGGTAGAGAAAAAATAAATCTATATATTACTATTTGTTCTGTTACAAGTCCAATATTATGACCAAAAGAAATGCCCAATGGCAAAGTCCCATATAATATTGACGCTAGTATTATCATAATAAATCCCATAATTTTCTTAATTTTGTCCATATTCTATTCTGTCTCTTCCTTTCTCTTTTGCTAAATATAATTTTTTGTCAGCTCTTTCTATTAATTCTTCAATTGTATCTCCCTTTTTATATTTTGTAATTCCACCACTAAATGTAACAACTATATTAGTTTTATCATTAAATTTAAAACTTCTTAGTGAATCAAGTACTCTATTTAAAACAAGATATGCGTCTTTTAGTCCTGTTTCTGGTAAAATCACTAAAAATTCCTCCCCTCCATATCTTCCATATGAATCAACTTCTCTAAGCATATGTTTAAATATTTCAGCTAATTTCTTTAAAACTTCATCTCCAAAAACATGCCCATATGTGTCATTTATTTTTTTAAAATGATCCAAATCAATTATCGCA
>Ga0193961_1000943_pt1 | contig 10759 bp, 5 predicted proteins | sample FB_4_MG_FD_140371 | JGI IMG/M metagenome (GOLD analysis project Ga0193961, IMG submission 140371) | Microbial mat bacterial communities from the Broadkill River, Lewes, Delaware, United States - FB_4_MG | ecosystem: Environmental > Aquatic > Freshwater > River > Microbial mats | place: USA...
CGACAAGGTGACCTCAGGATTTGCACCGCGGCCCCGCTGAACGCCCAGCTTCAGCAACTCGCCGACACCGTCCACATCCAGCACATGGAAGGGATCTTCGGCAAAGACCCCCTGTTGGACATAGTTGGACATAAACCGGCCCGCATCATCGCGCGACAACCCATAGGTCATCTGCGTAAGATCGTTGGTCCCAAAGCTCAGAAACGACGTGTGTTGAGCAATCTCGTCGGCACGCAGGGCCGCTCTGGGGGTCTCAACCATGACCCCCAGACGGTATTCAAAGCTTTGCCCTTGTTCGGCAGCGACGGCTGCGGCAACGGCATCAATCCGCGCCTTCACCAATTCCACCTCACGCTTGGCAGAGACCAGTGGGATCATCACCTCAGGCACCACAGGGGCCCCATCTTTGGAGGCCAAAACGGTGGCTTCAAAGATCGCCCGCGCCTGCATATCGTAGATCTCCGGCACGGTGACGCCTAGTCGCACGCCGCGCAGGCCCAACATCGGATTATATTCCGCCATTTCTTCCACCCGCCGGGTGACATCACTCACGGGGATGTCCAGTGCCTCCGAGAGTTCGCGTTGGCCCGATTTGGAGGTTGGCAGGAATTCATGCAATGGCGGGTCAAACAAGCGAATGCAGACAGGCAGCCCCTCCATAATACGAAACAGCTCAAGAAAGTCTTCGCGCTGCATCGGCAAAAGCCGCGCCAAAACAGCCGCGCGACCGCTGGAGGTATCGGCAAAGATCATCTCGCGCATCACGGTTAGGCGACCGGGATCAAAAAACATATGTTCAGTCCGGCACAGCCCGATGCCCTGCGCATTGAAATTTCGCGCGGTCTGCGCATCTGCGGGGGTATCAGCATTGGCCCGAATTCCAATATCGCGCGCCTCGTCCGCCCAGGCCAATAGTGCCTGAAAGGCATCGTCTTGTGCAGCCTCCAACATTTCTGGCTCTCCTGCCAGAACTTCGCCACTGCTGCCATCGATGGTCACAATGTCGCCCGAACGAAAGACCCGGCCCTGGGCGCTAACCAGTTGTTTCTTACGAGAATCAAATTTCATATCAGAGGCGCCGACGATACTCGGCAGGCCAAGCCCACGGCCAATCACCGCGGCATGGCTGGTCATGCCGCCCTTCCCGGTCAAAACCGCCACAGAGGCATGCATGCCGCGCACATCCTCTGGCGAGGTTTCGCGCCTCACCAAGATGCAGGGTTCGCCACGGGCAGCACTCGCCTGAGCATCTGCCGCCGTAAACACCAGTTGCCCTGTCGCCGCGCCGGGGCTGGCCGCGATACCCGAGCCAATGACGTCCCGCTGAGCCCCCGGCGCCACCTGACGGTGTAGCAGCTCATTCAGCACATGGGCATCCACCCGCATCACCGCCTCATGCGGCGGAATGATCCCGTCCTGCGCTAGGGCCACTGCAATCCGCACCGCCGCCCGCGATGAGCGCAGAACGCGGACCCCATCCAGAATATGCACATCGCCATTCTGGATCACGAATTCTACCTGCATCTCTTCACGCAGCCGTTCCCGCATCAACGCCGCATCCGCCTTGAGCGAGGCAAAGGCCTCTGGCGCCTGTTCCTCTAGCGAAGGACCGCGTGCGTCTTTTTCCAGAAACAACGCCTCTGTGCCTGCGCCCAGGGCCTCGCGGCCCTGGCTCTGGCTCAGATAACGACCAGTCAACTGCGGCAGCCCAGTATCTGAATCCACCAGCTGCAAGACGCCAGAGCCACATTCCCCCTGGCCCAAGCCAGGAATCATCTCCTGCACCACCAGCCCCAGGCCTGCATCCGCTGGTGCCCCCTTGGCCTGCCGCAGCAGGCGTGCCGAAGTCCCCTCCCAGGCCCGCGCCATCGATCGCAAGACAGCCGCCAGTTGTTCCCCGGGATCCTGCGGGAAAACCTCGTCGGTCTCTGCCTCATAGGCCTGCAGGATTTCGCGCAGCGCATCCGGCCCGCCATCCTCGACATCGTCAAAAACATCTGGGTCCAGCCGGGCCACATGCACCGCATAGGACTGCACAAACCGCAAATACAGTGAGGACGCGGCTGCGGCCCCCAGGGTCTCGCTCAAGGACACATAGCGTGCATCATTCATACCGATATTCAGAATCGCACTAGGTCCGCCCCAATCTGGCACCTCAGAGGAGGGTCTCACACAGAGCAGCGCATCCTCAGAAAACTCAGATAGGATGGCGCGAATATCTGGCAGATCCCCCGCCGCTGCCCTCTGCACCGCAGCAAAAGACAGAGCCACAGTACAGGGGACAGGCAGGTCCAACCGCACCAAGCGCTGCAGGCACTTGGCGCGGCCACCATGCTTTGCGGCCTCAATCGGTGCTGTGGCGGTGATCAACGAAGCAAACGGGGTATCAGACATGGTTTTTCTGCACTGCGGCACCTTTTAGTTGCCTGCAGCATAAGCACGGGCAGCAACATCGCAAGGCCCAAGCCCTAAGCCAAAGAGGAAATTCCCTCAGGATCTCTTCTGTACCACAGCATATGCCGCTGTCCCTCGGGCCAAAGAACGGGTCAAGGCCCGCGAAAGCGGCCCTGCCCCGGGCAGGGGTCAGCCTTGAGGCGGGCTTTGACCAACTCACAATTACTCGGGCGCTTTCAGGGGCAGATCTGCCCCTGAAACGCTTCCCCAGCAAAAGAAAAAGGGCCGCGCCAAAACGCAGCCCCGAAAATTTTACTTCAGATCAAAATCAGGCCTCGATACGGCTCAGATCTGCGACCTGCCCGCAGACCTTGCGGATCTGGCTCAGCAGGTTCAGCCGGTTGCGGCGGACAACCTCTTTGTCGGAATTCACCTGCACCGCTTCAAAGAATGCATCTACAGGGCCACGCAACGCCGCCATGCCGCCCATTGCGGCCGCGAAATCCTCGGCCTCGATGGCCGCGGAGATCGCTCCCTCGCTCGCCTCAAGCGCCGCAAACAGCGCCTTTTCGCTGTCGTCCTCGGCAAATTTCACATCCGCCCCGAAGGAATATTCAACCCCGTCCTTTTCCTCGGCCTGGGTCAGGATATTGTTGGCCCGCTTAAAGCCCTGCAACAGGTTTGTGCCATCCTCGGATTTGAGGAAATCCTCCAGCGCACGCGCGCGTTTCACCAGAAGGGTCAGATCGTCATTGCCCGCCATGGCAATGCAGGCGTCAATCACATCATGACGAATGCCCTGATCGCGCAGGAAGACTTTCAGGCGATCATGGAAAAAGGACAGAAGATCATCCGACAGATCCGGCACCTTTGTTTCAAGATCCAAAAAGGCCCGCTCTGCGTTCTCACCAAGACGGTCACGAACCACCCGGAAGGCGGCGCCAAAGACACCGTGCTCTGCAATCTCCTTCAACAGGGAGGCAATCCCCGCATCAGGCAAAGAGGCATCCAACGCGCTTTCAATCCGGAGCAATTGCCCGTCAAAAAAACGATCAAGAGACATCCGCGCGTTATTTTCCAACACTAGCCGGATCACGCCCAGCGCGGCGCGGCGCAGGGCAAAGGGGTCTTTGGAGCCCGTGGGTTTTTCGTCAATAGCCCAGAACCCAGTCAATGTATCCAGCTTATCCGCCAGCGCTACGGCGACCGAAACCGGCTCGGTTGGAACATCATCCGATGGGCCTAAGGGCGAATAGTGCATCTCGCAGGCATTGGCGACCTCCTGCGGCAGACCTGCGGCCTCGGCGTAATACCGCCCCATCAGCCCCTGCAGTTCGGGGAATTCATAGACCATCTCGGAGCTGAGATCCGCCTTAGCCACCCGTGCCGCCTGCTCCGCCAGATCGGCATCGGCGCCGACGACCGGTGCAATCTCCCGTGCCAGGGCGGCAATGCGGTCAATGCGTTCGGCCTGCGTGCCCAGCTTATTGTGGAAAGTCACATTGCTGAGCTGCCCAGTCCAGGCCTCCATGCCAGTTTCCGATTTGGCAACGCGCAGGTCATTCTCCCAAAAGAACTTGGCATCGGCCAGACGCGCCGACAGGACTTTTTGATTGCCCGCCAGAATGGTCGCCCCCTGATCCGCAGTTTCGCGGTTGGCAACAGTGACAAAGCCCTCGATCCGCCCGGTCTTGGGGTTTTTCACCGAGAAAAACTTCTGGTGTTCCTTCATCGAAGTCTGCAGCACCTCTGCTGGCAGCTCCAGAAATTCCGCGTCGATATCTCCCAGCAGTACCACCGGCCATTCCACCACCCCGGCACCCTCAGCCAGAAGCCCCTTGTCCTCGACCAGCTCCAGCCCGCGGGCAAAGGCCTGATTGCCGGCCTCCTGCCAGATCGCCTCTTGGCGCTCGACAGGGTCCAGTACCACATTGGCACGCTTCAATTTGGCGGCGTAGTCCTCAAACCCACTCACTGTGATCTCACCCGGCGCCATAAAGCGATGGCCCTGTGTCACAGTGCCCGCTTTGATCCCGTCGATCTCCAGCGGCACCACCTCGGATCCATTTTCATCGCTGAGCTGGCACAGGATCGAATGCAAAGGCCGCACCCAGCGCAAAGAGCCCGCGCCCCAACGCATGGATTTGGGCCAGGGGAAATTTCGAATGGTCGCTTCCAGAACCTCAGCAATGATCTCGGCTGCAGGGCGACCTGGCTTTTCGATCAAAGCAAAATAGACAGCGCCTTTGGGGGTGTCACGTTCTTCCAGCTGATCGCGCGTCAGCCCAGCGCCGCGCAAAAAGCCCTCGATTGCCTTGTCCGGCGCCCCCACTTTTGGCCCCTTGCGCTCTTCGCGCACGGTAGGGCTTTCGGCCAGCAGGCCTTCCAGCGCCAGGGTCAAGCGGCGCGGGGTCGAGAAAGCCGCAGCCCCCGCATAGGTGAGCCCCGCTTCGACCAGACCATCGGTCATGCGCTTTTTCAGATCCTCTGCCGCACGCGCCTGCATGCGGGCCGGGATTTCCTCGGAAAACAGTTCAATCAGCAGGTCGGGCATCTGGGGTCCTCAGAAGTTCACAATCGCCTGGATGACGATGGCATTGGCGATATCCACGAAAAAGGCGGAAACCAGGGGCAGTACTACAAAAGCAATAGGAGAGGGTCCATAGCGTTTGGTTACTGCGGTCATATTTGCAATGGCTGTGGGGGTTGCCCCAAGGGCAAAACCGCCAAATCCTGCTGAAAGCACAGCTGCGCGATAATTGCGGCCCAGCAGAGGGAACAGAACAAAAAGCACAAAAGCCACCGCAAAAAGGGTCTGTGCAACCAAAATCGCCATGATTGCCAAACCAAGATCGGCAATCGTCCAAAGTTGCAGACTCATCAAGGACATGGCCAGAAACGTCCCGAGCGAGAATTCAGACACCAGGGCCAACGCGGGGGTGCGCGCCACAGGTGGAGCCTTTGGCGCTATGAGCGCCCGCAGATTGGCCAGAACAATTCCAGACACCAGACAGGGGACAAAGAGCGGCAGCTTCAGCCCCGCCACCTGCGTCAACGCATGCAGGGCGTAGCCAAGGATAATTGCCAAATTGAGGTAGAGCATCACCCGGATCAAGGCCAAGTGATCGATCACCGCGCTCCCCGTCTCATCATCGGCAACCCCGATTGTGTGTTCTTCTTCTGGACGGTTGGGGGTCAATCCATGGCGCGTGATCAATCGCCGAGCAATTGGCCCGCCAACTAAGGCTGCCAGCACCAAACCTAAAGTAGCCACCGCCACGCCAAGTTCGGGCGCACCGGCCAGCCCGGTAACCATAGCCACCTCCGGTGCCCAGGCAATTGCGGTACCATGGCCGCCAATCAGTGCCGCAGAGCCCATCAGCACACCGGCCTGAGCAGGGTAGCCAAAGGCAACAGCCCCCACAGCGCCAATCGCGTTCTGCGCCAGAATTGTCAGAAAGGTTAAAACCAGCAAAATGGCCAGTGGTTTCCCCCCCGCCAAGAGATCCGACAGCCGTGCATTCAGTCCGATGGCAGCAAAGAAAAGCACCAGAAACAAATCCCGGCTTCCCATCTCAAAGCTGATTTTCCATCCCGAAAAATCATAGATAAACATCACAGCCGCAGCTGTGAGCAAACCACCGGTTACGGCCTCCGGAATACTATAGCGCCGCAGGATCTGAAGACGACTGTTGAGCTGAGCGCCAAGAAGAAAAACAGCAAAGCCAAGCGTCACTGAGATGAAATCAGGAATAGTGATTACAGTTTCCGTCATGGCCTTCTTCTCTTCCCAATCGCACTGCGCTTCCCTTGCCTTTGCTTGGGCAGAACTAACTTTGCGTCAGATTGGATCAGTCAGTTTTCCTGCGGGCGCGGAGGACAGGTTTCCCCGACAACGGTCCCATCATAGGCTTTTTCACCGCAGGCGTTCAGCTCATGCCAAACAAATCCGAGCCCCTGGTCAGTCACTGCAACGATGCGGTCGACCCCATAAGAGATATTCTTGACTGAGATAAAGGCCGTCGCGGTTCCCGCCTTTAAGGACTCGCCGATGGCCTCGGCATCGAAACAGTCAAACCAACCTGGGGCGTTGCGCGGGTTTTTTTGGTCTGACACCTGAAACAGTTGAGCCAATGCCTCTGGTTTCAGCGATGTGGTGAAACAAGCACGATACCGAATAGGGGAACTGCCCGCATCAATCGCTTGAAAGTCCCCATAGGCAATCGGTTTGGGCGTCTGCGCTCCAAGAGGCAGCAAAACCACGTCCTCGCCCGGTTGCAGGGCCACCTCATCATAGTAGCCATAGACCTGTAGGTAATACATGGCACCGCCCGCCGCGAGGCCAGAAACCACCAGTACAATTGCAAGAAACTTACCCAACATTGGCAATAGCCCTCTTTTTCTAGCCAGCCCAATATCCAACGCCCCGTTTCGGGCAAACCGCTGAATTGGTAGGTCGTTACGCTTAAAACAGCCGTTTAGTCGGCAGAGCCGCCGGCACTGGTTTGTACAAAGGCGTCTGCACATTGTTTGGCCAGATTGCGCACGCGGCCGATATAGGCCTGGCGTTCTGTCACCGAGATCACCCCACGCGCGTCCAGCAGATTGAAGATATGGCTGGCCTTGATACATTGATCATAGGCGGGATGCGCCATGATGATACGCTTTCCGGTCTTGGGGTCGTCGTGCTCTTGCGCCAGGATAGTGGCACATTCGGCCTCGGCCTCCTCAAAGTGGCGCAGCAAAACATCCGTGTTGGCCACATCAAAGTTCCAACGGGCATATTCTTCTTCGGTCTGTTTGAAGACATCGCCATAGGTCAGCGGGATGGGCGCATTCGGGTCATTAAAGGGCATGTCCATCACGTGATCGACCCCTAGCACATACATGGCCAGACGCTCCAGACCATAGGTCAGCTCACCCGAGACCGGGTGACAGTCATGGCCACCAACCTGCTGGAAATAGGTGAACTGGCTGACTTCCATACCGTCACACCAGACTTCCCAGCCCAGCCCCCAAGCGCCCAGTGTCGGGCTTTCCCAGTCGTCTTCAACAAATCGGATGTCATGCAGCCCCATATCGATGCCAATGGCCTCAAGACTGCCGAGGTAGAGCTCTTGCAGATTGGGGGGGCTGGGTTTGATCAGCGCCTGAAACTGGTAGTAGTGCTGCAACCGGTTGGGGTTTTCGCCATAGCGGCCATCGGTGGGACGGCGCGAAGGCTGCACATAGGCCGCCGCCCAGGGCCGATCACCCAGGGAACGCAGCGTGGTTGCCGGGTGGAAGGTGCCGGCCCCAACCTCCATATCATAGGGCTGCATGATGGCGCAGCCCTTGGAGGCCCAATAACTTTGCAGTCGCAAAATGATCTCTTGGAAAGAGCGCGGAGTGGATCTGGTCTCACCAGCTGTCATCGCGGGTGTCTGCCCCACGGTCTGACCGTCGGTCTTAGTGGCGGTTTCGGTCATGTCCAAATCCCTCGTATAAGCAGCAAATGCGGGTTTCTTCCTATGCAAGCCCCCCGGCAGGGTCAACGGCTAGAAGCGCAGAACCAGGGTCAGTTCTTTGGCAATAAGGGTCAAGCGGCCCGCTTGGCGGAAGAATGGGCGTCTCAACATGACATTTTGCCGTGGCATTAAGGCCATAATCATCAGATTGCTGCATCAAGTGGGGAATTCCCCCCTGCAAGGGGCGTTTCCTTTGCTGCCGTAAAATGCTTATCTGCGCGGCAATAATTTGGTCTACCGGGATAGGGTCCTGATAATGAAAAAATTGATTGCCGCATTGGTCCTGTCGCTCAATGCGCTTACCATTCTCCTCATTGCACCGGCGCAGGCGCAGCAAAATCCACAGGATACGGTCTGGATTCAGGTGGCGGCGCGCCCCACCCTCGCTTCCGCCAATCAAGAGGCACAGGTTTTTGCGGCCAAGATCCCGGATGTTGCCGGTTTTTCCCTTGGCGGCGGCTGGTACGGCGTCCTGATCGGTCCCTATACCCGCGAAGATGCGAATCGGGTGTTGCAAGTCTATCGCTCTGAAGGGCAGATCCCGCGCGACAGCTTTATCGCCCTTCCCAATAACCTGCGCAATCAGTTCTATCCCTTGGGTGACGACGCAGCACAGGCAACCCAGCCGACACAGGCCCCACAGGCTGCAGTCCCCGCTGCAACGGAAACCGCCGAAGCTGCTGTTGAAACAGTGACGGCGGAACCTGTGGTGATTGTGCCCCCCACCCCGACCCTGCCCGATGAAAGCCCCGCCGAGGCCCGGCGCAGTGAGCAGGCTTTGAGCCGTGATGAACGCAAAGACCTGCAAATCGCCCTCAAGGCCGCCGGGTTCTATGCTTCAGCCATTGATGGCGCCTTTGGCCGCGGCACCCGTCGCTCCATGTCAGACTGGCAAGCCGCCAAGGGTTTTGACATCACCGGCGTTCTGACCACAGCCCAGCGTCAGGTCCTGTTGGATGACTATAACGCACCGCTGATTTCGGTCGGCATGCGCCGGATCACGGATCAGCAGGCTGGTATTTCGCTGGAAATCCCCGCTGGCGAGGTGGCTTTTAATAGATATGAGCCTCCCTTTGCCCATTACGACAGCACCGGCGATCTGGGTGTCCGGGTGTTGTTGATCAGCCAGCGCGGCGACAAGAGCACGCTCTATGGCCTTTATGACATCATGCAGACCCTGGAGATTGTGCCGCTGGAAGGCCCGCGTGAGCGCGCCGATACCAGCTTCACCCTGGAGGGCCGCAACAGCCGATTTGTTTCCTTTACTCAGGCCAGCGTCAAAAACGGTGAGATCAAAGGCTTCACTCTGCTTTGGCCCGCCGGAGACGAGGCCCGTCGCACCCGCGTTCTAGGCGCCATGCAGGCCAGCTTTGAGCGCACTGATGGTGTACTCGACGATGCTGCTGGTGCCGATATTCAGCAGGATATTGATCTGCTATCTGGATTGGAAATTCGCAAGCCCAGGATGTCCCGGTCAGGCTTCTTTGTCAGCGCGGATGGCGTCGTTGTGACAACCGCAGATGTTGTGCAGGGCTGCACCAGGGTCACTCTGGACCACGGCTACCCAGCTGAGGTTCTGACCAATGACAGCCAGTCCGGTATGGCGCTGCTGCGTCCAACCCAGTCTCTGGCTCCGATGGCCGTGGCTGCGTTGAGCCCGCAAAGCCCGCGCCTGCAATCTGAGATCGCCGTTTCCGGCTTTTCTTATGAAGGTGTCCTTGGGGCCCCTAGCCTCACCTGGGGCAAGCTGGCTGATGTCAAAAGCCTAGAGGGCGACACCCGTGTTGCACGTCTAGCACTTACCGCGCAACCCGGCGATGCGGGCGGGCCAGTGGTCGATACGTCAGGTGCGGTGCTTGGCATGTTGCTGCCCCAGTCGGCACAGGGGCGCCAGCTTCCAGCTGATGTAAGTTTTGCAGTCAATGCCGAGGCCATTCGCAACGCCATGGATGCCGCAGGACTGGCTGTTCAGTCGTCCCAGCCTACAGGCGGGGCACTGCCAAACCAGGCCCTGGTAATCCAGGCAACTGGCATGACCGTTCTGGTCAGCTGCTGGGAATAAGCGCAGGCCTTGGGCCCAGGAAAACTGCTGGCTGACAGCCACGGGCGAGAAGGCCCACAAACAAAAAAGACGCTGGCGGTAAGATCCGCCAGCGTCTTTTTCGTGCAGCCCCAAAGGACCAAGCCCCTCAATAGGCGTGGATGCGGCCATCCCAAGTGTGAAAGCAACCGGTGGTCTCGATCGTCAGCGCGTCAAACTCCCGGATCAAACCGCTGGCGGATTCGTCCACGCTGATGTCCCCCTCATCGCCCCCCATTTCGGTCCGCACCCAACCGGGGTGATAGATGCCAACAGCAATACCTTCAGGCCGCAAGTCGGTAGAGAGATTGCGACCGAGATTTAGCACAGCGGCTTTTGACGCCCGATAGGCATAGCTGCCTCCGGGCGCACGGGCATGACTGGCCATTTGCGATGAGATGATGGCGATCTTCGGCGTGGAGCCTAAACGCACATTGGGGAGCAGTGCCTGGATGGTGAGAAAGACACCGGTCACATTTGCAGCGAGGCTCTGGCTCCAGATCTCGGCTGTGTATTCCTCAAGAGGCAAACCTTTATCAAGGTAAACACCCGCATTGCAGACCAGCAGGTCAATGGGCCGATCCCCCAGCTGGGCGGCAAACTGCGCCTGTTGCGTCGGGTCTGTCACATCCAGAGCCACATCACAGGACCCATCACGTGCGGTTCCTGAGATCTCATGGCCCTCTGCCGTCAATTGGGTGGCCATTTCGCGCCCAATCCCACGGTTAGCGCCGGTAATCACAACATGCATCAGACTTTGCCCCTTACTAGGTCGGAA
>Ga0193961_1000945_pt1 | contig 10747 bp, 11 predicted proteins | sample FB_4_MG_FD_140371 | JGI IMG/M metagenome (GOLD analysis project Ga0193961, IMG submission 140371) | Microbial mat bacterial communities from the Broadkill River, Lewes, Delaware, United States - FB_4_MG | ecosystem: Environmental > Aquatic > Freshwater > River > Microbial mats | place: USA...
ACCCAAAGCGCTTTATTACCGATATACCTTATGACGGCCCTGTATAGCCCTAATCGAACAAATACCGGAATAGATATTAGAGGAGCTAAGAGATAAGCTGGCCAATGCACAAAGCTGTTGGCACTCCAGTCGCCATAACGCAGTGCAAAACTCATCCAGCAGCAGAGAGTCAGAAAAAAAACATCAGAAGAAACGAACACTATCCGTTTATTATTTCTCGATAATTGAGATAAAAAATCAAACACCATACTTTCCTTATAGGCAAATATACGAGCTAATTTGGGCTGATGCGATCGCCACGACCTTTACCCAAAACGGTCTGTAAAATATAAGAAAAGTAATTTTTAAAATTCAAAGTTTCAATCATCTGTTCATCAGTTACAGCCAAAAACTCTGGTGTTGACATATCAATTTCATTAACTTGGGCCAGACCGGTAATCCCGGGCCTCACCGTGAATACACCTCGACGTTCCCTTTCAGCAATCAACTCTAGCTGATTAGGTAGACATGGCCTTGGCCCAACCAAGCTCATATCTCCCTTCAGAACGTTCCAAAGCTGGGGCAACTCATCCAACTTAGTTTTTCGCAGGAAATGACCGAACTTCGTAATTGAGGAAGAACTCGCTAAATGTGTAGCAACTGAAGCCGTATCTTTTCTCATCGTTCTGAACTTAACTAAAGTAAACAGTTTCTTATTTCTTCCAACTCGCTCTTGCCGAAAAATAGGCGAGCCTGTGTCAAAAAGACCAATTAGCACAAGCAACAACAGTACAGGAAAGCCGAAGACTAAGCCCAGAAGAGAAAAAGCTAAATCAAATACGCGAATCACATAAACACCTTTTATTGGTAAAGCACAAATATTAACTGCATTTACTATCGGGAAAACAACGTTTCAAGCCCTCTTCAACTGAAACTGGGGGCTCCCATCCCAGCACCTCACGCGTTTTAGATATATCAACCTGTAAAGAGCCAAGCAAGCGCTGTGCAATTGCTTTCTTGCCTAAAAGTTTAGCACCCAACATAAGCAACGAAGTCGGCACAGGAATCAGCCTAGCCGGCATCTCCATTGCTTTAGCAATGCCCCTCAGCAACTCAGTTGAAGACAGATCTTGGCCATCGCCAGCCAAAAATACCTGATTCGCTGCGGCCGGATGTTCAATGCAAGTAGTTATTAAATCAACTAAATTATGGACTGAAACGAATGAGCGTTTATTCTCCACGGCACCTAAAGGAAGCGGAATCCCCTTTGAAACCAGCTTGGTCATAGTAGCGAAGTTACCCTTCACACCAACCCCATAAACTAAAGGAGGACGGATAATTACAACTTCCATACAGGCTTCCTCAGCAAGCTTCTGCAGGCCTTGCTCAGCCTCGAATTTTGAAATGCCATAAGCATCTTCCGGCGCAGGGTAATCATCCGCTGTGAAAGAACTTCCCAACGAAGTCTGTTCACCATTGACCTTAATCGAACTAATAAAAATAAAACGCTTCACGCCTGCCTCAGCAGCCTGCCTCGCAAGGTTGAGCGTGCCTTCCACATTAACTCGGCGATACTCAGCGAGTGGATCTTTTACCTCATCCTTCATAATATGAGCACGAGCGGCCGTATGAATGACAACCTGTTGATTAATCAGAGCAGCCGACCAATCCGTTCTGGCGTTCAAATCCTGTATTTCTAAAATCTTCGCACGAGGAATATTATTACACCGACGTATAGCAACAGTCAGATTGACATCAGGCCTTAACTGTATAGCATTTATAAGCACACTACCCAAAAAACCGGTTCCGCCCGTAAGAAGTATATTCATATTATGCCAAGACAATTCTATCCAACGACTCTATAAACACTTCAAATCGAAGTTTTTCTTTCAAAGCATCCCGTGAAAGTTCATTCCCTACTCTTTCACATACACCTCTCTCGATATCAAAAAAAGCAGAAACGATCGCCTCAACATCGGGCATTACCACTAAACCAACACGATTATCCTCAATCCATTTCGCTACGCTAGTCTGTGCACCACATATTGCCATTATACTTGCCCCAGAAAATACATAAGAGGAAGACTTGCTCGGAAATGCATATCGGGTAACTTCATCTTCGATCGGCAATAGTGCCCATTGATAATCGGCATTGATCTGTGCAGCCTCGGTAGAGTTAACCAATCCATGATAGTAAAAACGTTCAAATTTTGCAGAAAGCTCAGCCAAACGATCCGAATAAACCCCACCACCAGCGAAAGCAAACTCCAGCTCCCCCCCTTGCTCGAAGTAGGATTCTATTGCTCTAATCAACAACGGTATCCGCTGTAACCTTCCGGCATTACCACAAAAAGAAAAACCAGCATTTTTCATTTTAGCTGTTTTAATACCATCAAATGAAATAGCAGGATTAGACACAACGTGAACAGGGGCAACAGTTCCTGATCTTGAGCGAATTACAGTGCACATCTGTTCTGTAATAGTTATTAAGCATTTTGCCTTACGCATGCTTAACACATCCATCTTAAGCAAAAGCCTGTAAACCCACTTATTGATGGGCAGTACAACGTTAGCAGCTTCCGGATGGATATCCTGGAGGTGATAGATATACTCAGCCCCAAACAACCGGCTATATAGCATAACAATAAAAGGAACTACAACCGGCGGATCTGTCGATACATAGACTTTACTCGGCCTTAACCAAAGTAACACGGCCAATACCCAGAACATGAAGAAAAAAGCATCAAACGCCCTCAAAAAGACCCCACTTGCCGACGTCGTTAGCGCTTTAGCAGGATAAAAACGCACGTCTTCCCCCCTGCCCGACTCAGCAAGCTTATCCTTGATACCTGAGTGATCTTGCATAATCACTGATACAGCATTTCCTCGAACTGCTGCCTCTTCCGCGAATCTCAATAAAGCTTCACCAATCACAGGATACACTGGCCAAAAGCTACGATTAATAATAGCAACTTTGATTGGTTGATCTGCCATTAATATTGCTTCCAAACTGTCCGCATTACATAATCACGATAGCTATGTATTATACGCAAAACCTTATCGGAAACATTGGGTTTACTATAGTCATCCACGAGGCGCAGCAGGCGCTCCTCTCCTACAGGTTGAGTCTCTAAAATTTCGAGACCTTGCATTACACGTTCCGTCGACAAGCCCACCATCATAACTGATGTCTCTTCCATTCCTTCAGGGCGCTCATGAGCTTCTCGCAAATTCAGCGCGGGGAAATTCATGATTGATGATTCCTCATTAATAGTGCCACTATCAGATAGGACAGCTTTGGCGTTTTTCTGGAGGTGATTGTAATCATGAAACCCCATAGGCTTCAGTAACTGGATATTAGGATGAAATTCTAACCCTTGCGCTTCGATACGATTACGAGTACGAGGGTGCGTGGATACAATAACTGGAAGGTCGTAATGCTCGGCCACAGTATTCAGTATATTAGCTAGGTTCTTCAGCTGAATTGGCGAATCCACATTCTCCTCACGATGAGCACTCACAACAAAGAAGCAACCTTTTTTCAAAACTAAACGCTTCAAGATATCGGAGTTATCAATTTGCGGCATGTAATACGACAATACCTCAAACATGGGGCTACCTGTTTTAATCACTCGATCTGCAGGCAAACCTTCGGCTAATAAGTAGTCACGCGCAATAGTGCTATAAGTCAGATTGATATCCGCAGTATGATCAACAATCTTCCGATTAGTCTCTTCCGGTACACGCTGATCAAAACAACGATTACCGGCCTCCATATGGAAAATTGGCACTTTACGACGTTTAGCTGGTATTGCTGCAAGACAAGAATTCGTATCACCCAATACAAGCATGGCATCCGGCATAACGCTTTCAATCACACTATCAACCGCTATAATCACCTGTCCAATAGTTTCAGCTGCGTTTTTACCTGCTGCATTCAAGAAATAATCCGGTTTGCGGACACTCAAATCATTGAAAAAAACTTCATTCAGCTCAAAATCATAGTTTTGGCCGGTATGGACAATAATATGTTCGCAATGCTCGTCGAGCTTAGCTAATACTCGAGATAAGCGGATAATCTCTGGCCGAGTACCGACAACTGACATTACTTTTAATTTTTTCATCATTAGCACTCTAGCTACAAAAGGTAAGCAAACGTATCAGGCGCATTTCGATCAAAAATCTCATTCGCCCATAACATAACAAGCAGTTCATCATCACCAATATTCGTTATGTCATGAGACCAGCCTGGCACGGTTTCAACAACACGGGTCTTATCACTATTAACTGTTGTCTCAAAGCACTCCCCAGTAACAATGTGCTTGAATTTAAACAAAGCACTCCCTTTAACCACCAGAAACTTTTCATTCTTAGTATGGTGATAGTGGCCGCCTCTAGTGATGCCTGGATGCGCTGAAAAAAAAGAAAACTGACCCGCACCTTCTGTTTTCAACATTTCACAAAAAATTCCGCGCTCATCAGAGTATGTGGGTAAATTGTAACTAAACTGCTCCGGAGAGAAATAGCTTAAATAGGTCGAATACAATGCGCGTTCCAAACCTTGACCAACATTTTCTGTGACCAAAGTTTGGCGGCTTTTTTTGAAAGAATGCAATAATTCTGAGACTTTACCCACCGTCGTGGAATACGCAGGCAACACTTGATGATACCCTGATGCAGTACCATTTTTTAGCAAACCTATTAACTCATGACAAAGGTCATCGATATATACCAATGTCACAGGCGCCACTGGATTATTGATAGTAATTTCGATGTTATTAACGATATTGTGACAGAAGGTAGCTACAAATGAATTGTAATTTGGGCGGCACCATTTACCGAATACATTAGGAAAACGATAAATAAAATAAGGCGCACCTGTTTCCACACCGTAAGCAACAACCGCTTTTTCAGCGCTTAACTTACTCAATCCATAAAGATTATCCATTTCCGCTTGAGTTGAAGAACTAAGCATTAACGGCGTTTTTCGTCCTGACTTTTCTAATTCACCTACGATAAATGCTGTAAGATCGGCATTACCTTGCTGAAATTCAGCGTCATCTTTAGGGCGGTTCACTCCCGCTAAATGAAAAATAAAGTCAGCACATTGCAGAGCAGCAATCAGTTGATCCTTAGACGTGTCGCGATCAATACGAACAATATCGCTGTGACCATTCTCTTCCAACATAATGCAAAGGTTTTGACCGATGAACCCTTGTGCTCCTGTCACAACAATTTTCATTTTAGATATCAGCCTCGTAAGCTTCACCAGCTCGAATCGCGCGTATCATTGCCAATTTTAACAACAAGACTTTCATACCCTCCACATCTAACCGTTCAGTATTATGAGAATTATAATCCTCATACTGTGAGATGCGAGCATCGCCATCCTCTACAAACTTCTCGTAATTCAAGTCACGTAGATCAGGAGGCACACGATAGTAATCCCCCAGATCTTCCGCATACACCATCTCTTCACGGCTAAGAAGCGCTTCAAATAGTTTTTCACCATGACGGGTCCCAATCTCATTGACCGGATGATCCGGCTTGCCCACAAGTTCTATTAGTGCCTGGGCTAGTGTTTTAACAGTGGCCGCCGGAGCTTTCTGTACAAACATGTCCCCGTTTTCACCATTTTCAAAGGCATACAGCACTAAGTCTACAGCGTCTCCCAAGGTCATCATAAAACGAGTCATATTAGGATCTGTAATGGTCAGTGCCTTGCCCGCAAGTATCTGTTCAATAAATAACGGAATAACCGAACCACGAGAGGCCATGACGTTTCCATAGCGAGTACCGCAGATAACTGTTTTTGATGAATCAACGTTGCGCGATTTAGCTACCATCACCTTTTCCATCATCGCCTTCGAGATACCCATAGCATTTATAGGATATACTGCCTTATCGGTGCTTAGGCAGACAACGCGCTTTACCTCATTCTGAATGGCCGCTTCTAATACATTATCAGTGCCGAGCACATTTGTTTTAACCGCTTCCATAGGGTGAAATTCACAAGAAGGCACCTGTTTGAGCGCCGCAGCATGGTAAATGTAATCAACACCACGAGTTGCATTAAGTATACTGTTGAAGTCACGAACATCGCCGATATAGAATTGCAACTTTTGATTAGCATATCGTTTGCGCATATCATCTTGCTTTTTTTCATCGCGAGAAAATATACGAATTTCGCCAATATCAGTATCTAAAAATCTTTCTAATACAGCATTACCAAAGGATCCAGTCCCACCGGTAATCAATAGCACTTTATCACTAAACATAGTTACCCTAGATAACCCTTTATTAATGTTAAAATTTTCAATATATTTTAACCAAAAAATGATGCTCAGAAAAACACCACACTCATGAGACGAAACCCATTAGCTTACATACCTATACATCAATCGCCACTGACTAATGCCTCCAAAGAAGCAATTTTGTACTAGCACGCTCTTTCTTTTAGATCGCTCCTAGCCCTTCTGAAGCTACTGCAAGGGACGCCGAATCCCCAATTTCATAACATTATATCAAACTCTGGCGCCCGCTCTTATAAAGACAAGCCATAACAGCCCTGAATGACATAAAGTTTAACCAAGTGAAGCCCACTGCATTATAGCTTGCCTTCTTTAATTTCGCGTACCGTTACTATTTTAGCCACAGAACTGCTCGAAGGCTCAATCGTCTCGATATGACCAAAGTCCTCACCATATTAACCTACAACATGTTCTTTCAGATACACCCACGAAAAACGACCTCTTTATCACTTCCAAAGCAGTAAACTTCCTTTTTATTGCATACAAAACACACAAACAAAGAATAACAAAGCGTTATACGCCTTTATTGGCAGCATGATATAGCAACGATGAGACAGTAAGATAAGAAAAGATCATTAGCTCCTTGAGCACTAACAGCAGGCGACTCCAATAAAAACTATTAATGGCACCAAAACCAACTTAGAGAATACTATAAAAACAAGAAAAAAATCCTCAGTTTATTTCCGCTTCAACAGCGACTAGCTTTATTTTAAGAAAAGCATCATTTTATTCAAAACCCATTCAGTATAGACTCAAACCCAAAAAAGAACTCATAAAGTCAATCAAACCAGAAACACTCTTAACACGTAAAAATAAAGTCATAATTAATAGATATAGTACAAATATATACATTCTATTCCTGCCTTCCTCAAGCCAAAAAGGAAGACATTCATAGTTATTAAGTGGCATTAACGTAGCCCAAAGCAAAGCACTAATTAAGCAATAGCCAATGAAATAAAATCCAAAAACGAGGAGTACTATAAGAAAAAATACTTATAAAAAAGTAAAACTTCGACATTAATTACCCGCCAATATTTTCACCTGACACTAAATTTCTTATGCCATCATAAAACCTTTGATATTCAGCCAGGTCCACTTTAACCTTCCTGTACCGACAAACTATCATTGGCAGAGATAATAAAACCCTACAAAAGTATTGATATTTTGAAACATTAAATATCAACTTAGAAATTTTAAACTTGCTGCTAAACAGATTTTTTCTATTTTGCAGAAGCAGTACTTTTAAACCATCCCCCTTTCGCTTATATCGATCAATTAGATAATCAAACATCTTAAGCTGATCTTGTGAAAATCGACCATTATCAATTAAATAAGTTGACTGAATAGTCCGCCTATAAAAGACCAAGGGAGTATAAGTAGAATCTAGGTTTGAAAGAGGATCCTGCCCAGCAATAGACACTTGTAGTGGCCAATCCTCTACAACATCATAATCGTCTAAAAAATCCACTATTTTATCGTCTTTTAAGTAACGCATCGAATAAAATAAATTTGGTGCATTTACAATAGACAAACTTGACAGCCGCTCAATCAGCGGTTCTTTCCGATAGATATAATCCGACGCTATATAATTAAAGACCTCGAAAAATGAAACTTGTACTTTACCGTCAACAAGCCTCACCGGTAACCCTGAAACCAAGGAGTAGCCTGAGTGGTGTTCAACAAAATTAAAAATATTTTGATGAGTATAAACATCGTCACTAGCTGTAATTTTGCAATGCTTCGTAGTTAAATTAGCTACAATATTTTTGACACTCTGGCATGTACCTATATTCTTGGGATTAAAAAGCGTCACTACCTCATCAAAAACCTCTGAGTTTTCCTCCAACCAATCATTAACAATCTTTACCGTATTATCCTTGGATGAATCATCACTAACTATCAGCTTACATTGAATACCTGAACCATACTTCACAACCTGATACTTAATACTTTCCAGATGTTCTAAAATATATGAACTATGATTATAAGCAAGAATACAAAATGTAAAATCAGAAATCACTTAAAAACTCTCTTCAGCTTAGTTTTTACATATCTAAAGACAAACCTTAGCACGCCAAAGCCAATAGACTTGTAACCCGTGACTAAAAAACTAACTTTCCAGCCAAAAGTGCGATCAACACTTTCTGAAAAATCGACAATGCCGCGACGTTCAAGATCAATATCTAACCCGTACTTCTGAATTTTATCTTCGACAACTTCTCGAACCCATTTGCCTCGGTATATTGCACCACCCTTCTTATAATTATATCGAAAAATATTGCATTGCTGAGAGCTTGAGCTATAGAAGTTCCTACCTTTATTAAACGTCCTATAGCTACCAAACACCTCCCAAGCCCAAGGGCTATCCACACCGCGGGTATACCTGATAAGCTCTTCCCTTTTCCATACCGCTGGAACACTATTAAGTCTGAAATCCACACCATCTTTGAGAAGCCTGTAGTCGTTTTCTGGCTCATCAACATGATCACTAACACACGCGGCATTGAGATAAAACACTGAAGAATCTCTATCAGATTGCAGTAAATTAAAGACAGCATTAAGCTTATTCTTATCTACAAAATCCTCTAAAAGGAAATCATCAAAAACCATTACAACATATTCAGTTTCAATCTTGTATAACAGATCAATTAGCCTTTGGCCCCAAGTAACGCCCCCCTTCTGTTCTTCAGTGTAGCCAAGAAGAGTGCTAGACTCAGTATTAACAACTACGGGGTACTGATTATCAGGCCAGTATTCATCTAATGCTTTAAAGAAGAGCTCTAGTACATCAGAATATGCATCGCAACTATTGACAACAATAGTCACATCACCTAAAAAACTATTCAAATTATCGATAGTAGAGAATTTCAAAACTATCCCCTAGGATAAGCATCTATAAGTGAATAACTAGAGCAGTTCGTTATTTCAACGCCTTTACTCTTGGCATAATCCTGCAATACATTGTGAGCACTAAACGTTTCGGCCATTAATTTCATAAATTCATGCATACAGAAAGGCTCTACCTTACCGGGATTCTTCATAAACCTTTCCCGCTTTACACTGTTATTAAAATGTTTGAATTCAATATACAAATCATTTGTTTGCTGATCAACACGAACATTCTCATGCAAGCTCAGATCGGCACCAAACACTTTGACACGATCGTATTTAGACCATATCCCGAGATATATAGCATATATAAGGACATTACCCTGAAACGGGCCAAACAAACCTGTATCAAACAAATTAAAGCTATATTTCAAATTTTCACTAAAATAACCAGTGCTACAGAACTTCACAAATTCAATATTAGTATTAGTAATACTTTTCTTAATTATTTCAACATCTGCCTGCGCCGGCACAAATACCTGCAAAGGCCATCTAGTTTTCTCATTAATATAAGAAAACGTTTTTTCTCTTTGTAACTTCCAATCTAAATGAGACTCATCAGAAAAGAAGTAATCATCCATAAATAAGTATTTATTTGGCTTAAACTTCTCATACAGGTCAGAGACCGCAAAATTGTTCACACAGAAAAAGTCATGATCTGCACGCGCATCTAAAAGCCTTCCGACATCTTCATCCATCGAGGGGCCATTACCCAATACCACTAGGTTCGGTTTATTTTTAAAAAACTCTACACTTTTGAGCGATACTGCATCTTTCCTAACAAACACATTATTAAAAAGACGCAAATAAGGTAACAACGCAACAGGAAGCATTGCCTTCAAAATTTTCTTCATTTAACTTGCTCAATGTTTAGTAAATGAGAAACAGAGGGTAAAGAATCTATCTGCTTATGACTTAGCCAGCTATCTAGGTCTCTCACTTCTGACCACTGACGTATAAATACGAAATCTAAAGAAAAAACGGATGCTACTTCGAAATCATACTTACTGTCGCCAAGAAATAGCATGGGCTTCGCAAAGCCCTGCTTTAGAATTTCTCGAGATAGTATTGTCTCCTTGTCATCTGGGCTACCAAAGATCCCACCATCAAAGTACTTATCCAAACCACGCAGCATAAACACCTCGCGTAATTCGTGCTGATCGCCTCCAGAAACAATCAGCCACGGAATACCCCTAGTCGTCTCTCTAAGTTCATCCAGCCGCTCAGCAACACCGCAAGTTAGCAAGCCTTTTTTTACCTCTTCCGAGAATAAATTCAACAGTAAAGCCAACTCGGCTTCATCGATCTTTTTCTTTACAATCTCTTGAAGAAAATACTCAAACTTAGCGTATCGAGAAATACCACCATTACTCACATGATATTTAACCAAAGCTTCTGCATGCTCAGGCCCATACCTAACTGCAACATTATAAAAAGCTTGAGTTTTTATCTTATTTGAATTAAGGACGACACCATCACAATCAAACAATAAAGCGCTGTATGAGCTCAACTCGCAGTTTAAGGTATTCATATATGAACAACTCCTGCATCTACCATTCCTTGAGCAA
>Ga0193961_1000949_pt1 | contig 10692 bp, 21 predicted proteins | sample FB_4_MG_FD_140371 | JGI IMG/M metagenome (GOLD analysis project Ga0193961, IMG submission 140371) | Microbial mat bacterial communities from the Broadkill River, Lewes, Delaware, United States - FB_4_MG | ecosystem: Environmental > Aquatic > Freshwater > River > Microbial mats | place: USA...
CTTTTTCCCTTTTAATTTTTCTAAATCTATGCTTGATTGATTTTTAGTCCATATGCTATGTGGAATCCATACATTAGGCTTATCGCACCACCAATTGAGATGTTTGGTTTTAAATGCTATTAATGTTTGTTCACTTTGTTCTGCTTGTGCAACTTTTCCATCCATGTATGAATAAGTCGGACTTACTCCCATATTTGGATTAACTCTTTTCCAAAGTTCTTTATTTTTCCAGTCATCTTTTTCCATATCTTCTATAGTTGGCTCGAACATTATCTGATAAAATGTATCATCTTCTATAACACCCTCTTTTACCTTTTTAGCATATTGATAAACATCATTGTAAAAAAATCCTTGCAAATTATATCCTGCGGTACTCATGTGTATCTCTAATGGCTCTCTTCTTCCTGACATACCATCTACCATAATTTGATACAAGTCTTTAGAAGTTAGCGAATGCCCCTCGTCGATAAAAACTGTACTAGGTCTTTTTCCATCTTTTGAATCTGCTGTACTTGATAATGCTTCGTATTCATCTGTAAAAGCTCCGTCCTCTTTAGTAACTTTTGGAGGTTGCTTTGTTATATGAACAGTAGACAATAAGTCATCTTCTTGCTTTATCATCGTGATAAAAGCTTTGTGTAAAATTTTAGCTTGTTCAATTTCTGAAGCTATTGAGTAAATTTCTTTTGATTTTTCTTTATCCATATAGAAAATAAGCAAGTTTAAAAGACTTCCAAATTCTGTTTTCCCACTCTTTTTAGGTGTGTATATTAATACTCTTTGATATCTTCTTAATCCCTCAAAATCACCTATTAGATGCTTAGTAGCTAAAATATCAACTATTGCTTTTATTTGAAAGTCCATGAACTGAAAATTTTTACCTGCTAATTCTCCTGAAGTATGCTTTATAAAACTAGCAAATTTTACTAAATTATATGCGTATTGTTTATCTATGTAGTATTTACCTATTTTTCTTAGTTCTTTGTCTTGTTTGATTATGTAATCTTTGGCTATTTTCCAGTAATGAGAATGTTCGTATATCTTCATTATAACAACTTTCCTAATTCATTTGCAAATAATAATGGGTCTTTATTGCTTTTTTTAAGATTACATTTGCTGCAAGATAAAACTAAATTGTTTATATCGTGATTTCCGCCTTTTGAAAGTGGAACATAATGGTCTAAATGAGTATTTACTTTTTCTAGCTTGCAATTACACCAATAACATTTTTTTGTTTTCTTATATAAATCTCTTAATTGATCGTTTGTAACATTTCCATTCTTATAATTAAATCTTCTTTTGTGGTATTTATTCTTTTCTGCTATTTTCCCTTTTTCGCTTTGTCTATATTTTCTTTGAATATCTTTAAAATTTTCTAAATTATTATTCATTCTTTCTTTTTGTTTTTTAAGAATCGAATATCTATTATCTTCATAATACTTTAATCTTTTTTCTCTTGATTTATCTGATTTATATAAAATTCTGCTTTTCTCATTGATTCTTTCTCTAACTTCTTTTTTTTCTCTTCTTTTTTTTTCTGTTTCCCATTTTTCTGTTTTGTTTTCTATTTTTGAAGAATATTTACTTTGTGATTCTTTAATTTTTTCTTTATTATTTGCTCTATATTGTGAGTAATATCTATTTATTTTATCTTTATTTAATTTTCTGTATTCGCTTACGCATAGTTTGCATATTGACCTTGTCCCATCTTTTTTATTTTTATCTTTCACAAATTCAATTAATTCTTTTTTGCAGTTGCACTTAGTGCATATTTTAGTAATTTTTTCCATTATCGACTCCCCAGTCTGTAAGATTTTAAATAGAGGATATAGGACTAGGGAGAAACAATATCCCCTATCTAATATCTTATTGACTACATTATAACACATTGTTAATCAAAATTATCTTTACTTCTTATTATATCAAAAATTGTTTCTTTCTTTTTCTCTTTTGTTTCTATCCCTATTCTGCTTCTTATCCCAACCCCTAGAATTTGCCCTATTTTTACCATTTGGCTTAATGCCTTGTCTGCAACAATCATGTAAGGATGAATTTTCAAGTTACCAAAGTCATCCATAGTTGTATCATCTTCTTTAGCACTTGCAACCGTTGAGTAAATATATTTTTGATAACTTATTGAGTAAGCCAATACTAGTGATCTATCGGCATCTTTGTAAGTTCCCATGTCTTTTAATAATTCAACCATTCGATTAAATTCATTTTGTCCTATTTCATTAAGTGGGTTTTGCAAATCTTCGTTATTCAGCTCTTGTTTATTTGTTCCACGTGGAACATTATCCAATTGTAAATCTTTTTTCGTTTCTTCTTTGATTTTTTCTATAGTTTCTTTTTTCTTGATAATTCTTTGTTTTTTTACAATATCTTTTTTAACGCTTGATTTAGGTTTATATTTTACAATGTTTTTTTTATTATCTTTTTTATATTTTTCGATATCACTTTTTAGGTATAGATTTGGTTTCCCTGCTCCTTGAGATTTTACTGTTATATTATTGTTTTTTACTATTTTATTTAGCCCTTGGCGAGTTGTTATATTAAGTATATTTTGTGATTCTTTTCCTGTAATATATTCCAATCGTATTGCCTTTTTAAACCTGTAAACTAAAGTATATCAAATTGAAATGTGTTTACACCTTAAAAGTTTACAGGTTGAAGCTATAAAAAGAAGTCTACTCATGCGTTCTTATCGTGTTCAATCCTATAGAGATTTTGTATACCCCTACCCTTTTGAACGTGTAAAATTTTGGTTTAGTTTACACCTTTTAATTTAATAGCATACTCAATAGCATCTTTAAATAATTCAATTTCACTCTTTTCTTTTATTTGATTTATTGGTAAATCTATATATTTATCTAACTTCTCTACAATTGATTCTGCTTTGTCTTTACTGTTAAATTGTAGCATTGCACTCATTGTAGTGTTTGTATATATTATATTTACATCATAAGTATCTTTATCACTATTTTTAAAATGTCTTATATCTACTGATACTATACCTAATGTAGATATTGCTGCTTTTCCGTTCATTGTTTCTATTATCATCTTCTTATCCTTTAGGCTTTAATCTATTACAATTGTTTAACTTATCTATCATCTATTATTCCTTTTCTCTCTTTCAATCTGTGTTTTCTCTGCATGGTGTTTATAACATAGATATTGTAAGTTATCTAAATCAAATGCTTTTGTTATATCATCACTCAACTCTATTATGTGATCCACTTCCTCTCCTTCTGTATCTATTCCCAACTTCTTACACTCTACACATAAGAAGTTATCTCTAACCATTGCCTTAAGTCTTACACTCTTCCATTGTTTGGAATTATATATCTTCTTTCTATCTTTGGCTCTAAGGTTATTATCATAGTCCTTATTACTCTCTTGCTTACATTTAGGACATGAGTCACTATCTTTATAGAATCCGTGTTTATTACATAGTTTCTTTTTATTTAAGACTGGAATGTTGTCCTCCTATTGTTCCACTTTGAACTATTTCATTTCTTATGTAGTATTCTTTTAAAGCGTTATATCTTCTAGCACTCTCTATACTTTCCGTTTTCCATCTTGTTAGTGTTTGAACTGTTGTTTTGAAGTATTTGGCTAGGTTTCTATCTGTTGGTTTATCAAATACTCCAATAGATATATCTTTATTCTTTTTCTTGTTGTCCTTAGTATGTGGAGCATTATTATTTATATTCAGCTCATACAGTCTTTTATTGTATTTTGGCATATAATAATGAATATAAAATGCTTCTGCACTATCAAGATTCTCTCTATCACATTCAATTATATAAACATTGTCAAACTCTTTTAATTCCTCTTTTTTATGAACACTAAGCCTTAAATCAACATCAATCGATTGACCTACATACACAACTGTATCTTTTTGTTTAAGTAGGTATATTCCTATTGTTTTTTTATCTGTTGGTTTCATTATTCTAACCAACAAACTTAAGTAATTTTTTCATTGAAGATAGAGTTTCTAAGTTTTTTTCTATCGAATAATGTATATTTTCTAAAGTCATGTCTACAAACGAAGAAACTTCGTAGTAACTAAAGTAATAACTATCAACTATTTTTTGTAATAAAGAAGTATATAAATCAAATTCTTTTTTAAATTTTTCGTTTATCACTCTACTCTCATATTTTACAGCAGTTCTAACTTTTGAAAAGTCTGATAAAAACTTTATATTGTCTTCTACTTCATTACTTATTAATTCTATTGCAATTATATTCTCTACTAATTCTCTTTTCATTTTCATTTCCTTAATGTTTTTGTAATAGTATTATATACATATAAAATTAAGATAAAATAAAATATATACTATTTATTACTATTATGTTAATTTATATCTTATTATTTTAAATACTCTCTTTTCTGTTGCTTCATTACAAGAGTAGTTAATCTCTACCTGCTTATTATAAAGCCTTTCATTCTCTTCATTCTTACAATAACCTTTTCCATATTGTTTAGCTTGGTACATGGTGCATCTGTTGCATGTTGTCATTTTATTATCCTTTTTGTTTGGTGTAATTTTATATACATTTTGTCATTGATTATATTAAACTCTTCAATAACAAACTCTTCGTCTAATATTTCTATAGTTTTTCTATCTTGAAACATTTTTAAATACTTTTCGTAATTTTTTACATCTGCAACTATTGTCATCGCTTATCCTTATTATTTTTTTTATAGCTATTATCTGAATCCCGAACACATTGTTTGTATGAGTAATCAGGGACTTCCAAAATTCAATTTTATAATCTACTCGGGTTTTTCCTTTCGTCGCTATTAACGACTGCCGAGATTCAAATAATAGCTACTTCTTTGTTCTATTTTATTTTACTTTCATTGACATTTGCATATCCTCTAAATTTAATAGTACTTAGTGTTTTAGCTAATGATTCTATATTACTATCTTTTTTACCTTTGTTTTTAATGAGATAGTATATTTCTTTTTTAGTCCACTTTTTAATCATATCGTTTCCTTTATATTTATATTTCTATCGCTCATCTCTTTAGCAATTTTAAGGCTTAATTTAAGCAGTTCGCTATCGTCTATCTCTGCTATATAATCATTCATTTTATGTTTTATTATCTCGCTAACCTCTGTTAACCCAACCATGTCTATAATATTGGATATTTTCATATCTTCATATTCATCAATCATTGGATTATTCATTGTTAGCTCTACTTTTTTATCGTAGTTTGTTTTTATTGATTCTATTAAATCGCATACTATTGTTGTTTTCATCTTATTACCTCCACACTTGCTAAAAATAGGCATGTTATTAAAAACAATATAGGTACGCTAGTAAATATTATTAACTCTTTATTTTTTATTGCTTTCATTTTTTTACCTCTATTAAAAATACATAGTCGTTATCTTCGTATGTTCTGTTTATGTTGTGTTCTTTTAATTGGTTATTATAGCATACTATAAAATCATTATAATTAGAAATATCTTTGTTTTTTGCAGATATAATATCGCACATTTCTACTGCTTTTATATCTTTAACTCTAACATCCCTAACATCAATACATTCACTAATTGTATATCTTGATTGCTCTTTTGTCATTTTTGAAGCGTCTTCCCAATCTAAATTTATATTAGGAGTATCAGCTTTGTAGTCTATTTGTGTTTCAGTATATAGTCTAAACTCCTCTTTAATAAAAATATCTTTATCACCTTTTTGTATTGGTGTGTATCTATTGGTAAATACATAATTTTCCATTGTTTCTGCACCATATTGCATTGATTCTTTTATCGGAACTATAAACATAGTAGCACCATTCTCATACGCTTTAATTTGTAATTGTGTAAACTCTATTGATTTATTCATCCTATTTACCTCCATAAAATTTAATCAATGTTTTATAATACTCTTTGTTGTTACAGAACACCAAAGCATTATCAAGATAGTAAAGTATTTTATTTTGTTCCTTTTTTACTATGCTATATGGTGCGTCTGCTGTTATCATTGCATCATACTTTATCTTTGAATTATTGAATTCATTGTTATAGTATTCACAGTTTGCGAATAGTGTTGTTGCTAGTGCTATTGTTGTTAGTAGTTTTTTCATCTTATTTACTCCCCTTTTCACATCCAAAATTTGCTTTAACTAATCCTTTGATTTGTTCTGAATTTGTACATATAAAATTCATACCAATTTTCTTTACTTTTGGTGTCATTGAGTATTTACATATTATACAGTTCACGGATCATTCCTTTTTAGCATATTTATTAAAACATCTACACTCACAGTATTTGTATCTAAAATAGGTGACATACTGCTCTTAGATACTGGCTTTGTTTTTATTTTTCTTCTTTTTTGAATATCGTGTTTTTTCATAAAGTTACTCAGTACATAAGTTTTAACATTATACTCATTTGCTATTTGTGGTCTTGTATATCCATCTTCAATTCGTTTTTTTATGTGTTCTACATCCATTTTTTTAACCCTTTATGTAAATTGCTGTCATTAGTGCTAAAATTGCTAGTAATATTAGCTTATCTAAAGTATCCATTTTATTTATCATAAATTACCCCTTTTAAATCTTCTAAAACCTCATCACTTGAAGCTATTACTAACTTTTGCTTTACTATACCACTTGATACTCTTTTTATAGTTCCATCATTTTTAACTTCACTGTCATCAAATATTCTTTTAAATGCTTTTGTGTATGGTTCTTTTTTCATAATACCACCTCACAAAACTTGTATATCGCTCTATCTATCTTATTTGATAGAGTATCTAGTTTTTTAATTAAATTGCTCATGTTTAATATCCTTTTTGTTTATTTTTTATTATTTCTAAATAATATCAAGACTTAATCTCGTTAATTGTAATAGCTATTTTCAAAATCTTTTCATATTTTGGATAATAATATTCCATATTTACATAATTTGCTTTTCTCTCTAAAGTGTCTAACGCTTTTTGTAGTTTCTTTGTATTGTACATTTTTAAATCCTTTTCGTTTTTGTTATGAGAAATTATGACACACTCAAACTTAAATAAACATTAGGTAACTTATGTTTTTAATATTATTTATTTTCTTTATTTTTATTAAGTTTATTTTTATATTACATTTGTTACAATTTGTTATCTCAAAAAAAAGGATTAGAATGTCAAAAGAAGAAAAAAAAGATAAGCCATTAATTGTTAATGAAGATACACATAAACAAATTAAGTTACAAGCTTTACAAAATGGAATGAGTATCAAAGAGTATGTTCAGTATTTAGCTGATAAAGATAAAAAGTAAAAAGGAAAACAACATGAGCGATATTACAAAAGGTTTTAAAGATATAATAAAAACTCTTGATTTAACAAAATTAAAAGAACAAAATAAATTAAAGGTATGGACTGATAATCCTATACAAATTGATTTTAAAAATGGTGGAATTGTTGATAATTCTAATGATTTAAAAAAAGCTGTTACTATTTTAGAAACTACTTTAAAAGATAGTTTATCTAGTACAAATAGCCTTGATGAAGTATTAATGTACAAAGATAATTTAAACATTGTTAGTACATGGTTAAAAGGTTGCAGATTACAACTCACAAAGCCACTAGATGAACTTAAAAAAAGTTTTACAGAAAATGAGAAAGTTTTAGATAATTTAAAAGATGATATTAAATTAAAAGAAGATTCTTTACTTGAAGAGATTTACAAAGTTAGAAGAATTCATATTTTTAATGAATTTCAAGAATTAGAAGATAATTTAGGTTTTGCTATTGAAGTAGATTTTAAAGTATTTGAATCTTTTGCAGATGATAAGAAAAAAAATAAGTCTTTTGACGTAAACACAAAAGGCAAACTAAATGCAGCTGCTAAAGAGCAAATATTAAAACAATTCCATTTAGTTGTTGATCCTATTATAAAAGAAAAAATGCTGCAAGAAGAAAAACAAAAAGAACAACAATTACTAACAATGCAATTATCTAAAATTAAAACTACTGGAACAAATGAAGATTTAGAATCTAATATTAAAGAATTAAATCTTATTGAAGATACACTAGATACTTATTTTCCAAACATTAAAGATAATGCAAAAAGTCAAATATTGTCTTTAAATAAAGTTATTCACGATTCTATTAATCAGAATGATAAAATTTCAAAAGAACAAAAGCAAAATTTAAAAGATTTAGCATATATTGCTGCTATTGGTATTATTGATACTGATAATAGTGACATAGTTTCACTTACTGCATTAATTGAAGATATACAAAATTGTCCTGACTTAAATAATATGTTACCTGCAAATAGAAAAAAAGTAAGTGATATAATTTCAAGTTTAGATGCTAGAATTTTAGAGCTTAGAAACGTTAAATTGAGAGATGTTCAAGTTCCTAAAGTTGAAGCTGCAGAAACTCCTGCTATATATCCTGCTGGTAAAGAAACTATTGAGTTAAAACAATATAAACTATCTGAATCAGATATCAAGTTTATTAGTGAGATTAAAATAAGTGCTGTTGATGAAAATGTTGCTATTGAAAATATGGTTAATTATATTGCTAATCATTTAGCTGTTAGTGGATTAAAAGAGGTTTAAAATGAGTAATTTACAATCTATAAAGAGTAAATCAGATTTAGAGTTATTAGTTAAAGATAAAAATGCTTTAGCTAGATTGCATGATGACAAAGTAGAAGAGTTTAAAACTAATTTTATTGAGCTTTGGAATAATCAGTATTTAATTAAAAATGCTGTACCTAGTGAGTTATTAGAGTTTTGTATACAAGTTACTAACATTGGATTGAGTGTTAATCCCTGGCATAAAGAATTATATATTTTACCATTTGCACAAAAAGGTAAAGATGGTAAAAAACTTGAAGCTGTTTATACTGATAATGGTATTCAACAAATGGCTTTTAATAATGGTTTTCAAATTGAGTGTAATACAGTTTGGAACTTTGGAGGTAATGGAGTAAATATCAAAGAATTGTCTTATGTTGAACAATCAAAGATTAATTTCACAAATCCAAAATTTGTAGAAGAACATTTTTTAGGTTTTAACATAGAATTATTTGACTTGAATAAGAAATTATTTAATCAGTCTTTTTTTGTTACTTATGATTATTTAAAAGAAGTTACTAAACAACTTCAAAGTAAAGAGCATCAAATAGCAAACTACAAGCATAAAGCCATGAGAAAAGCTTACAATGAGTTCTTTATACCAAAAGGTAGAGATACAAGAGATTTATTGTCTAAGCTAGATAACATCAACTACAATGAAGATATAGAAACAGTTGAAACAAAAGAAACAAGTGCTAAAGATATTCAAAATGCTTTAAATCCATCTAAAGAAAATGATGTTAAAGATACTACTATTGAAGATATTACATATTTATATAGTAGTGCAGATACTGAAACTCAAATTAAGATGGGAGAAGTTTTAAAAGGTACTGGTTGGAAAGATTATACGCCTCATCAGTTAAATGTTTTGAAAAGTGAATTAGAAGATATTAGCTGATGAACTTCAATAAAACACAACTATTAAACTTTACCGATAAAGAATATTTCTCTATCGGTAAAGTTGATTTACATAATCATAAATCTTTAGTTACAAGTGCTAGTTTTATAAAACAAGTTTTTGATAGAGATTTGTACGAGGTTTTAATAAAAGGAAGTGGAACTATATCGGATGAACTTCAATATATGTTTGATGTAGGCTCGGCTTTTCATACTTTTGTACTTGAGCCGAAAGAGTTTGATTCAAGATATTATGTTGCTGATTATGGAAACTCTCAAGAAACTAGAAAACTTATTAAAAGTGATGATTATGATTTTATTGTATGTTGTTACAACAATATTAAAATTAAGTATCCATATATTTTAGATGAATCGGATCAAAATGAAATGGTTATAATTACAAATTTTAATGGTGTACCTTATCGTTGTAAAATAGATAAGATAGTTCAAATAGGTAATACTATTAAAATTGTTGATTTAAAAAGTGTATGGTTTGATTTTTATGAAAAAAAGTATCGTAGAAATAAAGATGGGATTAGATGGGGATTGATTAAATACATACAAGAATTGAACTATGACATCCAAGGGTATTGTTATGTTAAAGCTGTTAAAAATTACTTTTCTGAATTAGGAATGAGTGTTAATATTGAGTTTTTATTGCTTTTAGCCAGTAAGAAAACTTATGATGTTAAAATGGTAAAATTTTCTCCTGAGATGATACAAAGTGGTAAAGATAAGTTTAAAATTGTTTTTCCTGAAATTAAACAATTTTTTGATGGTGGCATTGAATATGTTGAACAGGAAGAGATTATATAGAAAGGGGTTAAGATGAAAGCAGACTTAGGAGAAATTACAGTTATATTGTGTCTAACAATTCTATTAATTTTAACAGTAGGAGAACCAGACATATTAGACGGACTTATTAAAATGGCTAACAAATGACAGGAATAACAAAAAAAGAACAATTAAAGCATAATAAAAAGCCACGAAGAAAAAGATGTAAAGAGTGTAATGAGCTATTTATACCTACCAGAGATTTACAACCATGCTGTAGTTTTTCATGTGAAGTTATGTATGTAGATAAAAATCTTAATTCACTTATTGAAGTTGGTAAAAAGATGCAAGAAAAAGAATCAAATATTAAAAAGCGTGAGTTCATAAAAAAAGATAAAACTTCACTAAAAGAAAAAGCTATCTTTGCA
>Ga0193961_1000952_pt1 | contig 10676 bp, 10 predicted proteins | sample FB_4_MG_FD_140371 | JGI IMG/M metagenome (GOLD analysis project Ga0193961, IMG submission 140371) | Microbial mat bacterial communities from the Broadkill River, Lewes, Delaware, United States - FB_4_MG | ecosystem: Environmental > Aquatic > Freshwater > River > Microbial mats | place: USA...
TAAAAAATTTAAATAGTTTTGTAAAAGAATTATAGTGGGCTTCATCAATAATAACTAAACCAATATCTGAAATATCAAGCTTATTATCATTAAGTCTATTATTTAAGGTTTCAACCATAGCTACAAAACAGCTATATTGGTCTTGGTCATTTAAATTAGCTTTACTGTCAATAACTTTATTGTGAACACCAAACTCAGTAAGAACTGATGATGTTTGCTTGCAAAGTTCAATACGATGTGTCATCACCAAGACCTTTTTATCATGGTGCTTCAGGTATTGTCTCACAATTTCAGAAAAAATCACCGTTTTTCCACCACCTGTTGGTAACTGATACAATAAATGATAATCTTCAGGTGACTCCTCAAAACTTTTAAAAATTTTGTTAATTGCCTCCTTTTGATAACTATAAAGATCCTTTCCAACCTTCCTTTCTTCTAATTCTAAAGTTTTTTCTGACACGATTGTAATATTTTACTTGGTTTGCAAAAATACCGCCTTTATTAGGTTTTTTGCAACTATTTAAGAAAAAATTTTACAATTGGTTAATATTAGACAAAATTCAGCATTTAATTTTATCATTTTACAATTGGATTGAATTCCTTCTAAATTCAATCTTGCTTTGTAATTTCTAATGAATAATATTATTGATTTACAACATGTTTTCATACATTGTAATTATGAAAGCAGTTACCGTAAAGGAATTAAAAATAGAATTATCTGAACGATCTCAAAGTGAATTAATTGAACTATGCTTGCGTTTATCTAGATTTAAAAAAGAAAATAAGGAATTACTTACATATCTCTTGTTTGAATCCTCAAACGAATCTGGATACATTGAAAGTGTAAAAATTGAAATAGATAATCAATTCGAATTAATTAATACTAAAACATATTATTTTATTAAAAAAAGTGTTCGAAAAATATTAAGAATCATAAAAAAATACATCCGATATTCGAAAAATAAAGAAACTGAAATTGAACTAATTCTTTATTTCTGTAAAAAATTACAACAATTTAAGCCTTCAATAAAAGGAAATACAGTTCTTCATAATATTTACTTACGAGAAATTGCTGGTGTCAGAAAAAAAATGAAATTATTGCATGAAGACTTACAATATGATTATGAAATAGAACTAAAAAAGCTTGATAATTAACTACCAAGCTTTTTTAAATTATATGTTTTTTAATTTACTGAGGCATTAATTCTAAACCTTGATTTATACCTTTTTCAATAGCAGGAACACCTCTTTCCATCCAAACAGGCTTTGGAGCTCCTTTAAGATAATGATCAAAAAATTGAGCCATTCTTATGTTAAAATCTTTTCTGTTTTGATATTTCAAAGGCCAATGAGGTTCATCATTATAATTTAAAAACCATGAAGGTTTGCCCAATCTTCTTAATGAAACAAATAATTCTATTCCTTGATACCATGGCACATGTCCGTCAGCATCATTATGTAAGACTAATAACGGTGTATTTATTTTATCAATATTAAAAATTGGTGAATTTTCAATATAACGCGAAGGATATTCCCATGGTGTTCCTCCTATTCTACTTTGCGTATGTTCATATTGAAACTGTCTACTTAAACCTGTCCACCATCTTATTCCTCCATATGCACTAATCATATTAGGAACCGGTGCACCAGATTCTGCAGCTTTAAAAATATTTGTTTTAGTTACCAAATAAGCAATTTGATATCCTCCCCAACTATGTCCTTGAACACCTATATTATCTTTATCTACAAAGCCTTTTTCAATTAAAGAAGTAATTCCTGGAATAACACAACTATAAGCACTTTCTCCAGGATAACCAATTCTATATTTTACATCAGGATTAAAAATTAAATAACCACGACTTGCATAAAAACTATAATTTATGGTAGAACGGCCTGGTGAAGGAGCTCTGTGAGTAAATAATCGATTCGAACTTTTTTCATAAAAATTCACAATCATTGGATATTTTTTATTGGGATCAAAATTCTCAGGTTTTATAAGCATCCCTGTTAACTTATCGCCATCTAATGATGTCCAATGTACCAATTCTGCTGTACCCCAGTTATAATCCTTTTGTTGTGGATTTGCATTACTTAATTTTAGATTCTTTTTAAAACTTAAGTCTGAAACCAAAACATTAGGAAATTCATTAAAACTTTCTTTTGAATAAATAATTTTATTGGCCTCCTTAGCTTTAATTGGTCTAGACAGCTTATAAGCTCCTTTGATTAATTGTTTTCCCTTATTATTTTTTAAATTAAACTCGTAGAAACCTGCATTTTTATTCAACTCATTAAAAGTTGTAAATAATAATTTTCCTTTAGGATTGATAAACCTTTCTTCTTTATCAAGTTTTAAATATCTATAAGTAACATTTTTAGTTCTACCATTTGTAAGTTTTTTACTAGCTCCTGATTCTGGATCAAATGACCAAATATCATATCTATCATAAATCAATACTTTCTCATCATTCTTTGTCCATCCAGCTAAACCATAAGGATAAGGATTTACTGGAGAATCATTCAATTCATCATAAAACACCTTCCCTTTCGTTAGGTTTGTTAGTTTATTATATTTTACAGAATAAGTAAACCAAGCTTTTTCAACTGAATTATATCCATAAACATATTTACCATTTGGACTTAAATATACCCTTCCACTTAGTTTTGTTAGAATTTTAGTTGTTTTACCTGAATTTACATTTACCAAAGCATAATCTCTTGCAGTATTACCTGTCCACTGACTTTCTAATTGATACGGTTTAGGATTGCTAACTAATGCATATTTAGCATTTCCTTCATTTCCAATTTTTGCATTAGGGTAACTAGTGGTTGATAGCTGAACAACTTTGTTATCATCACCTAAATGAAGAACTGTTTTATACGATTTCTTTTTATCATTTTTTACTTGTAACTCTTGAACTGTATATAATCTTGGTTCATTATATGTCCATACTTCAACATTTACAATTTCTTCATCTAACAACGTTGTATCCTTTACTATTGGTGGAGTAGCCAGTCCAAAATACATTTTTGTTTCATCTTTAGAAAAACTAATTTCCCCATCTGAAGATACTCTGTAACCATTTGGAGCATTCAATTTATCTAGTATTTTCTTAGCTAAATCATTTCCTTTTTTCCAAACAAATAGTTCATTTGGTCTTACTTGAACTTTAGTTGTATCTGCATCTACAACAAAACCAAGTTTATCACCTGTTTCACTAAAACTTAATTGATAATATTTAGCTTTTTTAGCGCTATAAACTTCAGTTAATTTTTTATTTTCTATATCATATACAAAAACTCCCCCATTACTTTTTTTATCCTTTCCGGTTGAAGTAAAAGCTAGTTTTTTTGATTTTTCAGCAAAAATATAATTGTCAACAAACTTAAAAGTGTCTTGTTGTTGATTTAAAAGATTTCGTAATACTAAGTGATATCCATTATCTTTACCAACTTTTTTAAGTTTTGCCTTTTTCTCCTTCTTTTTAGTTTCAGAACTTAAAGTATCCTCTTTTTTCTTTTTTGCCTTTATACTTTCTAATTCATAAGCAATAAAACCTGACCATTTTTCTGGTATTTTAAACGATTTTACATTTCCTATCTTTACTAAACTATTATTTTGAAGATTATAAATACCTAAAGTATCTTTTGGAAGTTTATCTTTCTTAACTTTTTTACGTTTCAATGCTTTAACACTGTCTGTCCAAGCTTTTATCTTAAAAAGTGCAAAATCTGAATTTTTTGTAAATGTTCCTTCTTTACCTCTTTCGTAGTCAAAAATTAATTTACCTTTTGAACTCTTTATTTTTAAATGATTGTCTTTTTCTCCTTTTTCAAGAGAATACATGATATAATTTCCATTATTAGAAATTGATTTTCCCTTAATTGCGTTCCAGCTTTCAGAATCTTTATGGTCTAGTATTTTTTTCTGAGAAAATACTGCACAGGTGAAAAATGTTAGTAATAAGAATATTTTAAACTTCATATGTGTTATTTTTTATAACACAAATATAACCGATATTCTTTTACATTAAATAAGCAAAAAACCTTTTTACTCAACAAAAAACAAACCGCCTCCATCATACAGGTAATCAGTTCCCAAACAAACAACATCTAAATTGCTTGATTTTATGTAATTATTCAATTTTTCACCATCCTTATGTTTAAAAATATCTCCTAAGAAAAATATTTTGTTTCCATATTTTCCCATTGTTCCTCCAATAAAACCATATTTATGGTCTTTAATTTGAATTTCAGATGGATTGAAATAGAAATTATTAAAAGAATTATTCCTTAATATTTTGGAAATCCCCAGATCAGATGTAACATATTGGCTTTGAGAAATGTTAAACATACTGCACCTAACATATGCCTGAGGTAAATTTATAAATTGTTTACTTTTACAAAGACTAATTATTGATTTATCAGGAATTCCTGTTTTATTAAAAAAATAATTATCATTAGTTAAACAATTGTAGGAACTACTGTTTTCTAGCTCTACTCCTACTTCATTTACACCAATTGAATATTTTATTTTATTTGAAGTTAAGAAATTAATAAATTCCTTAGGAGAATTTGGTGCAATAATTATTTTATTTTCATTCTGAAACATAAAAATATCAGGATGTCCAGATATTGAATTGTAGGTAATTCCTTGTGATGAAAATTCAAAAATCCCATCAACATACTTTAATAAGTTGCTTTTAATTTCTTTAGAACAGCGTTTATCAATTATAGCATACATTGATTTCAAAGTCTTTTAAGCATTTATCTGCATTGAACTTTACATTATAACCCTTAGATATAAGTTCATTTCTATTTGATCCTTTATAGCCAATTGCGTAATTCAATTGTTTACTTGAAACTGAAATTTGAACTTCACTTTTTTTATCAATTTTTTGAAAAAGAATATCATTCCACAAAGAAGATAAAACCATTTCTTTAAATGAAGGATGAATTGGACCGGCTACTAAAGATTTTCCTAGTTCTAATTCTTCAGAAGGATGCAAACCAACACGTAGCACTTTAATTCCGGCTTCATTAAATATTTTTAATACTTCTTTACTCCAAACAACAGCTTCATCTAAAGACAGCACTTTATAATCACCTCTTTTATACATTTTTTCCAAAACGGTGCCCTCAACAACAACAGTTGGATAAATTCGGGTAGTGTCTGCTTTTAATCTAACAATATCTTTTGCAGTTTGAATTGAGAGTTCTAAAGTATCATAGGGTAAACCGAGCATCATTTGCAAGCCTAACTCAAAATTTCTTTTCTTTATAAGTTCAACTGCATTTTCAATGGCGTCAAATTTATGTCCTCTACCAGATTTTACTAATATTTTATCATTTGTTGATTGTGCTCCTAATTCGATAGCAGTAACACCATATTTTTCTAAAACATCTAAAATTTCTTCTGAAATATAATCTGGCTTTGTAGATAATCGAATTCCATGTACTTTTCCAGAAACGATATATTTATGAGCTTCCTTTAAATATGCTGTCATTTCATCTAAAGGAATCCCTGTAAAACTTCCACCAAAAAAAGCAATATTAATTTCTCTGTTCTGTGGAATAGTTTCCAAATAAGAGTCAATTATTTTATGAATCTCATTTGGTTTTGGAACCGTAAAGGTATTACTGATTTTTTCTTGATTACAAAAAACACATTGATGAGGACACGCCAACTCAGGAATAAAAATGGGTATATTGCAATGCTTCATCGTATTAATTGCTTTAAATATGAAAAAAATAATTTATAATTATTTAAATCTCAACAAATTGAATTCCTAATTCTCGCTGAATTTCATGTATTTTTTGAACTTCACCAGGAATAACCAATGCTATTGAGTATCCTTTTTTTCCTGCTCTAGCAGTTCTTCCACTCCTATGAGTATAATACTCCATTTGCTCAGGTAATTGGTGATGTATGATAAAACCTAAATTACTCACATCAATTCCTCTGGCAGAAACATCTGTAGAAATTAATACTTGAGTGCTTCCATTTTTAAAAGCGCGCATTACTTTATCTCTATCTCTTTGTTGCATATCACCTTCAAGAACACCAACCGATAAACCTTCCTCCTTCAAATTTTGAAATAAACTCTGAGCTCCTAATTTTGTTCTACAAAAAATGATTCCTCTCTCTTCATTTCTTCTGTCAAGTATATCAATAATAACATTTATTTTTTCTTTTATAGTGGTTTTAAAAAACTGATGAGTAATATTAGCATTTACTATAGCATTTTTGTTAACCACAACTCTTGGAGCATTAACTGCCATATAAATTTTAACTATTTTCTGAATCTCTTCAGGCATAGTAGCAGAGAATAACCACGTATTTTTATTGTTTCCTGTGAACTTTAAAATTCGATTTAAATCTTGTTTAAATCCCATGTTCATCATTTCATCAGCTTCATCTAAAACCAATGTTGATATATCCTTTAAATTAATACAGCCTTTTTCAATCAAATCAATTAATCTACCAGGAGTAGCCACAACAATATGTGTTGTTCTATTTAACGCATTTATTTGCTTGTCAATCTTTTCTCCTCCATAAACTCCTTCAATAAATATTTTCTCATCAACATATTTAGTAAATTTAAATAATTGCTTTTTTATTTGTTGAACGAGCTCTCTCGTTGGTGCCAAAACCAAAGCCTGAATATTTTTTGAAGAAGCATCAATACTATGCAAAATAGGCAATCCAAAAGCGGCAGTTTTACCAGTTCCTGTTTGGGCTAATCCAATAAAATCAGTTTTTGAATTTAACAATATAGGAATTGTTCTTAATTGAATTTCTGTAGGTGCTTTTATTCCAAGTTCTTTCAATCCTTGAATATAATCTTTACGAATTCCTAAATTTAAAAATGTTGACATAGTTCTTATTTATAAAATGCAAATTTACATTTATTTATATTGATTAATTCTTTATTTAATTCCTTATTAAACATAAAAAAGCTACTTATAACTAAGTAGCTTTTTTAAATATATTTCTTTTGGAATTAAATCTTCTTAACACGAACTGCATTCATTCCTTTTAAACCTCTTTCAAGTTCAAAAGTAACTTTATCGTTCTCTTTAATTTCTTCCAACAATCCACTAACGTGAACAAAATATTTATCTTGAGAATTACTATCTAAAATAAATCCAAATCCTTTAGAAGTATCAAAAAATGAAACTTTCCCAGTTTTATCAGCACTTTCTTCTTCTTCTCTATCCTCTTTCTTAGGAATACCAATTTCAATAGTTGAAGCGTCAACTTTAATTTTTCTTGTTGGATCTGGCGGTGTATCAGTTAATTGTCCATATTCATCAACATAAATAAACTCACTATTCTGCCCACTAGCTTTACGCTCCTCTTTCTTAAGTAGTTTATCTTGTTTTTTCTTTAGACGCTTTTTTTCTCTTTCTTTTTTGCCAAAGGTTTCTTGTGATCCAGCCATTAATTCTAATTAAATTTTTAATTGTTAAAACTGTTATTTCCTAAACAGTTAAGGTTGTCTAATTAAAACGAAATGAGGTTTGGAAATTGGCAATTTACTAAATTGAATTATCAAGTCGTCTTATTGACTAGTCACAGTATTTAAAGATTTCATTTCTAGAAATTACTGAAACTTTTTGCAAATATAACATTTCCATTTTAATTAGCTCCTACTTTTACTATTTTTGAGACTAAAACAGTATTATTTTTTAAAACAATAAATCCTTACAACTCCTTCTAATTTGTTTCTATTCAAATATTTGTCTAATTTGTGATAGTCTAATCAAAAAAATATTTAACCAACACATTTAACATTATGACGAATTCAACCACCAAACCAACAACACTTTTTTGGGTAATTGGAACAATTGCTTTATTATGGAATCTTATGGGTGTAATGGCTTATTTAAGTCAAGCTTACATGACAAATGAGGCGCTCTCTCTGTTACCTGAAGCTGATCAAGATTATTACAATAATATACCTGCCTGGGTAACTGCAGCTTTTGCAATAGCGGTATTTTCAGGTGCTTTGGGCTGTATTGCCTTATTAATGAGAAAAAAAATAGCTACATTATTGTTTTACTTATCATTAATAGGCGTGCTCGTTCAATTTGTATATAATTTCTTTATACAAAAATACATGGATGTTTCAGGTTCAAGAATACTAATGCCAATTCTTGTTATCATTATTGCTTTTTTCTTGATTTGGTATTCAAAAAAATCTGCTCAAAAAGGATGGATGGCTTAAGAATTTCTTAAAAAACCTGATTTTATCAGGTTTTTTTTGTGATAAAATATACGGCTTTAAATAAGTTTGTTACTTTTGATTACATGATAACTAAAAAACTATTGATTATTGGTTTTGTTTGGCCTGAACCTACTTCAACTGCGGCTGGAACTAGAATGTTGCAACTTATTGAGCTCTTTCAAAAAGACAATTACAATATTATTTTTGTTAGTACGGCTTCAAAAACAAATACTTCTTTTAATCTTGAATCAATAAATATCAACACATTTGAAATAGAATTAAATAATTCAAATTTTGATTCTTTTATTAAACAATTAAACCCTAATATAGTGCTTTTCGATCGGTTTTTAACTGAAGAGCAATTTGGTTGGAGAGTTACTAAGTATTGCCCTCATGCAATTAGAATTCTTGATACTGAAGATTTACATTTTTTAAGAAAAGCAAGACAAATTGCTTATAAACTGAATGAAGAATTAACTATTAAACAATTAATGAATAATACTGCAAACCGTGAGTTAGCAAGTATTTATAGATGTGATTTATCCCTAATTATTTCAAAATTTGAATTGAAACTATTAAAAAAAACTTTCAAGATTGACAAATCACTTCTTTTATATATTCCTTTTTTATTAGAACCAACATCATTTAAAAAGATTGAATCATTTCCTTCATTTAAAGAACGGAAAAACTTTATGACCATTGGAAATTTTAAACACGAACCAAATTGGAACGCTGTGTTATATTTAAAAAAAGAAATATGGCCGTTAATAAGACAAAAATTACCAAATGTCACAATGAATATTTATGGAGCTTATTCTTCAGAAAAAGTACATCAATTGCATAATGAAAAAGAAGGTTTTTTAATCAAAGGTTGGACTGATAATATTGAAAATGTATTTAAAAAATCTAGAGTATGCCTTGCTCCCATACAATTTGGAGCTGGTTTAAAGGGTAAATTAATAGAATCAATGCAATATGGCACTCCTAGTGTAACGACTACAATAGGATCAGAATCTATGCATAAAAAATTACCATGGAATGGTTTCATCAGCAATGATCCTATAAAATTCGCTGCTTATGCTACAGAATTATACACTAATGAAATTATATGGAAAGAAGCCCAAAAAAACGGGGTACGAATTATTAATAAGTGTTATTCAAAAATTAAGTACTCACAAAAATTATTAAAAAAAATAAACTTCCTAAAAGAAAATGTTGAAAACCACAGATTGACCAACACTATTGGGGTAATATTACAACATCATAGCCATAACAGCACCAAATTTATGTCTAAATGGATAGAAGAAAAGAATAAAAATTTGAAATAAAATAGCATTAAATCTAAAAGTAACATTAATATTCACAAATGATTAGCGAAAATATTGGAAGAAACAGTTGTTACATATAAAAATTTAACTTTGAAAAAATTGGATAATTTAATCTTATATTTTACTTTTACACATCTAACAGATGTCAAATAATATTAACTTTTAACAAAATAATTTGTTTAGTTAAAAGAATTGCAGTCGTAATTGATTGAGGTAAAAAGAAATTATCGTGGGGACGACAGTTTTTTTTCAAGTATGTTACGGCTGTTTTTTACAAAATACATGTGTTTTAATAAACAGTTGTAAAATAAAAATCTTTTTATACTACCGTTGTGGGGACGACAATTACAAGATTATTACAACTGTTTTTTTTCTTTTATAGCTTAATACATCTCTTAATAGGCATTACTGTTCTTCCAGATTTATTTTTAAATTCAAAAAAAGGGGTTAACGTGTTAATATAAACTTTTGCCTTTTTAATTTCTATGTTGCAATTTTGGGGTAATTTATCAACTAAAATCATACTATATATTTAACGTTTTATAAATATTTGGGTAAAGTAATTTCTTCCGTTACTGTTTTTTTCTATGGAAATTCCGAAATGAGTGTAATTTTCATTTTCAATAATTGATTTATGATCAACACTCTTTAGCCAAGCACTTACAGCTCCTTGTCCTGAATTAAATCCATACGCTACGTTCTCACCAACTGAAATAGCTCCTGCATTTTCAAAAAGTAACTCTTGTCGTGTGCTAAAATTATCATGGCTGGTTGTATCCATGTCTACCATGTAATTAGTATGGGAAAGAGCAACTGTTGAAACAATGTTTAAAGGTTCTAATTTTTTAAGACCGTTTTCAGTTCTATAATTGTTAACTAGATTCATAATTTCTAATTCAATTTCTGTGTACTCTTCTTTTACATCAGTAATATTATTAAAAAAAATACCTTCTTCATTGGTTTCACATCCTACCAGTGTTGAGAAGATCACTACCAAAAGAAGTAGTTTGTTAAAAATAAATTTCATTATTATAAGGGTTTATTGGGCATTAAATAATAAATACAGCCACAACTATTATCTTCTTACTAACCGTTGTGGGGAGGTTGGGTGTTGATA
>Ga0193961_1000954_pt1 | contig 10672 bp, 9 predicted proteins | sample FB_4_MG_FD_140371 | JGI IMG/M metagenome (GOLD analysis project Ga0193961, IMG submission 140371) | Microbial mat bacterial communities from the Broadkill River, Lewes, Delaware, United States - FB_4_MG | ecosystem: Environmental > Aquatic > Freshwater > River > Microbial mats | place: USA...
AGAAAATAGTGGTATAAATATAGATATTGCGGTAGATGGAAAAGAAGCTTTAGAAATGTATAATGATACATATCAATTAATTTTGATGGATTTGCAAATGCCAGTAATGGATGGATACGAAACAACGAAACAACTTAGACAACAAAATTCAAATATACCAATTATTGCTTTAAGTGCAAATATAATGAAAGAAGAGATAGAAAAAACAAGAATATATGGTATTCAAGAATATATTATTAAACCAATTGATGTGCAAATATTGTATAATGTTTTATTAAAGTATCTTCTAAAAAATCAAACCTTGATTGACTAAGACTCAACTTTATGCTATAATTCCGATTCAAATATAATAAAATTTAAAATAGGATAAGTGAAATATGGCAAAGAGTTTATATGAAACATTAAATGTAAGTGAAAATGCATCAACAGCAGAAATTAAAAAAGCTTATAGAACACTAGCAAAAAAATATCATCCTGATATGAACAAAGACCCAAAAGCAGAAGAAAAATTTAAAGAGATTAATGCAGCTTATGAAGTTTTAGGTGACGAACAAAAAAAATCACAATATGATATGCATGGTGATGATATGTTTGGAGGACAAAACTTTCATGATTTTGCACAAGGGCAGGGTTCTGGTGCTGATATCAATGATATTTTAAGACAAATGTTTGGACAACAAGGTGGAGGCTTTGGTGGTCAAGGTGGCTTTGGCGGAGGTTTCGGTGGTCATGGTGGTTTTGGACAGCCTGATCTAGATATAAGTGCAAATCTTTCTATTGATTTTAATACATCTATTTTAGGTGGAGTTAAAAATGTATCTATAAATGGTGAATCTTTTGATATAAAAATCCCAGAAGGAATAAAAGACGGTCAAAAAATAAGAGCAAAAAATAAAGGAAAACAAGCACAAGGATATCCTCGAGGTGATTTAATTATTACATTAAATGTTCAATATAGTGATGAATATGAAAGAGAAGATGATGACTTAATTAAATCATTTGATATTCCTCTTAAAACAGCTTTATTTGGTGGTAAGGTAACAATTCCTACTTTAACTAAAGATATTACTTTAAAAGTACCTCAAAATACAAAACAAAATCAGAAATTTAGGGTTAAAGAACTAGGTGCTTTAAATAGAAATACAAAGCAAAGAGGTACTTTATATTTAAAGGCAAATATAATTTTACCAAAAATTGATAATTTAGATGAAGAGTTTGTTTCAATTTTAGAAGAAAAACTACCATCGGAATTATAAAATGTCTTTAGATAAATCATATTGTGAACCCGTTTATTTAATAAGTGAAGTTGCAACTATCTTAAATATTCATCCTCAAACATTACGACAGTACGAAAGAGAAGGTTTAGTTCTTCCTTCTCGTACTAGCGGTAAGATAAGACAATACTCTCAAGAAAATATTGATACAATTAAAAGTATTTTAGTATTAACTAGAATTGACGGTGTAAATTTAGCTGGGGTTAGTATGATTTTAGAGTTAAAAAAGAAAATATATAGTTTAGAAGAGTTGATTAATGAGTATGAAGTAAAACTCAATAGTCATTCTCCCAATTGTAAGGCTTTAACAATTAAAAAAAGTCAATTTGATATAGTAGTATTTAAATAAAATCTAGGCTTTTAATTATAAAATTAAAAGCTAAACTTTATTGAATATCCTCTCATTAAAGGTGGAGTGTCATAGTGATCATCATTGTCATTAGGTCGCATATGTAGATGATTTACTGATTTTGTATTTTTAAATTCATTCTCATCTATTACTTCTTCTGGTGCATCAAAACCAGTTGCTACAATAGTGATTTTAATCTCATCAATTGCTAAGTTTTCGTCAGTAGTAGTACCAAAAATAATTTCTGGATTTCCTATAAGTGTATCATGAATATTTTCCATAACATCACCAATTGCGAACATAGAAACATCAGGGTTTACTGTCCAGTGTATCATTATACCTTTTGCATTGCTCAATGATATTTCATCTAATAATGGTGATTTTATAGCTAGTTCTAATGCTTTATTTGCTGCATCATCACCTTTTGCTTTACCAATACCCATCAATGCAATACCCTTATGTTGCATAATAGTTTTAACATCTGCAAAATCGACATTAATATCATCTGAACCTGGTTTTAAAATTACTTCACTCATTCCATTTACTGCTTGGTATAAAACATCATCTACAACTTTAAATGCGTCTTTCATACCAATATTTTCTTCAACAATATGTCTTAGTCTATCATTTGGAATTATAATAATTGAGTCTGTAACTTTTTTAATCTCTTCTAAACCTAAGTTAGCTAAACCAGTTCTTTTTTTACCTTCCCATTTAAATGGTTTAGTAACAACAGCAACAGTTAAAGCACCAACTTCTTTAGCAGCTTTTGCAATAATAGCAGCGGCACCAGTTCCAGTTCCTCCACCTAATCCAGCAGCTATAAATACAATATCTGAATCATCAAGCGAATCTTTTATCTCTTGGTAATTTTCCAAAGCGGAATCCCTACCAATATCAGGACGCATACCCGCACCTAGACCTCTTGTAAGTTCAATACCAAGTTGAATTTTTTTAGGAGCTTTAGAAAGATTTAATACTTGTAAATCAGTATTGGCAACAATTAAATCGATTTTATGTGTACCTTCACTAATCATATGATTAATCATATTACAACCACCGCCACCTACACCAATTACTGCAATTTTTGCTGCATTTTGCGATAGTGTTTTTGATGGTTTTTGTACTGTTATATGGTTGTGATCAAAAAGATTATTATCCATTATAGCCACCTTGATAATTTATCTAATAAGCCACTCAAGCCTTTAGTTTTCTTTTCTTGTTTTTTTACAGTTTTAATCTCTTGAATATCATTGAGTGTTGAGTGAACATTTTGATTATGTTGTACTTGTTGGTGCATTGGATGATTATTTATTTGAGTTGAATTGTCTTTTCTCAATTCACTATTACTATCTAGTTCAAAATTATTTTCACTATCTAGTTCATATAATAATAATCCAACAATTGTTGACATAGAAGGTGTGTTAAAATTAATATATCCATTTTGAATATTTCGAGGATTTGCTATTTTTACTGGAATATTTGTAAAAATCATTGAAGCGAGTTCTTTAATACCTGGAATATATGTCATACCACCTGTTAATACAATCCCTCCATCAATACTTTCAATTGCAGCACTTTCTGTAAGTCTATCATGTATAATACAAAGGGTTTCTTCAATTCTTGCATGTAATATTGGCTGTATTTGATCTAGCGAAATTTCTTTAGATTCTGATTCGTTTCCTAAAGTTGGTAGTTTTACTTTTTTGATATTGAGTTCATTTTCACTCTCATTATCTTTTGAAGGCAAAAGTGTTGCATATTGTTTTTTAATCATATTCGCAGCGCTATAAGGAGTATGAAATGTTACAGAGATGTCATTTGTGATGTGTTCACTTCCTACAGGTAAAAAATCATTATAAAGAATAGTTGAACCTTTTTGAACAACAACCTGAGTAGTTGTTCCTCCAAGATTAATAACAGCACTTCCTAGTTTTTTTTGATCTTCTTCTAGTGTTGAAATTGCATTTGCGTAACCTGATAAAACAAATTTATGAACCTCTAAATTTGCTTGCTTAAGAGCATTTCTTACATTTATAAGAGAAGTTTTTTTAGCAGTAATAATATTTACAGATACTTCGATTCTTGAACCATTCATATTTAAAGGATTTGAAATAGTTGCACCATCATCCACTCTAAAAAATATAGGTAACACATGAATTACTTCATAGTCTGCAATTATTTGAGCATTGTACAATGCCATTTTTAAAACTTGTTTAATGTCATTTTGTGTAATTTGACCACTTGGAATATTTACGACACCACTTCCTCTTAAAGTTTTGGTATTTGCTCCTGACAAAGAAACAACAGCTTTATCGATAACAGAACCAGAGCTATTAAGAGCAGTAGAAACTGCTTCTTTTATAGAGTTACCTGCAAGGTTAATATCTGTAATATTTCCTTTTTGTACACCTTCACTTTTACTTTGTCCTACACCTAAGATATTGATTTTATTACTGAAATCATTTGAAGCAACGATAGCAATAATATTTGTAGTACCAATATCAATAGCTAAAATTGAATTATTCAACACTAATTATTTCCCATAAAAGATTTGATTTCATATTTAGTAGCAAGTTTTGCTAACAACGATGCAGATAATGAACTTGCTTTTAAGTTACCTATAGTTTCTGAAACTGTTTGCTCTTGTGTTTGATCATATGGAGCAAATTTACTATTAGTAATTTTGTATATAACAACTTTAGATCCAAGATTTATTTTATTAAGAATACTTGTTGCTGAAAAGAGATCTTTAATAAATTCATCTCTTTCTTGATCTGTTAATCCATTAATAGAAGGTATATTTGATCTACTAATATATCCAATATTTTTACCTGTAAAATTAGATAAAATCTTATCAGCATTTTGTTCTAAAAGTTCAGATTTTTTTGCTATTGTATAGTCTGTACTTATCTTATTTTTTACAGTATCATATTCTAGTGTTTGAGGTTGTATTTTTTTTATTGCTTTAATTACATAATAGTTATTGTCTTTATAAAATGGTTTTAATACAGTATTTTCTTGACTTGAAGTAATTGTTTTTAAGTCTTCTACATTTAAAAAAGTTGATGATTCATATATTGTTTTTGTTTCTTTGAATTGAATTTTGTCTTTTTTAAGATTTAAGTATTCTCTTAATGCAACTTTTTTCATCTCTTTTTTTGTTTTGCCTTCAATGTTTTCAATTTTATTATATGCAATTTTGAAACCACTTTCTGATTTGTAATTCTCTTTATTTTCTGACCAATACTTTTTTAAGTCTTCAGTAGAATATGTGATTTTTATATTTTTATCATCAATAATTTTTATACTTACTTCATCTTCACTAAAAATAAGACTACTAATATTTTTGAGTTCATTAGGTTTTAGAGATGTTTCAAATAAGTTTTGTACTTTATTTACTAAAATATCTTGTTTTAATTGTGCTTCAAACTCTGTAGCTGTTCGTCTATTTTGTTTTAAAACATTTAAATATGTAGTTTTGTCAAATTTACCATCTTTAAAAAAAGCGTTAATTTTAACAAGCTCTAGTGCAACTTCTTTATCTGTAGCCATGAGACCTAACTCATCAGCATAATTTAAAATCAAGTATTTTTGTGTAACTCTTTGCAATGCTGCATCTTCTAGTTTAAATTGCTCTGCTAACTCTTTGTTAAATTGTCCACCAAGCATTTGTTGATATTGAGAGTATAGATTACTGTATTCATTTTGTACATCTTTTAATGGTACTTCTTTATTTCCAACAATTGCAACCGTACTATCAGATTTCCCATAGTCATAACTTCCCCAGCCAACAAAACCAGCTCCTACAAAAGCAATTGTACTTATCCATATAGTTACAATTAACCATTTTTTGTGTCTTTGCATCCATTCAATCATCTGTTGTATACCTCTATTAAATATTTAAATTTGTTTATTTATTTTGACTGATTATACTGTTTTCTTGATTATTTATATCTGAATCATCGTAAGGATCCATATGTATATTAATAATCCAGTTTTTACTAGTATCTAGTGCTCTAATTTTGTCTTCTATTTTGTCTGAAATCTTATGTGCAGCCATTAATGTAATGATGCAATCAAAAACTAAATGAACATCAACAAAGTTTTGATCAGACACATTACGCGTTTTAAGATCATGATAATCATTTATATTAGCGTTTTCTTTAAATATATTTTCTATATCTTTTGCTGTTTCTTGAGGTAAGGCTCTATCTAAAAGTACCAATGTGCCATCTTCTATTAATTCATAAGCACTGTAAATAATAAAAAGTGAAATACAACCACCAATTATAATGTCAACAATTTCATATCCTGTAAAATAAACGATAACCAATGATATTAATACAGCAGTATTTACCCACACATCAGTTTTATAATGTAATGCATCAGCTTTTATAACCATATTGTTTGTTTTTTTAGCAACTGCATTTAGGTATGCAACAAGACATATAGTAATAAATAATGATATAATCATAACAATAAGAGAGATGTCTACATAAGTTGAAACTTCTTTAGAAAAGTATTTGTTAATTGCAGTATATAGTAAAAAAAGTCCTGAAATTGTGATAATTACACCTTCAATGACACTTGCTAAAGCTTCTATTTTACCTCGTCCATAATTGAAATATTTATCTGCAGGTTTTTCTGAGTTTGATATAGCAAAGTAGTTAAAAAGAGATACAAACATATCAAGAACTGAATCTACAGCTGAAGCTAAAACAGCAACAGAACCACTCATGATTCCGATTGCCAATTTTATGAGAGTTAAAAAAGCAGCAACGCTACTTGATACAATGGTTGCTTTTTTTTGTAATGTCATGAGATATTATCTTCTACCTCTATCACCACCACCAGATCTACCACGGCTATCACCACCAGATCTATTTCTATCTCCGCCAGATCTGCCACGGCTATCACCACCACCAGATCTACCACGGCTATCACCACCAGATCTATTTCTATCTCTGTTTCCACCCGATCTATTTCTACTTCTAGATTGTCCACCTCGGCCACCTCTAGAATTACCTCCACCGCCTTTTAGTGCTCTTTCAAGTAAGAATTCGATATCTTTTTTAGATTTACCGATATTATCTTTCCCTTTTACATTATTTTGTTTTAATAATATAGTAGCTAGTTTATATGTAAGAGTTGACAGATCGAATTGTTCTTTCATTGATTCAATAATTTCTATTACTTTTTCATCAATCTCTTGTGCAGCAATATCTGCTTTGATTCCATCAATAGCTTTAAATTGAACAGCATCTTTATTTGGAATGATTCTACTTTCAATTTTAACCCCAATATCTTTTTGTATTTTTTGTAAACTTCTAAATTCAGCAGGAGTCACAATAGATACGGCTTTACCATCTTGTCCACCACGGCCAGTTCTACCGATTCTGTGTACATAACTTTCAGAATCAAATGGAAGTTGGTAATTAAATACATGAGATACACCTTTTACATCTAGACCACGAGCTGCAACATCTGTAGCAACTAATACTTCTAAAGTATCAGACTTAAATGCTCTAATTACTTCTTCTCTTTGTCTTTGCTCCATATCTCCATGAAGCCCTTTTGCAGCATAACCTTGAGCCACTAAATAAGTAGCCAATCTATCCACATCTCTTTTCATTTTACAAAATACTATTGCTTTTGTAGGGTCCTTATAATCAAATAATCGAATTAAAGCATCATCTCTTTCATATTCTTCAACTACATAAAATGATTGCTCGATTTTTGCATTTGTCATTTCTGATTTTGTTACTGTTACAAATGCTGGTTCATTAAGAACTCTTTCTGCAAGTTTTTTAATAGGCATTGGCATAGTAGCAGAGAACATTAGTGTTTGTTCTCTGTTTTTTAAATAATTAAAAATCTCTTTAATATCATCTAAAAATCCCATATCCATCATCTCATCAGCTTCATCTAAAACAACATATTTAGGATCAATAGAGATTTGTTTTTTAGATAATAAATCTAAAAATCTTCCTGGAGTTGCAACAATAATTGATGCATTTTCTACATGTTTAATTTGTCTTGCATACGCTGTTCCACCATATACAGTTGCAGTTTTTACATTTAAAAACTTCCCAAATTTGAATAGTTCGTCGCTTACTTGCATTGCAAGTTCTCTTGTTGGTACAACAACAACCATCTCTACTGAACCATCACATTTCATCATATTTAAGAGTGGTAAACCAAATGCTGCAGTTTTACCTGTTCCTGTTTGTGCTTGTGCAACAATATCTTTTCCTGAAAGAACGATTGGGATTGAGTCTGCTTGTACTGGACTTGGTTCAACAAATCCTGCTGCTTCGATAGCTTTGTTTAGCTCTGATTTTAAGTTAAAATCTGTAAATTTCATATTTTATAATTACCTTTATTTTTAATATGGTATCTTTAAAATAAAAAACTTAACCTATTCAAGCTTATCTTTAAGATTCCCTATATTTTTCCGATTATATCCAAAGTAATCTTAAAAAGTATTTTAATTAATTTTATGTTATAATTATTTATATGCAGGGTTATATTATAAACATAAATAATGTTAAAGATGAAGACTTAATCGTTTCAATTTTAACTAACAATAATTTTTACACAACATATCGTTTTTATGGAGCAAGACATTCTATTATAAATATTGGATATAAGATTGATTTTGAAATTGAAACTAATATGAAAAGTAGTATACCAAGACTTAAAGATGTTCTTCAAATATCGTATCCTTGGATAATGGATAGTTCTAAACTTTACTGTTGGCAAAGATTTTTAAAACTTTTTTATCCTCATTTAAAAGATGTTGAAGAGATTGAAAGTTTTTATTTTGATTTACTAAATGAACTCGCACATATAATGATAAAGCAAAACCCTAAAAGAGCGATTATTGAATCTTATGTAAAACTTTGTGAACATGAAGGACGCTTACACACAGAATATGAGTGTTTATTATGTGAAGAAATTATTGTAAATGATATTTCACTTGTTAGAAGTTTTTTACCTACACATAAAAAGTGCAGTTATAGTAAATCTTTTAAACTCTCACAAATACAAGAACTTTTTGAAGAAAAAAGCTTAATTAGTTTTAACGATGATGAAGTAGAGTATTTATGGAATATATTGTTACAAGGTTTGTAATTTTAAGAAATGAGAATAGAATGAATACTAAATCAAAAGAGGATTTGATAATTGAATGGAAACAACTAAGAGGTAATTTCTTTAATCTTTTTAATGAAGATCAAAGTAAATTTGAAAAATACTATTCACATCATACACTTTATCCATATGTTATTAAACATTTTGATAAAAATTTTACAGAAATTAATCAGCTTGCAGAGATAGAGATCGATAAATTTTTAAATAAAAGAATATAAAGAGATTTATAAACTAAATCTCTTTATAATATTTGAGGATACAAGTAATTAAAAACTTGCCCACTCATCGTCATTTGATGTAGATGGTTCTATTGTTTTCATAACTGTAGATGATTTCTTTTGTGTAGAACTTTTTTGTTTATATGATTTATTTATTTGTGTGTGAGTTTGTGAAGATGTACCAGTCATCTCTTTTGCTTTCACTGTACTTTTACCATTAAATTCTTTTTCATCTGCAGATGATACAACTAGTTTAGCTATTTGATCAGTTTGAGATGCAACATCATTTGTTTGAGATGCGATATTTGCATTTTCCTGAGTTTGTCTATCAAGTGAAGTAATTGCATCATTAATTTGTGTGATACCCATTTGTTGTTCTTTTGAAGCTGTTTCTACATTTGATATTAATTCAATTGTTTTAGAAATATTCTCATTTAATCCAGTATAACCATCAATCATATTATCAGCAATACTTTTACCTTGATTTGCTTTTGCATTAGCATTTTCAACTAATAGTTTAATCTCATTTGCAGCATCAGCAGAACGAGCAGCAAGATTTCTTACCTCTTGTGCAACAACAGCAAAACCTTTACCAGCTTCTCCTGCTGTTGCAGCTTCAACAGCAGCATTTAATGAAAGAATATTTGTTTGGAATGCAATTTGGTCAATCACAGAAATCGCTTCACTAATTGCAGTAACTTCTGTATTTATTTCATCCATAGCCGTAGTTGTTTGGTTTGCTAAGTTTTGACCTTCTTTTGCCGAAGTAGTTAAATCTGAAGCATACTTTGCCATTTGCGCAACATTTTGGTTTGTACTAGAAACATTACTTGTAACCTCTTCAAGTGCAGCTGCTGTTTCTTCTAGGGCAGCAGCAGCTTCGTTTGAATTTTTATTTAGTGTATTTACATTTTCTAATAATATGTTACTACTATTATCAAGAGTAAGTCCGATTTGTTTATTTTCTACAAGCATTCCAGTGATTGCATCGCCTAAAGAGTTTACACCACTTGCAAGTTTAAGCAAATGCTCTTTTATTCCTGATGTGTCTACTTTATTCAAATAATTATAGTTAGAATACTCTTCTAGTACATTTAAAACACCATCTATATTAGACTCCATCGTTGTACCCATTTGATTCAATAATGTAGTCAATTCTTTTAATGCTGGATTAGTTGAATTTGTATTTACTCTTTGACATAAATCACCCTGTTCAAATTCTGCAAGTACAGCAATTGTATCATCGATAACTTTTCTATCTTCTTCAATTCCTGTTTTTGCTTTGATTATATTTTCATTCACAACTCTTGCCATTAAACCGATTTCATCAAAGCTATCAGTATCTAATGTCTTCACATTTGATGCTTCTCTATTTATATATTGAAAAAAACCTATTAATCCTTCTTGAAAATGTAATAATCTTTTTACAATAAGATTATTGATAATATAAAGTGAACTAGCAACTATAATAAAAAGCAAAATTATTGTAATCAATAAAATTGTATTTCTTGTTTCATTTGGTGCTTGAAGTACTTCTGATTCATCAATTTCTGAAATTATAACCCAGTTAACATCTTGTCCAATTTTAATAGGTTTGTATGAAGATAATACATGATTATGATTATAGTCTTCAATTATTTCAGTATTTGTTTTACCTGAAAGTGCGTTATTAGAAG
>Ga0193961_1000959_pt1 | contig 10659 bp, 8 predicted proteins | sample FB_4_MG_FD_140371 | JGI IMG/M metagenome (GOLD analysis project Ga0193961, IMG submission 140371) | Microbial mat bacterial communities from the Broadkill River, Lewes, Delaware, United States - FB_4_MG | ecosystem: Environmental > Aquatic > Freshwater > River > Microbial mats | place: USA...
CTTGAACTGCTTATTCTACCGTCAACACTCGGACGATTTTTTGTTCTAGGATTTGCACCATCTATGTCAATATCGGCATATCTGTTTAAACCCATAGCAAAGTTTCTGGCACTAAGAGCCGCTAATACACCTAAAAACAGCAGTCCAAAACCAAACCAGCCATCAGCTGCTACAATCATTGCTATAAAAATAAACGGAAGTGAAAAAATGGAGTGTTCAAACATCACTAATTCATTAAAATCTTTTAGTTTATTAATATATTTTTGCAAATCAAACCTCTTTAAAAAATTACTCTTATTCTATCTAAAGTTGTTTTAAAATGATATAATCCCTCTATGAAATTCGATATGAAACAACTGGCAATTATCGGTCCTACAGCATCTGGTAAAAGTGATTTAGCCATTAAAATTGCAAAAAAAATTGACGCTTATATACTCTCAATTGACTCTTTAAGCATATATAAAGAGATAGACATCGTCTCAGCAAAACCTTCAAAAGAAGAGCTTCAAAGTGTTAAACATTTTGGTATAGATGTCTTAAATCCAGATGAGTATTTCAGTGTTGATATTTTTATAGATATTTATCTACATGTAAAAGAGTTATGTGAACAAGAAAATAAGAATCTTATCATAGTTGGCGGTACTTCTTTTTATCTAAAATCACTCCTCCAAGGTCTCTCAGAAATTCCAAAAATAGATAAAGAGACTCTTTTACATGTAAAGACTAAACTAAGTGATTTAACACAAGCCTATAACTATCTCAGTAGCATCGATAAAGAGTACATGTCAAATATAAGTCCAAAAGACAGATACAGGATAGAAAAAGCTCTTATAATACACGAGGCCTCAAAACTTGCCCCCTCAGAGTGGTTTAGACTAAACCCTCCAAAACCTATTATTGAGAACTTGGATATATTTAACATAGATGTGGAGAGAGAAGTTTTAAGAGAGAGAATAACCAAAAGAACAGCTAACATGTTAAAACTCGGTCTTATAGATGAAGTATGTTATTTAGAGCACAAATATACAAGAGAGCCAAATTCTATGGGTGCTATAGGCATAGTGGAAGTGCTGGATTATCTCGACGGGAAAGTCACATGTGAGAAAATGCTAGAGAATATATCCACTCACACTGCACAACTTGCAAAGAGACAGCAGACCTTTAATCGTACTCAGTTTGAAAACATTACTCATGCAACTCTTGATAGACTTGAAGATATAATATTGGCTAAGTATCTACCTGTTTAAATCAAGTTTGCATAAGTTATAGTCATTATGTTTAATATTTCTTAGACTATTTTTCAATATCCTATCTTTAATCAAATTCTCTCTTTTATCTTGAGTTCTATCTGATTTACTTCGTACATAGTCGCTATATCTTATCTCAGTTTTATAATCATTTTTATAGCTACTTGCTTTATATCTTATGTCGCTTAGGTTTTCTCTTCTTAGATAAGCCTTTTTAAACTCTATACTGTGTAGTGACTCTTTAGAATTAAACTCTACTGCATCAGCACCTAGAACCGTCGTAAATATTAAAAACATATATAACCTATTGAGTAACATCTCTTATCCTTATAATCAACTATTACAAGTATAATTTTTTTTTATTACTCAGATGTAACAGTTTAATTACAGATAGGTTATATAATGACAAACTTATCTTTTGACTACTCTTTTGTATTTGCCTTTAAAAACTTACTCAACTCTGTAGGAAAGGGGAATATAAGCGTATTTGTTTTGTCATTTGATATATCGCTCATTGTCTGAAGGTATCTCAGTTGAATTCCCAAATCGTTCTGACTCAATTTATTTGCCGCTTCTAGTAAGTTTTCACTCGCTTCTAGTTCACCTTTTGCATTAATAACTTTAGCACGGCGTTCACGCTCAGCTTCTGCTTGTTTTGCAATAGCACGAACCATACTTTCATCAAGATCTATATGCTTGATTTCTACATTGGATATCTTGATACCCCATTCATCTGTCTGTTTATCCAGAATCTCTTGTATATCAAGATTTAATCGTTCACGTTCGGCTAGCATCTCATCAAGCTCATGACCACCAAGAACAGATCTAAGGGTTGTCTGTGCAAGCTCACTGGTAGCTGTATCGAAATCCTCGACTTGAATAATCGCTTTCTCAGGGTCAACTACACGATAGTAGACAACCGCATTTACATGAACAGATACGTTATCGTGAGATATGACATCCTGAGTAGGTACATCTAAAACTATTGTACGCAGATCCACTCTTACCATCTGCTGAATAAAGGGAATAAGTATAATAAGACCAGGACCTTTTATACCGCTAAAGCGACCGAGTGTAAAGATTACTCCACGCTGATACTCACGAAGTATTTTAATTGCTAAAACCAATATAACAATCACAAGTGTGACAGTGTAGATTTCTCCACTAGATATATTTAAATACATAATTTACTCCTTATAAGGAATTCATAACAGATTTTATTACTGTATAGATTCTACTACAAGAGTTCTTCTTTGTATATATAATATAAAAAGTACTTATGTTATATTAATTAATGGTAAGTTATTAACAGCTAATTTAAATATCCTTAGCATCTTTAGCAAGTTTTGCCCATGCAGATGTTGGGTCAGCATCTATAGCCTCTTGGTATGCCGCTATTGCTTCATCATTTCTCCATAGTTTTTCATAAGCTGTTCCTAGAAGATATTTCTGTCTTGCTCTTTTGTTTTTGTCTAGTTCTACACTGTTTAATGATTTAATTATCTCTAAGGCTTTATTATAGTTATCTTTATTTGTATATGCCTGATAGAGAGTAAACTCAACATAAGGGCTCTGAGCATAAGATTTTGATGAGTTTTGAATATTTACAACTTCTGAACCATACTTGATAATCAAGTTATCATTTTTAGTTTGACTTCCTATGCCCATAACAGCTACATAACGTTCTATGTCTTTATAACTAACTCCATATATCTTTTCTATATCTGTTATGGCCTTTATCATACTGTCACTATCTTCTAGTCTCTGGTAGGTATCAAATAAAATTCTATATACATTTTTATACTCAAGATTCTCTTTTTTAGATAAGTTATCTTTAATCAGAGTTATCAGTTCACTTGATGCTTCTACTACATCACTATAGTTACCAGTTCTAAAATCCACTCTTATGTGTCTGTATAACCATTTTTTTCTATCTTTCAAATCTTTTGAGCTTAAGTTTGATGATGTAATTTTTTTAGCAAGCAGAAAATTTGCTCCCATCATAGAACAATCATATATACCCTCATCCCACTCACTTGATAGCGTTATATTATAGTCATTTGATATATTGAGTACCTCTTGACACTCTTTGTTTTTTAGTGCATCTTTCATTGTGCCAATAGCTGACTCTTCAATTATCTCATCAACGTCTTTATATATATCTATATCTAAGCTCAACATAGACTCTTGCATATCTAAAACTTCTCTAAACATCTCATTTTCTAAAAGTAGTTTTGCCTTTTCATATATAGCTCTACTACCTATAGTGTCATCACCATAAGTATCCATAAGGTTGTCATAGTGAGCAAGCCTTGTTGATAAGTTTTGATCAGAATCATCAAAAAACAGAGAATCTTTAGCAATCTCTACATCTCTCTCGTATAGACCCTCAGGATACTTCTGCATATATTCATTTAAAGCATCAAGTGCTTCTTGTTTATCATCAGTTTTTGACAGCCATATAGCTCTGTCTCTTAATAACTTCTCATGCTCATCATACTTTTTGCCTGTTTCATCCAATATAGCTTTTGCTATACCTGCCGCACTTTTATAATCTTCACCCTCAGCAAACGAGTACATCATCTCTTCTGATGCTAAAAGAGTGTTCATAAAAAATTCACTTTTAGCATTTAATATTTTATCAACGTAGTCCGCTGCCTCTTTTTTATTCCCAGTATTTAAATAGTATTGTGCGAGTTTATATGCAGCTGTTGCAGCTACATCTATATCTTGGGTCTCGTGAAGTGCTTTTTTGTAAAACTCTAAAGCCTTAGATGAGGCACCTGACGACTCAAGCATTCCAGCTTTATAGATGTAACCCCATTGAGTAAATACACTTTTTTCATGTTCGTTAAATAGTCTATCGAAAAAGTAATCTGCATCTGTAGCTATCCCATTTATTGCATAAGCTTTTGCGACAAGAGATAGTACTTCTGGTATATTTTCATCTGCTGAAAATTCTCTTAAAAAAACTTTTGATAGTTCCATCACACTCTCATACTCTTCTAGTTCAGAATGTACTTTTATCTTATAAAAAATAAACTCAGATGTAAATAGTGAGTTTGGATACTCTATCATTATCTCGTCTATTAATTCTAAACATTTAGTATATTTTTTCTCTTTGAAGAGTTCTTTAATTGTAATATAATCACTTACATCACGAATCTTTTTAATATGTACAGGATTACCTTGCATATCTAAACCACCTACAAATGGTAGTTTGTGAGCACTTAAATGAAATGGAAAGTCAATTGCAGAATCATTTGTTACTATCTCTTTTATATAAGGCATTTTATCATTGTAACCTACAAGCATCCAATGCTTTGATAGTTTAACATTAGCATTATATACACTATCTTCTTTACTTAAATCAAATACCATTGGATATAGCTTTACTTTTTTGTGGGGAGTTATTATAAGAAAAAAGGTTCTATTTTTTATCTGTGTTGTTATAGTAAATAGGTCATTTTTTACTTTTTTTAGCTTTTTTGATGATTGTTTTGAAAATGCACATATAACTTGAGTTGTTACTTTAAAATCGTTTTTTATCTCTTTACATAAAAAATCTTTTTTATCTGTTATGTGAAGTGTAGAGTAGTTTTGAAAATCTTCTTTTGCACCAGAGAGTGAAATCTCTAATGCAAAAGTATTAGTGAAAAGAAAAGCAAAGAGTATCCATTTTAACAAATTCTCTTCCTTTTAGTTTGAGTTATACTATATTAGTACCCGCTGTTATAGACTAATGCAGTGATAAACTCTAAAAGTGGGTTTATAGCTACTATAGCAAATATAGTTCCCACAGCAGCGAAGCCAATGATTGATTTGAGTGCTGTAGTAGCATTAGATACATACACAGCTCCATCATTACCCATCACAGGCTCTTTCATAAACATATATACAATTAGTTTTAGGTAATAGTAACCTGCAATTGCAGAGTTAAGTGCCATAATAAGTGCTAGAACTGTATAACCGCCAGTTACAGCAGATGAAATCATATATAGTTTACCCCAGAAAAGTGCAAATGGTGGTAATCCAGCTAAACTTAACATAAACAACGCCATTATAGTTGCTGCAACAGGAGAAGTTTTAATCATACCTGCAAATTTGTCATAACTATGATCACTACGCTGATGATCTGGAAGATGTCTCTGACGAGAAATCCAAAGCATACTAAATGAACCTAGATTAGTAAAACTAAATAGTACCCAGTATAAGAACAGTGCACTGTTTGCTTGAGTAGTACCAATTAAAATAGCAGCCATTACAAAACCAGCATGTGAAACTGAAGAGTATGCAAGCATTCTCTTAACATCAGTCTGAACAAGTGCCCAAAGATTTGCAGCAGTCATAGTAACAATTACAAAGATATATAGTACTATCTCTAACCAAACCAAACCACTGTGAATCAAGAACTCAAACATTCTCATAACTACTACAAATGCAGCAATTTTTGGAACGATTGACATAAATCCAGCTAATGCCGCACTAGCACCCTCATATACATCAGGTGCCCAAGTATGAAATGGAACAAGTGAAAGTTTAAATCCAAATGATGCAAGCATAAATGTTACAGCAACTAAAACATACCCAATATCAGCATATTTATTAGCAGCTAAAACGCTAGCAATCTGATTTAACTCTACAGAACCTGTAAGTGCATAAAAAATCATTGAACCAAAACTGAAGAAACCTGCAGCTAAGGCACCCATTGTAAAGTACTTAACGGCAGCCTCAAATGATTTATCACGATTGTGCATAGCTATTAAAGTATATAGTGCTAATGATGCTGTCTCTAATCCAACAAAGATTAAGATTAAGTTATCAGTTGCAACCATAAACTGGAATCCACCAATCATGAATAAAAATAGTGCGAAATACTCTGGATATACATATTCATGGAATCTTTTATGCGTTAATGCTAATGGAATAAATAGCATAGAGGCACCAACTATAATTAGTTGAGAAAGAATAGCCAAACCATCAATAAGCATTACATCAAATACACCCATTACAGTTCCGTCTTGCGAGAATACACTTGCAGAATCCATAATAGAAGCAAAATCAATAAATAAGAATAAAATACTCAACATTACGTAAAGTGTCTTATCTAAACCACCTTTAAAAAGGTCAATAACTAAAATCATTAATGCACCGATGATAGGAATAAGCATTGGTGCTAGAGTCATTAAATTTAATGACTCTAAAGAAACGTTTACTGGCTCTAACATTAGTGTGCCTCCTGTGCATTACTAGCTACTGCATCTTTGTTAAGATTCGGTATTCTAGTTTTTGCTTCATGTGTTGTAGATTTATCATGCATTAACTGTACAATTGACTCTACACTATTATTTATTGGCTCTAATACAGGCTTAGGATATATACCTAACCAAATAGTGATAATTGATAATGGTATAAGTGCTAATAGCTCTCTTTTGTTTACATCTGGAAGATTTTTATTCTCTTCTTTCGTAACTTCACCAAAGAACATCTTTTTATATGCAGCTAACATGTAAATAGCACCAACTATAATTGCCATACCAGCTAATAGAGTTAATATATGTGACTGCTTATAGAAACCTAATAGACTTAAGAACTCTCCAACAAAGTTAATTGTAAGAGGAAGACCAACTGATGCCATAAGCATTAAACCGAATATTGTCGCATATCTAGGCATTACTGACGCAAGTCCACCAAACTCACTCATCATCTTAGTATGACGTCTATCATAGATAACACCAACAAGCAAGAATAGTGCACCTGAGACAACACCGTGAGCAATCATAAGAAAGATTGAACCTGAAACACCCTCAACATTTAGTGCAAATGTACCAAGAATAATAACACCCATGTGTGATACCGAAGAGTAAGCAACAACTTGTTTAACATCTTCTTGTGCATAAGCTACCATTGCAGTGTATATAATCATGATAATAGCAAGAACTGCTATTGGGAACATAAAAAATACTGACGCATCTGGGAACATTGGTAGTGAAAAACGGATAAATGCATAAGTACCCATCTTAAGTAAAATTGCCGCTAGTATTACAGAACCTATTGTTGGTGCTTGACCATGTGCATACGGCAACCAAGTATGGAATGGGAACATTGGAACTTTGATTGCAAAACCAAAGAAAAATGCAATAAACAGCCAAATTTGGAACGACTCAGGTAAGATAAGACGATACCAATCAAGTATAGCAAAACTCCACACACCTGTAGCTTGATAGTAAAAATATGCCATGAATAACATACCAACTAACATAACTAGTGAACCAGCGAATGTATATAAGAAAAACTTAACAGATGCATATACTCTCAGAGGCCCACCCCATGCACCGATAATGTAAAGCATCGGTACAAGTGAAAGTTCCCAGAAAACATAAAATACAATAGCATCAAGTGCAGCGAATACACCTACCATAGTCATCTGTAAAAACAGAAGCGTAACTATCATGTTTTTCACATCTTTAGTATCACCTAATGAAGCTATACCTATCATCGTAAAGAAAGCTGCAAGAATAATAATAAACAGCGAAATACCATCAACACCTAAAATATAGTTAATACCAAACGATGGAACTAGTGGCATCTGCTCCATAAATTGCATTCCAGAAACATTTGAATCAAAAGCGAACCACAGGAACAGAGATAGTGCAAACTCAATTGTAGCTACAGCTACACCATAAGCACGAATACTATCTTTATGTATTACAAATCCAAGCATTGCCGCGAATGCTGGAAAGAAAATTAAAATCGATAAAATATGATCTAACATCTACTAAACTCCTAAACCTGATAGAAATGCCATGATTTCATCAGAATGTCTAACTGCTAATCCAAAAACTACAGCTAATGATAATAAAGCGACTGTACCAACTACCATCCACTTAAGCATAGTAGAAAGATTACCGCTTTGCATTGTTCTTGTCTTCTCACCTGTTGTATATAGTATATTTGCTATACCATCAACACTTGCGTCAACAATTTTAATATCAACTTTTTTCCAGAAAATAGTTGATAACTCTCTATATGGTTTTACTACATACTCTTCATAAAAATATGGAATATAGTATTGATTGCTTAATATCTTATATGGAATGCTATTTTCCATTTTAGATGTACCATCTGGAACGCTAACTTTTGATAGAGCATATTTTTTATACGCATAAGCAATTGCCCCAATAACAAATAGTTGTGTACCTATAGTCATAATCCAATATGTCACAGCACTATGAACATGGTACTCTGTAGCAGGAAGTACAGCAGTAACCATTTCAAAGTATGTCATTTTCAGTGCACCAGCGATAACTGCTAAAACAAGCAGTGGACTCATTGCCACTAACATAAATTTATAAGCCTCATGTGGGTCAACACCAAATATTTTATATCTCTCTTCACCATGGAAAATAAGAGCAACTAATCTAAATGAATAGAACGCTGTTAAACCAGCAGTGAATAAAAGTACTGTATAGATTATATAGTGATGCTGAATAAAACCAACCTCTAAAATCAAATCTTTAGAGAAGAAACCAGCTAGTGGGAATATACCAGCTAATGCAACAGATGCAAGAGTCATCATAATAAATGTACCCTTCATTACTTTTCTAAGTCCACCCATTTTAAACGGATCAAGTTCATCATGCATAGCATGCATAACATTACCTGCACCAAGGAAAAGAAGTGCTTTAAAGAATGCGTGTGCCATTAAGTGGAACAGTGCAACCCAATATGCACCTAAACCAGCAGCAACAAACATGTAACCTAACTGTGAAAGTGTAGAATATGCAATAATTCTTTTCATATCACGGTTAACTAGAGCCATTGATGCAGCAAATAGTGCAACAAATGCACCAAGTGAAGCGATAAACAGTCCTACATCTGGGATTAAGTCATATAGTGGGTTAGCACGTACAACTAAATAAACACCAGCTGTTACCATTGTAGCAGCGTGAATCAGTGCAGATACTGGAGTAGGACCCTCCATCGCATCAGCAAGCCAAGTATGAAGTGGGAACTGTGCAGATTTACCCATAGCACCTACGAATAAGAATATACCCATCCAAGTAAGTACTTCAGAATCTAATGCAGGAAGTGCTGCGAAAGCCTCAGCATACTGAAGTGTACCAGTATTCCAATAAACTAAGAAGATACCGATAAGCATTCCAAGGTCAGCTATACGGTTCATAATGAACGCTTCATTAGCAGCCCAAGTAGCACTCTCTTTTTTATACCAAAAACCAATAAGACCCCAAGAACAAAGACCAACACCTTCCCAACCTATAAATAGACCAGCGAAGTTATCACTCATAACTAGAATCATCATTGAAAATACGAAAGCTGATAACCAAGCAAAGAAACGGTTAAAGCCTTTATCGTGATCCATATAACCAATTGAGTATACATGCACTACAGTTGATACCAAAGTAACAACCATCATCATTGTAACAGATACCTGATCTACTATAAATCCAAATGGAATATAAAGGTCACCTGTAGCCATCCATGTCATCATCTCAACATGTACAGCATCTCCACCTGATAATATATGAACTAAAAGAATACTACTACTAACAAATGATAAAAATAGTAATAAACTAGGAACTACACCAGCTATCTGTGTCTTTGGTTTTGCACCAAAAAGTGCTGCAAAAAGAGACCCAGCTAAAGGTGAGAATAGTGCAAGATATAAATATATTTCCATTGCTTTATCCTCTCATCGTTGACATTTGATCTAAGTCTATATTTGAGTGACGTTTATGCCATACAATTAAAAGACCAAGCCCTACAGCTACTTCTGATGCAGCGATTGCTATTACAAAGAATGCAAACATCTGACCAGTTAAGTCACCATAGTAGTGTGAAATCGCAGCAAAAGCTACATTAACAGAGTTTAGTAAAATCTCAGTTGCGAAAAACAGCATAAGAAGGTTCTTACGACGCATTACACCAACTAAACCTATAGCAAAAAGAATAGTTGACAATACAAGGTAATGATTTAGTCCAATTTCCATCATGAAAGTACCTTTTTATTTTTTTCTTTTTTAATATCTATAATCTCAGCATCAGTTAAAAGAGTACGTGATAAATCCATCTCTTTTCCAGCTAAAACAATACCAGCTACCATAGCTACTAATAACATTACAGCAGCTACTTCAAACGGAACTAAATACTTAGTGAATAGTACCATACCAACTTCCTGAGTATTACCAGCACCCTCTACCATTGGGTATAGAGCCGTAATATTATCAGAAACAATTGGTGCAGCAAAAATAGCTACAACTAAAATTGCAGATATTATACTTAAACCCGCAACAATATATTTGTTTCCATTTTTCTCTTTAAGCTCTCTAGTCGTATCAAAAAACATCATACCAAACGCATATAGAGCCATTACAGCCCCAGAATAAACAAC